>WPCJ01105282.1_pt1 | contig 33138 bp, 23 predicted proteins | sample 5399831 | NCBI WGS metagenome assembly WPCJ01 (sample SAMN12869470, study PRJNA574797) | sludge metagenome | isolation source: wastewater treatment of pH10 | place: China:Beijing | collected 2019-05-20 | reverse complement strand
TTCGCCCCCTTCATCGACGAATCGTCGATCAGCGGGTTGGCGATGGCGGCTTCGGCAGCGGTCAGCGCGCGCTTCTCACCGGTGGCTTCGCCGGTGCCCATCATCGCCTTGCCCATCTCGCGCATGACGGAGCGGACGTCGGCGAAGTCGAGATTGACGAGGCCCTGCTTGACCATGAGGTCCGTGATCGAGGCGACGCCGGAATAGAGCACCTGGTCGGCCATGGCGAAGGCGTCGGCGAAGGTGGTTTTGTCGTTGGCGATGCGGAACAGGTTCTGGTTCGGAATGACGATCAGCGTGTCGACGTGCTTCTGCAGTTCCTCGATGCCGGTGGCAACCACCGAGACGCGGATCACGCCATCGAGACCCTCGTCGAAGGTGGCGCCGACGATGATGTTGGCGTCCGAGTCCACTTCCTCGCGGATGCGGGTGGCGGCTTCGTCGACTTCGAACAGCGTCAGGTCCTTGCCGCCGGTGATCGAGATCAGGAGACCCTTCGCCCCCTTCATCGACGAATCGTCGATCAGCGGGTTGGCGATGGCGGCTTCGGCAGCGGTCAGCGCGCGCTTCTCACCGGTGGCTTCGCCGGTGCCCATCATCGCCTTGCCCATCTCCTTCATGACCGCGCGCACGTCGGCGAAGTCGAGATTGATGAGGCCTTCCTTGACCATCAGGTCGGTGATGCAGGCAACGCCCGAATAGAGCACCTGGTCGGCCATCGCGAAGGCGTCGGCGAAGGTGGTCTTTTCGTTGGCGACCCGGAACAGATTCTGGTTCGGGATGATCAGCAGCGTATCGACCACCTTGTGCAGCTCGGCAATGCCGGCCTCGGCGGTGCGCATGCGGCGCTGGCCTTCGAAATGGAACGGCTTGGTGATCACGCCAACGGTAAGGATGCCCATGTCGCGCGCGGTCTTGGCGATGACCGGGGCAGCGCCGGTGCCGGTGCCGCCGCCCATGCCGGCAGTGACGAACACCATGTTGGCGCCGGTGAGGTGATCGCGGATCTCGTCGATCACTTCCTGCGCGGCGGCGGCGCCGACATCCGGCTGCGAACCGGCGCCGAGGCCCTGGGTGACCTGCGTACCCATCTGCACGATGCGCTGCGCCTTCGACATCGTCAGCGCCTGCGCGTCCGTGTTGGCGACGACGAAGTCGACGCCCTGCAGACCGGCGGTGATCATGTTGTTGACGGCGTTGCCGCCGGCGCCGCCGACACCGAACACGGTAATGCGGGGCTTCAGTTCGCTGATATCAGGAACGTTGAGATTGATGGTCATGAGGTTGCCTCTCGTATTACGCGCGAATTGTGTGGTCGTGCCGGTGGCTTGAAGCCGGCGGCGTCGGTGACGGAATGTGCATTCCCTGGAAAAATCTCATCAGAAGCCCTCGCGTAGCCATCGACCGACCTTTCCGAAGTATCCGCCGCCATCGGTGCCGGTCTTGAGCTGCCGCGTGAAGCGCGGCTCGACATGTTCGAGGTGGGCGAATTGCGGATAGACCAGGAGGCCCGACGGGACGGCGAAAGATGCGCTCTTCGCTTCCATGGGCAGGCGACCAAAACCGAGTGGGCGCGCAACACGCACCGAACGACCGAGAATCTGCGAACCGAGTTCGGCAAGACCGGTGAGCTGCGACGCGCCGCCCGACAGCACCACGCGCGCGCGTGGCTCTGCTGCAAAAGGCGAGTCGGCAAGCCGATCCCGGATCATCTCGAAAATCTCCTCGGCACGCTGGCGTACGATGTTTGCAATCGTGGCGCGGGACACGGCCTGCGGATAGTCGCGGTCGTTGTCGCCTGCCGTCGGCACGTTCATCATCTCGCGCGCATCGGAGCCACCCGTCAGCACCGTGCCATATAACGTCTTGATTCGCTCGGCATCCGCGATGCAGCAACCGAGGCCGCGTGCGAGATCCATGGTGATATGTTGCCCACCGACCGCAAATCCCGACGCATGCACGATGCGTCCGCCGGAATAGGTCGCAAGCGTGGTGGTCCCTGCCCCCATCTCGACGACGGCAGCGCCGAGATCGGTCTCGTCATCGGTGAGCACCGAGAGGCCTGCGACATAAGGCGCAGCCGCCATCGCCTCGACATTGAGGTGGCAACGCTCGACCACCAGCATCAGATTGCGCGCGACTGTCGCATCGGCAGTAATGACGTTCATGTCGACGCCGAATTGCGACGCGACCATCCCCTTGGGGTCGCGAATACCCTTCACGCCGTCCAGCGAATAGCTCACCGGCAGCGCGTGCAGCACGGTGCGGCCCGGAGGTGTCGCATGGCGCATCCCCGTCGAAGTGACGCGCGCCATGTCGGACGCGCTGACCGCGCCGCCCTTGATGTCGGCGGAAGCTTCGATGAGCTGGCCCTGCAGGCGGCCGGCCGAGACCGACAGCAAAACGGATTCAACGCGAACCTTGGCCATGCGCTCGGCGAGGCCGACGGCCTGGCGCACCGACTGTTCGGCCTCGCCCATATCGACGACGGCGCCGGACTTCACACCGCGCGATTGGATCTGGCTGTAGCCGATGAGTTCGACGGCATGGGTGCGGCCGCGCAGCGCTTCGTTCGGCGCGCAGGGCCGCAGGCGCGCGATCATGCACGCGATCTTGCTGGTGCCGACATCGAGCGACGCCACCAGAGCAGTGCGGCCCGGCGCCATCTGGCGCGTCTTCGGCGCCTGGTTGCGATCCAGCCCGCTCATGCTGCGCCCGCTTTCTTCTTGGCTTTATCCTGCGCCTTGAACTGCTCTTCGCGGGCCTTGGCGGCCTCCTCGGACAGACGCACGGTCAGGCGATCCGGCAGACGCATATCGATGGCGACGATATCGCGCGAAAACAGACGATCCTCGCGATCGAGCTTGCTCAGCATGGCCAGCGCATTGCCGACATCGTTCTCGGGCAGACGGACATCGAGATTATCGTTGAGGCGGAGATTCCACCGACGCTCGCCGACATAGATCGCCGCCTTGGTCACGGCGCGAACCTGCGGGTAACGGTCTAGCAGTGCGATGAAATCCTTGGCCTGGGTATCGGCGCCCTTGCCCACCACCAGCGGCAGCTTGACGAAACGGCTCGGCACATAGTTTTCGAGCACGGCGCCATCGTCGGCGATGACGGCGAGCTTACCCTCCTCCTGCCACAGCGCGAACGCCGTGCGCTCGGTGACGTCGATCTGCAGGCGATCCGGATACAGCTTCAGCACATTGGCGTCGGCGATCCACGGATTGGCCTTCAGCTTGTCGCGGACAGCGGCAGCGTCGAGAAACAACAGCGACGAGCGGCCATTGATGCCGCCGATCGCCAGGATCTCGTCCTGCGTGAGCTGCTTGCGGCCATTGAGAATGACCGAGGAAATGCGGAAGCCGGCGGCATTGGCCGCAGCGTTGCGGGTGTCCTGGAAAGCGGCAACGACTTCGTCGACATGCTCGCCCTTGACGACGCCGAAACCGACGCTGCCGGCCAGGATCAGCAGTGTCGCGGCAATGCCGACGCGACGCGGGACGTAGCGCTCGATGAAGATAACGATCTTGTTGGTGCTCGGCTCGCGCTCAGGCGCCTTGCGGTTCTTCAAGGCCGCGACGGAACGCTCGAGCGGTGCCAGCCGCTCGCGCAGCAGGATGCCTGCCCCACGGGCCGCCATCTTGAGGTCAGCTTGGGGCCTCAGCGATCCGACCGACCGAGAGAGGCGTCCTCCACCATCCATTCCACGAGCTCGTCACTGGTTGCGCCCGCATTTGCGCGGGACCAAAGCACTGGCGATGACGCAGAAGACATCTCGGTCAGACCGGAATGGGTAAGTGCCTGAAACAACACACTTTCCATCGATACGCGTCGTTACGGAAGTTCCGCACAGCTCACGCCTCGGCAGCCAAGCGCAACATGCGCCGCCAGCGTTAACCTTCGGGCTTCCTGGTAAACAAAGCGTAAAGGGGATCGAATCGTGAGGCGGTTTACCCCGGATTCTGAAGACTTTAGCGGCAGTGTTGCAGCCGGGTGTTAAGGAACCGTGGCGGGGCGGCACAGGCGACGTTCGGTCACAGATTAACCCGCAGCCGTAGGGCGGATGAGCCGAAGGCGTAATCCGCCGGCCGAAGGCGTGTGGCGAAGAACGGCGGATTACGTTTCGCTCATCCGCCCTACGGCCGAGCGCCTCAAGCCGAGTTCGATCTGCCCATGCAGAAACTCCACGAACCCGATTCCCTGCGCATTCAGAGCCTTGGGATAGAGCGACGCCTTGGTGAGGCCGGGGAGCGTATTGGTTTCGAGGTAAATCAGGCCATTGGCCGACACGATGAAATCCGAGCGCGAATAGCCGGTGCAGGACATCGCCTTATGGGCACGAACCGCGTAATCCTGCAATTGCGCAGTGACCTCCGGCGTGAACCGGCCCGGGCAGATCTCCTGGGTCGATTTGGCGAGATACTTTGCTTCGTAGTCGAAGCCGCCGCCCGCCGGAACGATCTCGATAGGCGGCAGCGCGAAGATCGAACCATCGACGTGCTCCAGCACTGCGCAAGTCGCCTCAATGCCGGCGATGAATGGCTCGACCACGTAGTCTTCGACCTTCGCGGCGTTGCGCACCGCGACCAGGTCCTGCTTCGCGTTCACGAACATCAGGCCGTAACTGGAACCATCGCGCGCCGGCTTGGCGATCAGCTTGCCGTATTTGTCCAGAGCGTCTTCCATGTCGGCAAGTGCGATGCCTGCTGCGATGGGAACGCCAAAGATCGCTGCAAAGCGCTTTGCCGCGACCTTGTCGAAAGCCAGATTGGACGACGCCGAGCCGGAGCCCGTGAAGGCCACACCGCGGACTTCGCACATGGCCTGCACCTCGCCATTCTCGGCGGCGCCGCCATGCATGCCGAGCACCAGCACCCGGCCCTCGGCCTTGGCGTGGTCGAGCGCCTGCGGCAGCGAACCGAGCGACTTGCCATCGGCCTTGAACGGATTTTCGAACGGACGCTCGTGACCGAGCAGCGCTGCGCCTGACGTCTCATAAACCCGATCGTCGGCATCCCAGAACCACAGCGCGGCCTCCGGCAGCGCCGTATGCAGCGCCTGCGCCGAGGCGACAGATACCAGCCGCTCCTTGTTCAAGCCACCGAACAGGATGGTGATCCGTGCCGGATCGATCGAGGCAGTCATCATCGGGTCTCCATACGAATCACGGCATCGTAACCATAGAAGCAAGGCGATGGCACGCGGAGCCGCGATTCATATAATGCCTTGCATGACGTCATTGCGCGAGAGCACGACGGGGATAACGGGACCAAAAACGAGATGATCAGGGCCTGGCTCGAACTCAACACCTTCGGCATCTTCGCCACGCTCGCCGTGCTCTATTACGGAGCGGCCCTGCTGCTGGTGTATCTTGGCTTCAGTTCGCCGCTGCGCCGCCCGGTCCAGAAGACGAACGGTATCGTCGCGCCGTTTTTCTCCTCGGTCGCGATCCTGTTCGGCCTGCTCACCGGCTTCCTCGCCAGCGATGTCGGCGAGCGCGGCCGGCATGCAGTGCGCGCCACACAGGCCGAGGCCAGCGAAATCCGCAACGTCTATGCACTCAGCGTCGCGTCCGCTTCGGACATGACCGATATCCGCACTGCTCTCAAGGTCTACGTCAATTCGGTGCTCGCCGACGAATGGCCGGCGATGATCAACAGCGCCCCCTCGCCGCGCACGGAGGCCGCCTATGACGGCGTGTTGCGCGAGGTCAGCGATCCCGGTATCGCACGCGAATCCGGAGCGCCGGTACAAGCGGCGCTGCTCAGCGCGGCGATCCGCGCAGGGACAGCACGCAGCGAGCGGCTCAGCATCGCGGCAGATCAAACCAATGATCTGAAATGGGTGTCCGTGCTGATCCTCGGGTTACTGACCCAGGTAGGTCTGGCGCTCGTGCATCTCGACCGGCCACGCGCGATGCTGACGGCACTTGCGGTGTTCGGCAGCGCAGCCATCGTCGCGCTCGGCATGATCGGACTGCAGGAACATCCCTATGAGGGCGCATTCAAGGTCTCGACAACGCCACTGGAACACCTGCTGACATTGCCCGATCTCGGGCCGGCCTCGGCGCTACCGCCGGCGCCCAAGCCCGAAAACTAGAGCGCGACGCCGATCCGCTTGATCTCCCAATGGAGATCGATGCCGGATTGCGCCAGCACGCGCGCACGCACCGTCTCGCCGAGCTGCTCGATATCCGTCGCAGTCGCATTGCCGGTGTTGATCAGGAAATTGCAGTGCATCTCCGACACCTGCGCGCCACCGACGCGCAGGCCGCGGCAACCCGCGGCGTCCACCAGTTTCCATGCGGAGTGGCCAGGCGGATTCTTGAAGGTCGATCCCCCGGTCTTCTCGCGGATCGGTTGCGCACTTTCTCGGTGCTGCTGCACCTCGTCCATTCGGGCCCGTATCGCAGCCGGATCGGCGATCGGTCCACGAAATTTTGCTGACGTGAAGATGATCGACGGATCGACGCCGGAACTGCGATAGACGAATTGCATGCCGGCATTGTCGAACACATGCTTCCGGCCGTCACGGCCGATGCCTGTGGCTTCGATCAACACATCCTTGGTCTCGCCGCCATTGGCGCCGGCATTCATGCGCAGCGCGCCGCCGATGGAGCCGGGAATGCCGAAATAGAATTCGAGGCCGCCGATGCTGGCGGCAACAGCCGCTTCCGCCACACGCTTGTCGAGCGCCGCAGTGCCAACCGTGAGGGTATCGCCATCGGCTGAGACCTGACCGAAGCCGCGCGGGCTGAGGCGAATGACGACGCCTTCAATACCACCGTCGCGCACGATCAGGTTGGACCCGACGCCGACCACATAAACCGGGATGTCGCCCGGAAGCTTCGAGAGGAAGTAAGCAAGATCGTCTTCGTCAGCCGGAGTGAACAGCACCTGCGCGGGGCCGCCGACACGAAACCATGTCAGCGGCGCCAGGGATTCATTCGCGAGCATACGCCCGCGCAAGTCCGGCATCGCGGTTCTGAGGGCGGCCGTAATGTCGGAAAAGCCGGCCACGATATTATCCGAGCGCCTTCAATTCAGCCGGCAGCGCATAGGCCCACTGGGTGATGTTGCCGGCTCCGAGGCAGACCACGGTATCGCCGCTCTTCGCCACACCGGCGACAAGACCGGCAAGCGCCGCCGACTCCGCCAGCGGAATGACTTCGCGATGACCGTGGGCGCGCAGGCCAAGGACGTAGTTGTCACGATCAATGCCGGGAATCGGCGCTTCGCCCGCGGCATAGACTTCGGCGACGATCACCGTATCGGCATCGTTGAAGCAGGTGCAGAACTCCTCGAACAGCGACTGCAGACGCGTATAGCGATGCGGCTGCACCACGGCGATCACCTTGCCGGACGTGCTCTCGCGCGCAGCGCGCAGCACGGCGGCGATCTCGACAGGATGGTGGCCGTAGTCGTCAATGATGGTGACACCGTTCCACTCGCCGGTCTTGGTGAAGCGACGCTTCACACCGCCGAAGGACGAGATCGCCTTGCGTATCTGCGCATCGGAAATGCCGAGTTCATGCGCCACGGCGATCGCCGCGGTCGCATTGAGCGCGTTGTGGCGGCCGGGCATTGGCAGCAGCAGGTTATCGATTTCATGCGTGGTGCCTGCCTTGCGATCGCGGAACGCGACCTTGAAGCTCGATCCGCCATTGGCCGGCTTGAGATCCACGAGGCGCGCATCGGCCTGCGGGTTCTGTCCGTAAGTGATGATGCGGCGATCCTCGATGTTCCCGACGATGGTCTGCACGACCGGATGGTCGATGCACATGACGGCGAAACCATAGAACGGCACGTTTTCGACGAAGTTGCGGAATGCATCCTGCACGTTGTCGAACGTCTTGAAGTGGTCGAGATGTTCGGGATCGACATTGGTGACGATGGCGACATCGGTGGGCAGCTTGAGGAAGGTGCCGTCGCTCTCGTCGGCCTCGACCACCATCCACTCGCCGGCACCGAGCCGCGCATTGGTGCCATAGGCGTTAATGATGCCGCCATTGATGACGGTGGGATCGAGTTCGCCGGCATCGAGCAATGCCGCGACCATGGACGTGGTGGTGGTCTTGCCGTGGGTGCCGGCAATGGCGACGCAGCTCTTGAGGCGCATCAGCTCGGCCAGCATCTCGGCACGGCGGACCACCGGAATGCGCTGCGCGCGGGCGGCCATCAGTTCCGGATTGTCGCGCTTGATTGCAGTGGAGACGACCAGCACATCGGCACCGGCAACGTTCTCCGCCTTGTGACCCACCTGAATCGTGATGCCCTTTTCACGCAGGCGATTGACGTTGGCGTTCTCGGAGGCGTCCGATCCCTGCACGGTGTAGCCGAGATTGCTCAACACTTCGGCGATGCCGCTCATGCCGATGCCGCCGATACCGACAAAATGAATGGGTCCGATCTCGCGCGGCAATCTCATGGGAATCTCGTCTCTCGTCACGCCCGGCGCAGCGCCGGGCAGATGACTCCTTCAAACAGACGCAGATGGCCGGGACAAGCCCGGCCACAGCGAAAAATACGGATATTTGGCTTGCAGCATCGGCGAATCCCGCCGAATCGCTCCTATTCCGCAGCCGCGGGAACCGGTGCAGACGCACGATCAAGTCGGATTGCGGTAAGCGCCACACCGAGCGCCGCCAGCGGTACCAAGGCGGCAACCCATGGCACAGAGGCAAGCCCGCCGTGATCGATCACGGCACCGCCAAGCCAGGCACCGATCGCATTGCCGAGATTGAAGGCGGCAATGTTGAAGCTCGATGCCAGGCTCTGGCCGGCACCATGTGCCTTTTCCAGCACCCACATCTGCAGCGGCGGAACGGTGGCAAAACCTACCGCACCGAGCAATGCGACAAAGACCACGATGGCGATCTGATTGTGAGTGGCGAAGCTCATCAGCCCGAGCACCACAGTCAACGCGAGCAGGCTGCCGAGTACAGTCGGGATCAACCAACGATCCGCCAGACGACCGCCAACCAGATTGCCAACAACAAGACCGCCGCCAAACACCAGCAGGATCGGAGACACCGCCGCGTCCGAAAAGCCGGCCAGCCGCGTCAATATCGGCGCGATATAAGTAAACACGGCGAACACGCCGACCCAGCTCAGCACCGTGGTCAGAAGGCCCATCAGCACCTGCGGTCGCGCCAGCACCGCGAGATCCTGCTTCAGGTTCGACGGTTCAGGCGCGTCATGATCCTTCGGTACAAATACTGCGATGATCGCGAGAGCGAGCACGCCAACCAGCGTGACCGCATAGAATGTCGCGCGCCAGCCAAGGTGCTGGCCGAGCCAGGTGCCAAACGGGACACCGAGAATGTTGGCGACGGTCAGGCCGGTAAACATCACCGCAATGGCCGATGCTTTCTTGTTGGGCGCCACCAGCGTAGTGGCCACGACCGATCCGACACCGAAGAAAGTGCCGTGGGCAAAGGCCGTCAGCACGCGGGCAGCCATCAGGCTCCAATAATCGGGAGCAACAGCGCAAGCGAGATTGCCGATGGTGAAGATGCCCATCAAGACCAGCAACACCGTCTTGCGCGGCCAGCGCGAGGTGGCAATCGTCATGATCGGCGCGCCAACCACGACGCCGAGCGCGTAGCCAGAAATGAGCAGGCCGGCGGCCGAAATAGAGACGCCAAGATCTCCGCCGACCTCGATCAGCAGGCCCATGATGACGAATTCGGTAACGCCAATTCCAAAGGCGCCGGCGGTAAGCGCATAGAGTGCGAGAGGCATGGCAAAGTCCGTGCGTGGAGGTTCGATGCCAAGGATATGGACCGGCCGGTATAGATGAGATAGACATTCATCAGGAACAATATTTGTGAACTGAAGTCACAATGTCGCGGCTCGACGTCAATCGCTCCGGCGAAATGGAAGTGTTCGTGCGGGTGGTGGAACTCGGCGGCTTCTCTACCGCGGCCCGCGCCTTCAAGATGACGCCCTCCGCGATCAGCAAGCTCGTGGCGAGGCTGGAAGCGCGGCTCGGCGTACGGTTGATCAATCGCTCGACACGCAAACTGCAACTGACACCGGAAGGCACCGCTTTCTACGAGCGCGCGGTGCGCATTCTCGACGAAATCGCGGCAGCCGAGCGCGAAGCGGCCGTGGGCGCAACGCCGAGCGGCCTGCTCCGCGTCAACACCAGCGTGCCATTCGGCCTGCATCGTTTGTTGCCGCTGCTGCCCGCCTTCGCCAAACGCTATCCGGACATCAAGGTCGAGGTCACGCTGACCGATCTTGTGGTCGACCTGCTCGAGCAGCGCGCAGATGTAGCGATCCGGGTCGGGCTCATGCGCCAGTCACGCTTGCTCGCGCGCAAGCTCGGCGAGAGCCGGATGGTCGTGGTCGCATCACCCGCCTATCTCGCCGAACGCGGCACGCCGGTGACGCCGGACGATCTGGCACGGCATAACCTGCTCGATTTCGGTTTCGCCAAATGGAAAGGCGGCTGGCCGTTCAAACTGAAGAACGGCGAGACCATCACCGTCGTGCCCTCAGGCAATGCGCTGGTCAGCGACGGCGAAGCGATGCACTTGATCGCACTCGCCGGCATGGGCCTCGCGCGGCTGGCACGTTTTCATGTGGAAGCCGACATTGTCGCCGGACGTCTCGTTCCGGTTCTCGACGACTTCAATCCCGGCGACATCGAGCCGATCCATGCGGTGTTCGTCGGTCACGGCGGACAACTGCCAGCGCGGGTACGGGCGTTTCTGGACTACATGGTGGAGAGTGTGAGGATTTGACGCCCCTCTCGTCATTGCGAGCGAAGCGAAGCAATCCAGTCTTCGTGAACACGGAAGGAATACATGAATTGCTTCGTCGCAAGTGCTCTTCGCAATGACGGCGAGTGAGATCGGCTATATCTTCGCCACCTTGATCACCAGATCGGCGAGCTGATCGGCCGCATCGAGCCGCCCGACTTTCCGCGCATCGCGTGCCATCTCGTTGAGGCGTGCCGGCTCGCCCGCAAGCGCGGAGATTTCCGAGGCCAGACGCAGCGGCGTGAATTCGCTTTGCGGGATGCGGATGGCGCCGCCGGCATCGGCAAGCACGCCGGCATTGGCGTGCTGGTCCTGATCGAGGGCGCCGGGCAGCGGCACCAGGATCGACGGACGACCGATGGCGCCGAGTTCGGCGACGGTGCCGGCGCCGGAACGCGAAATCACGAGATGGCTGGAGGCGAGCCGCGCCGGCAGATCGGAAAAGAACGGCGCGAGCTCGGTCTTGATCTTGAGCTGATCGTAGATCGCGCGGACGCGCGGCATGTCCTCGTCACGCACCTGCTGCGTCAGGATGAGACGGCTCCACAGCGACGGTTCGAGCTTCTCGATGGCCGGCGGCACGATATCCGCCATGATGCGCGCACCCTGGCTGCCGCCGACGACGAGCAGACGGAACGGCGCGGTGAGATCTGCCGCGCTGTAGGGCACCGCAGCCGCGGCGAGGATCGCCGGACGCATCGGCGTGCCCGTGGTGGTCGTCTTCTTCGCGAGGTCGGGCACGCGATCGAGCACACCGGGCAACGAGGTGGCGATCGCATTCACTTTCTTCGACAGCAGCCGATTGGCGCGCCCCATGACGGCGTTGGAATCGTGAATGATGCTCGGGATACCGAACAGGCGCGCAGCGAAGAGCGGCGGCAGCGTGGGATAGCCGCCGAAGCCGATCACGGCGGCGGGCTTCGCGCGCAGCATCAGATTGACCGCCATCGCCGTGCCGGCGGCCAGCATCACTCCGGTGCGTGTGAGCGACAAAGGATTGCGTGAACGCACCGTCTCGCTCGGCACCACATCGATCATGTCGCGCGAGAACAGCCCGCTATATTTCAGTGCCCGCGCATCGGTGACGAGGCGCACGCGCAGACCGCGCTTCATCAGCACGACGCCAAGCGCTTCCGCCGGGAACAGATGGCCGCCGGTGCCACCCGCGGCGAGCAGGATGAGCGGTGCGGTGCTCATCACGCGTAGGTGCGCGCGACATGCGCGTCGATGGCTTCGACCTCGGTGCGTGGGCGCATGCGTGTGAGCGCGAGCAGCATGCCGACGCTGTAAGCGAGCGAAACCATGGAGGAGCCGCCATAGGAGATGAAAGGCAATGTCATGCCCTTGGCGGGGATGAGGTGCAGATTGACCGCCATGTTGATGGCGGCCTGCACGCCGAACAGGATCGCGAGGCCGGATGCGGCAAAGCGCGAGAACAGGTCTTCGGTGGCATAGGCGCGCGACAGCGCCCGGATGACGATGAAGGCGAACAGCGCCAGCAGCGCGAGGCAGAGCAGGATGCCAAATTCCTCGGCGCCGACGGCGAAGACGAAATCGGTGTGGCTGTCCGGCAGGCTGCGCTTGGCAATACCCTCGCCGGGGCCGAGGCCGTACCAGCCACCATTGGAGAAGGCTTCCATTGCGGTATCGACCTGGAACGTATCGCCCGAGGCGGGATCCATGAAGCGCTTGATACGGCCGGCAACGTGCGGGACCATGAAGTAGGCCAAAAAGAGCCCGCCCGCAGCAGCGCCGGCGAGGCCGGCCACCCAGACCATCCGCATGCCAGCGATAAAAAACAACGAGCCCCAGGCCATCAGGATCAGCATGGTCTGGCCGAAGTCGGGCTGCAGGACGAGCAGCGACACCAGCATCATCAGCATCACGACGGCCATCGAGGTCGCCGGCATGCCTGGCTTGCGGATGGATTCGGAGAACAGCCAGGCTGCGATGACGATAAAGGATGGTTTTGCCGCTTCCGACGCCTGGATATTGATGCCGAGAATGGTGATCCAGCGTTTCGCGCCCTTCACTTCCGGACCGAAAGCGAGCGTCGCGAGGATCAGCGCGACAGATAGCGCGAAGACGATCAGCGCCGAGCGGCGGATCTGCCGCGGCGACATGAAGGACACGCCGATCAGCACGACGATCGACGGGATCAGGAACAGGATGTGGCGATTGAAGAAGTGAAACGGATCAAGGCCGATCCGGGTCGCCACCGGAGGCGACGCGGCCAGCGACAGGATCACCCCGGCCAGCATCAGCGCGACGATGGCTGCCAGCAGCAGGCGGTCCACGGTCCACCACCATTCGCTGAGCGGCGTGCGTTGTTCGCGAAAAATCATGGGCGCGTCCTGCGGATCGATAAGCTTTTATCGATGCGGCATTACGGTTGCCAGAGAGTTAAGGGATCGTGAAAAATCAGACCTTCTTGATCCCGTCCAGCGCCAGCACCAGCTCCCTGAACCGATCGCCGCGGATCTCGAAATTGCGGAACTGGTCGAACGACGCGCAGGCCGGCGACAGCAACACCACCGGCGCGGGCAACCCCGCCTCCGCCGCATCGCGCGCGGCGTTGGCAACAGCGACGTCGAGCGTCACGCTGATCTCATAAGGCACCTTGCCTTCCAGCGTGCGCGAAAAGTCATTGGCTGCTTCGCCGATCAGATAGGCCTTGCGAACGCGCGGAAAGTATTCGGCGAGCGGGGCGATGCCACCCTCCTTGGCCTTACCGCCGGCGATCCAGAAGATGTCGGTGAAGGACGACAACGCCTTGGCGGCGGCATCGGCATTGGTGCCCTTGCTGTCATTCACGAACAGCGTGGTGCCGAGATGGCCGACCTGCTCCATGCGATGGGCGAGACCGGGGAACGAGCGCAGGCCCTTCTGCAGTACCTCGAGACTGACGCCGAGCGCACGCACCGCGGCGGAGGCTGCAGCCGCATTCTGCGCATTGTGCAGGCCACGCAGCGAGCCGATATTCGCGAGATCCGCAACAACGCTCTGCGCGCCACCGGCGTTCTCGACGATCCTGCTTTCATCGAGGGTGAGACCGTCGGCGAGCGGATGTTCGACCGAAATGCGCACCACGCGCCTGCCGGCTTGTGCGAGACGGTCGGCGATCCTGCTGCACCAGTTGTCATCGACGCCGACGATGGCCGTGCCGCTCGCCTGCACGCCGGCCACGAGGCGCTCCTTGACGGCAGCGTATTGCTCGAGCGTGCCGTGACGATCGATGTGATCGGGCGTGACATTGAGCAAGATGCCGACGGTGGGATCGAGCAACGGTGTGAGATCGATCTGATAGGACGACATCTCGATCACATGGACGCGGCCCGCGCGCGGCGGCTCCAGCGACAGGATCGCGGTGCCGATATTGCCGCCCATTTGCGTGTCGAAACCGGCCTCGCGCACGAGATGCGCGATCAATGCGGTGGTGGTCGATTTGCCATTGGTGCCGGTGATAGCGATGAAGGGCGCGTCCGGCGCATGCGCCTTGCGCTCGCGGCAGAACAATTCGACATCGCCGATCACTTCGACACCGGCCTCGCGCGCGGCGAGCACGGTCCAGTGTGGCGCGGGATGCGTGAGCGGCACGCCGGGGGTCAGGACAAGCGCGGCGAAGTTTGCCCAGGATACGGTGCGCAGATCGGCGGTGATGAAACCGGCACGCGCGGCTTCCGCCATCTTGTCCGCGCTGTCGTCGCAGGCGATGACTTCGGCACCGCCAGCCTTCAGCGCGTGGCACGAAGCGAGGCCGGAGCCGCCGAGGCCGAACACGGCGACGGTCTTGCCGGCGAATGTGGTGACGGCGATCACGCGATCACCGCAGCTTCAGTGTGGAGAGGCCGACCAACGCCAGCATCACCGAGATGATCCAGAAGCGGATCACGATCTGCGGCTCGGTCCAACCCTTCTGCTCGAAATGGTGATGGATCGGCGCCATGCGGAACACGCGCTTGCCCGTGAGCTTGAAGGACGTGACCTGCACGATGACGGACACAGCTTCGAGCACGAACAGGCCGCCGATGACGGCCAGCACGATCTCGTGTTTCACGGCGACCGCGATGGAGCCGAGCATGCCGCCGAGCGCAAGCGAGCCGGTATCGCCCATGAAGATCGAGGCCGGCGGCGCATTGAACCAAAGGAAACCGAGGCCGGCACCGAGCACGGCGCCGCATAAGACGGCCAACTCGCCGGTGCCCGCCACATAATTGATCTGCAGATAGTCGGAGAACACCGCGTTGCCGGCGAGGTAAGCGATCAGGCCGAAACTCGCGGAGGCGATCATGACCGGCACGATGGCGAGGCCATCAAGGCCGTCGGTCAGGTTCACCGCATTGCCGGCGCCCACCACGATGAAGGCGCCGAAGAGCACGAAGAACCAGCCGAACTTGACGATGACATCCTTGAAGAACGGAATCACCAGCGAACTCGACAGCGGATCGCGGCCGAGGCGTACGAAGGCGTAGCAGGCGGCGCCGGCGATGATGAATTCGATCAGAAGGCGCGTGCGGCCGGCAAAGCCCTTGTGGCTCTGCTTGGTGACTTTCAGATAATCGTCGTAGAAGCCGACGAAGCCGAAGCCGAGCGTCACCGCAAGCACGATCCAGACATAGGGATTGCGCGGATTGGCCCAGAGCAGGGTCGAGACGACGAGACCGGACAGGATCATCAACCCGCCCATGGTCGGCGTACCGGTCTTGACGAGATGGGTCCGCGGGCCATCGGTGCGGATCGGCTGCCCCTTGCCCTGGCGCAGGCGGAGATTGTCGATGATCCACGGACCGAACAGGAACACGAACAATGCGCCGGTGACCACCGCGCCGCCGGTGCGGAAAGTGATGTAGCGGAACACGTTGAAGACCGGGAAGGTGCCCGCGAAATCGATCAGCCAGTAGAACATTCAGCCTGCCTTATTCCGCTGCGTCGTCACGCGCGGCGTTGCCGGGAAAGCGGTTCGTCAGCGCGGCGACGATCGGTCCCATCTTGGAGCCCTTCGAGCCCTTCACCAGAACCGCATCGCCGGCCCGGATCGCGCCCACGACTTGCGATTCGAGGGCCTTTGCATCCCCGGCATAACCGCCCCGCTTGCCGCTGGGAAGGGCATCCCAGAGGTTGCGCATCAGCGGACCACAGCAAAAAACGAGATCGATTGCGTTTGCAGTCACAGCCTCCAGCAGCCCCGCATGCAGCTCGCCGCCACGCGGGCCGAGTTCGAGCATATCGCCGAGCACGGCGATCCGCCGCCCCTGCCCGCCGATGGCGGCGGCGCCGAGCACACTGAGCGCTGCGGAGGTCGAGGCCGGATTGGCGTTGAACGTCTCGTCGATCAGCAGCGCCTCGCCGCCAGCGATCTCCAGCATATGGCGGACGCCGCGGCCTTCGGCCGGCACCACCTGCGACAGCGTCAGTGCGGCATGCGCGAGATCGGCGCCCATCAGGGACGCAGTCGCCAGCACCGCCAGCGAGTTCATCGCCATATGGCGGCCGGGCATGCCGAATTTATAGGTGATGTCCTGGCCGAGCACGTTTGCGTGCACGGCGGAGCATGTCGGATGCAGCGAGATATCGATCAGGCGCACATCGGCCGCAGCATCGGAACCGAACGAGACGATGCGCGAGACACCGGCCTTCTTCGCGCTGTTTTCCAGACGTGCAAACTGGCCGTTGTCGCGATTGAGAATGGCGACACCGTCCGGTTCCACACCAAGGAAGATTTCCGCCTTGGCATCCGCGATGGCCTCGATGCCGGAGAAGAATTCCAGATGCACGGGTTCGACGGTGGTGATGACCGCATAATGCGGACGCACCATCTTCACCAGCGGCTCGATCTCGCCGGCATGGTTCATCCCGATCTCGAAAATGGCGAAGCGCACATCGGCGGGGCAGCGCGCCAGCGTCAACGGCACGCCCCAGTGATTGTTGAAGGAGGCAACCGACGCATGGGTCGGACCTTGCGTCGACAGAACCCGCAGCAACGCTTCCTTGGTCGAGGTCTTGCCGACCGAGCCGGTTACGGCGACGACACGTGCCCCCAATCGCGCACGCGCGGCGATGCCGAGAGCGACGAGACCATCGAGAACATCATCCACGACCAGCAGCCGTGCATCGGCGCCAAAATCCTCGCATTGCGCTGCTTCCACCACCGCCAGCGCGGCGCCGTTGTTCAGCGCGGCACCGACAAAGGCGTGGCCGTCATGCACATCGCCTGTAATGGCGAAATAGGCTTCGCCAGGCTTGATGGTGCGGCTGTCGATGGAGATGCCTGTGATGCCGGCGGGGAGATCGCCATACATCTCGGCGCCCATCGCCTCCGCCATCGCGGCCGGTGTCCAGAGAAAGTCGGTCATGAAGCCCTCACAGCAAGCGCCGCCGCTGCGGCCTCGTGATCGCTGAACGGCAGCGTCTGGCTGCCGACGATCTGCCCAGTCTCGTGGCCTTTACCCGCGATGAGAAGTGCATCGCCGGGCTCGAGCCCCTGCACTGCCACGCGAATGGCTTCGGCGCGATCCCCGATTTCGGTCGCCCCCTTGGCTGCAGCAAGAATGGCAGCTCGGATGGTCGCAGCATCCTCGCTACGCGGATTATCGTCGGTGACGATCACCGTATCGGCATTCGCGGCCGCAATCTCGCCCATCAAGGGCCGCTTGCCGGCATCTCGGTCGCCGCCAGCGCCGAACACGACGACGAGCCTGCGCTTCGCATAGGGCCGCAACGCCTGCAGCGCCTTGGCGAGTGCATCCGGCTTGTGCGCGTAATCGACAAACACCGGCGCGCCATTGCGATCGCCGACGCGTTCGAGGCGGCCCTTGGCGCCTTCCAGATGTTCGAGCGCAGCGAAAGTCGCATCTACATCACCGCCGGTACCGATGACGAGACCGGCCGCAACGAGCGCATTCTCGATCTGAAATTCGCCGACCAGCGGAAGTCGGACTGCATAAGCCTTGCCGCGATGCTCGAGCTTGAGCTGCTGTTCGAAGCCATGGACAGCAGCTGCGACGAGACGAATGCCATCGCCCGTTCCGTCGCCACGACGACCTACCGACATGACGCGCAATTTTCGCGCACGCGCCGCATCGATCACTTCTGCCGAGTAGTCGTGATCGGCAGAGACCACAGCCGGCCCACCGTCCGCGACGAGATCGCGAAACAGCCGCATCTTGGCATTGAGGTAATGCGCGACGTCCGGATGATAGTCCATATGGTCGCGCGACAGGTTAGTGAACCCCGCCGCGGAGACGCGCACGCCATCGAGCCTGAATTGATCGAGCCCGTGCGAGGATGCCTCTAACGCGAGATGCGTGACGCCATCGCCCGTGATCTCATCGATTTGCCGATGCAGCGAAATCGGATCGGGCGTGGTCAGCGAGCCATAGACGGTGCGCTTCGGCGACACGAGACCGATGGTGCCGATGCTGGCGGAGGCGTGCCCGAGCCGCCCCCAGATCTCACGTGCGAAAGACGCCACCGAGGTTTTGCCCGACGTTCCGGTCACGGCGGCAATCACTTGCGGCTGGCGCGGATAAAATCGGGCCGCCGCCTGCGCCAGAGCGCGGCGTGCATTGCCGAGTTTGACAAAAGGCAGCGCGATGTCCGCCGGCTCATGCTCGCCGGCCACCGCCACGGCGCCGGCCTCGATCGCCTGCGCAATGAAACGCGCGCCATCGGTCCTGGCGCCGCTGAGCGCGAAAAACACATCGCCCGGCTTCGCTGCGCGGCTGTCCACGGCAAGGCCGGTGATCGCAAGATCCGCAGCCTGCGGCGCCATCACGGCATCACTGCTGAAAAGATCGCCTAGTTTCATGCTGCTCCGGACAGGGCAAATCAGGACGGGACGGGTTCCGTGACGTCACGCAAACCGCATTTTGCCCCCGCTGTAAAGCACGGAAGCGGCGTTACTGAGTGACCTTTGATGTCGCAAGAATAAGGCGGTCGGACGGCGCCAGATCGAAGCGGGGCTCCAGGCCCAGCAGCGGGGCGATACGGGCGATCACGTTGCCGCCGGTCGGCACTGCGTTCCAGCCCGATGTGATGAAGCCGTGCGTTTCCGGCAGCGCCTTCGGCTCATCCAGCATCACCAGCACCTGATATTGCGGATTGTCCATCGGCAGCACGGCGGTGAAAGAGTTCAGCACCTGCTTCTTGGAATAGCGGCCGTTGACGACCTTTTCCGAGGTACCCGTCTTGCCGCCGAGATAGTAGCCCTTCGCCCGTGCTTCAGCCTGACGCGCCGAGCCAACCTCGGCATTCAGACGCATCAGGTAACGGACCTTGTCGCTGGTTTCCTTCTTGATGACGCGCTTTGCGACAGCCAGCGCCTCTTCCTCGGAGCGCTTCATGAAGGTCGGCGGAATGAGATTGCCGCCATTGACCATCGCATTCACCGCCATCACTGCCTGCAGCGGCGCCACCGCGATACCGTGACCGAAGGAAATGGTGATGGTATTGAGATCGCCCCAACGCTTCGGCACGATCGGCATCGCGCTTTCCGGCAATTCGGTGCGCAGACGATCGAGCTGGCCGACCTTCTTCAGAAACGCCTTGTGCGCTTCGACGCCCTGGCCGAGCGCAATCTTCGCGGCGCCGACATTCGACGAATAAGTGAAGACCTCGGCGAGCGAGATCGGACGCGGCACCGGATGGGTGTCGTGGATCTTGAACTTGCCATAGCTGAGCGGATAGCGCGCATCATACATGGTGTTGAGATTGGCCTTGCCGCTGTCGAGCGCCATCGCCAGCGTCAGCGTTTTGAAGGTCGAGCCCATTTCATACACGCCGGTCGTCAGGCGGTTGATGCGGTCCGGGTCGTGCACTTCCTTCGGATTGTTCGGATCGAAATCCGGCAGCGACACCATGGCGACGATCTCGCCGGTACGAATATTGGAGACGAGTCCCGATGCCGCCTTGGCGCTGAATTTTGCTTTCGCCTTGAGCAATTCGTCACGCAGCGCGTGTTCGACGCGCACATCGAGCGCGAGTTCAACCGGCTTCTGCATACGGTCCAACGCGAAACCTGCGCGATGCAGATCGGCGAGGCCGTTATTGTCGAGCCACTTCTCGATGCCGGCGATGCCCTGATTGTCGATATTGGTCAGGCCGATCAGATGCGACACCGTCGATCCGTTCGGATAGACACGCTTGTTCTCGCGCAGGAAGCCGATGCCGGGAATGCCGAGGCGATGGATATCGCGCTGCTGCTGCGGAGTGATGTCGCGCCTCAGCCAGGCAAAACCCTTCCGGCTGGCAAGACGGTCGCGCACTTCGGAGCCGTCCAGATCGGGCAAGGCGCCGGTCAGCAATTCGACTGCCTCGTCCTTGTCGATGATACGGCGCGGCTCGCCGAACAGCGACGGTGACTTCACATCGGTGGCGAGAACCGCGCCATTGCGGTCGAGAATATCAGGACGCGCGGTGGCGATAGCGTCGCGCGAGGCACGGCGCTCCGCATGCGCATCGCCGTTGACGGCGAACACGATGAGACGCACGGCGATGATGCCGTAAACGCCTCCGAAGGCGAGCATGGCAAGACCGACGCGCGCCCGCGCCTTTGCGGCGCGGTCTGTATTCATCCCGTAGAGCAGCGTGCGGATCAGACGCTGCCGCCACGGCTCCGGCGGGCGCTCGACCGGCTTGTTGGCGTTCGCGGAGGGCTCTGCGGTCATTGCTGGACCTCCGGCCGATCCGCTTGGTCTTGCGCCTTCTCCGGCACCGATCCGGTCACGACGACATCCGGATCGATGCTGTTGAGCATGGCGCCGATGGGATCGGGCGTACCGGGCCGAGCGAAGCTCGGCGGGCGATCGGGAAGATTCTTCAGGCCGTCGAACTGCTGCGCCGTCATCGGCTGCAATTTAAGGTGACGTTCGGCGAGCCCCTGCAGACGCATCGGCGCATCCAGCTTGGCCCATTCGGAGCGCAGCAGTGCGATGGCGTCGCGCTGTTCGCGAATATCGGCATGCAGGCGCAGCACCTTCTCGGTACGCACCGTGGATTCCATCTTGATGCGATAGACATAGGCTGCAGCGAAAACCAGGACTGCGATGACGAGGAGATGAATGATGCGCATGCGTCAGCCCCCCCGCATCACAGACGCGAGCGTCGGCCAGCCCGGCAACGGACCGGCGTCCTGCGCAGGCGCATCGGTGCGCTCGGCACCGCGCAGCTTGGCGGAACGCGCACGCGGATTGGCTTTTGTCTCGGCCTCATCGGCAACGATCGGGCGCTTGTTCACGACCTTGAAGCGCGGCACGGCCTGCGCGATCTCCGGCAGATGGCGCGAACCGCCGCCGGTCTTGCTGCGCTCGGCGATAAACGTCTTGACGATGCGATCTTCCAGTGAATGGAAGGAGACCACCGAGAGACGACCGCCGGGCTTCAGCACCTGCTCCGCAGCGGCGAGCGCGGTATGCAGTTCATCGAGTTCTTCGTTGACGAAGATGCGCAGCGCCTGGAACGTTCGCGTCGCCGGATGGATCTCACCCGGTTTCGCCCACACGACCTTGGAGACGATTTCGACGAGTTGTTTCGTCGTCGTAATCTCGGCTTCCTTGCGCGCGGCGACGATGGCGCGGGCGACGGCGCGCGAGTGTCGCTCCTCGCCGAAAATATAGATGATATTGGCGAGATCGGCTTCGGACGCTTTTGCCACAACGTCTGCAGCACTCGGCCCGTGCTGACTCATGCGCATGTCGAGCGGCCCGTCGAAGCGGAACGAAAAGCCGCGCTCGGCCTGGTCGAGTTGCATCGACGACACGCCGACATCCATCACGACGCCATCGACCAGCGGCAGGCCCTGCGCGGCGCAGACATCGGCGAGGTTGGAGAACCGGTCCTCAACCAGCGTGAGACGACCGGCAGCGGACGCCATCAGCTCGGCACCGCCCGCGATCGCCGTGCTGTCACGATCGATCGCGATCACGCGCGTGCCTTCCGTCGCCAGGATCATGCGCGAATAGCCACCGGCACCGAAGGTCGCGTCCACATAGACGCCACCGGCGCGCGGCGACAGCATCTCGACGGCCTCGGGGCCGAGCACGGAGATATGTCGGGCATCACTCATACGCGCACGCGAACGGGCAACGAACGCCGTTCCTTCCTTCCGAGGCACCCGACCAATCCGGACTCCGAGCGGCCCATGGCGCCTCAAATGCAGGCGCGCCGCGCGGCCAGGCCGCTGCGTCGCGCGAAAATCGAACCGGTTCGACGCATCATTTACACCGCCCGAGAGGGCGATCCCTGGTTCGCATGGGTGGTGAGAAGTGGCCATGGGAACGCACGTCGAATGGAACTCTGGCCGCCCCCAAATGAGATCGGCACGTCACCTTTCAGTAACGGTGCTTAGCGTTAAGAAAGCGTTGATAGGGTGATCACGAAGCGACTCAATTCGTTCGTGGAGGTTGTATCGTAGTGCTGGCGCATCGCGCACAGAGCGATGAAATAAAAGGGTAAAACCAGTCTGCGATCGTTGCGCAATCGGATGTCGATCTGAATAGTGTCTCTCCCCCTGCGGTCGCCATGCCGTGCCGAACCTTATGGAGAGTGAAAGAGATTGTCCGGACCCGAGACCAGGCGCCCACGCCCTCTGCCGATCCCGAAGGGGGTCGCGTATCTGCCGACTTTCACGCCGGATTCATCCGTCGTGTCGGACGTGATCCCGTCGCCGAATTTCGGCGATCGGAACAAGGGGCTCGTGCCTGACATGATCGTGCTGCACTATACCGGCATGCCCGACGCCGAAGGCGCGATCACACGCCTGTGCAGCGACGGCACCGACGTCTCGGCTCACTACATCGTGCTCGAGGACGGGCGCATCGTGCAGACCGTGCCGGAGTCCAAGCGCGCCTGGCATGCCGGCTCGTCGTTCTGGGCCGGTGAGGACGACATCAATTCCTGCTCCATCGGTGTCGAGATCATCAATCGCGGTCACGATTGGGGCTATCCGGATTATCCCGCCCGGCAGATTGCAGCCGTCACGGCACTCTGCCGCGGCATCCTGCTGCGCCGCGATATGCCGCCCCATCGCGTGCTCGGCCATTCCGACGTGGCGCCGGCGCGCAAGAAAGATCCCGGCGAGAAATTCCCGTGGCATCTGCTCGCCAGTTCCGGCGTCGGCCACTGGGTGCATCCGGCTCCGGTCATTCCGGGTGATGGCCTGCGCGCTGGCGCCGACGGCGATCAAGTGAAGGCGCTGCAGCAGGCCCTCGCCCGCTATGGCTACGGCATCGAGGTTACCGGCGTTTACGATGTGCCCACGATTGAGGTCGTCACCGCATTCCAGCGCCACTTCCGTCCCGAGCGCGTGGATGGCGTTGCCGATCTCTCGACGCTGGAGACGCTGGAGGCACTGCTCATGAGCGTACCACGCGGCGAAGCTGCCAAGACCAGCTGACGCGACTTGACGCGCGACAAGTTAGCCCGCATGGCTTCCCCGTCAGTCGGCCGGACGGCCGCTCTCGCTAGGGTCGAAAGACTGCGGGGGAGGAAAGTCCGGGCTCCAATGACATACGGTGCCGGATAACATCCGGCGGGGGCGACCCCAGGGAAAGTGCCACAGAGAACGAACCGCTTCCCTCCTTCGGTTGGGCAGCAAGGGTGAAAAGGTGCGGTAAGAGCGCACCGCGGATCCGGCAACGGAGACGGCAAGGTAAACCCCACCGGGAGCAAAACCGAATAGGGACGGCAGCGCAGTAAGTTCGTTCGCGAACGATAACACTGCAGGGTGATGTCAAACCCGCTGTCCGGGTAGGTTGCTTGAGGCCGCATGCAAATGCGGTCCCAGAAGAATGGCCGTCACGTATCTCCGCGCGAGCGGCGGTGCCTTACAGAACCCGGCTTACAGGCCGGCTGATACTGAACAACGAGGGGCCCGGCGCAACACCGCCGGGCCCCTCGCCAGTTTGAAGCGATCGATTGCAGATCACCCAAGGGCTTCGTTACTCGGCCGCCAGCGTGCGATCGAATTCGAGCACCTGGCGCTCGAACAGGCCGCGACAGATGCCATCCGGCCGCTGCGCCAGCGCGGCGTGAGTCCCCTCTTCCGCGATCGCGCCGCGATCGAACACCAGAATGCGATCGAGACTGCGCACCGTCGAGAGCCTGTGCGCGATCACGATCGACGTGCGACCTTTCATCAGCCGCTCCATCGCCTCCTGGATCAGTGCTTCGGACTCTGAATCGAGGCTTGCCGTCGCCTCGTCCAGAATCAGCACCGGCGCATCCGCCAGGAACGCGCGCGCCAGCGCCACGCGTTGCCGTTCGCCACCCGACAGTTTGATGCCGCGCTCACCGACCAGCGTCCCATAGGCTTTGGGCAGCCGCTCGATGAAGTCATGCGCATTGGCGAGCCGCGCCGCGCGCTCGATCTCCGCCATGCTGGCACCGGGCCGGGCATAAGCAATGTTATCGGCCAGCGAGCGGTGAAACAGGATCGGCTCCTGCTGCACGATCGCGATCTGACTACGCAGCGACTCCTGTGTTACATGAGCGATATCCTGGCCGTCGATGACGATGCGCCCGTCCGAGACATCGTAAAGCCGCTGGATCAGCTTCACGAAAGTGGTCTTGCCCGACCCCGAGCGCCCGACAAGGCCGACTCGCTCTCCTGCGCGGATATCGACCGACAGCCCGCGATACAGCGGCGTGACATGACCCCCATAGAGGAAGGTCACATTGTCGAACCGGATGTGCCCTCCACCGATGGCGATCGGTTTGGCGCCGACGGCATCGACGACACCGATTGTCTCGTCATGGATCGCAACCAGTTCGTCCATATCATTGACCGAACGCTGCAGGTTGTTGATGTGCATGCCGACATCGCGCAGATAGCCATGGATGACAACATAGCTCGTCAGCACATAGGTGATGTCGCCGGCACTGGCGCGGCCATCGAGCCAGAGCCACAGCGCGCCGCCGATCACCGACGCGCGTACGCACAACAGAACGGCCAGCTGAGCCGTGCTGGTGTAGTTGTAGCGCAGCCATGTCCGCCGCACACGCGCGCGCCACCGGCTGACCACCTGTCCGAGCCGTGCATCTTCACGTGTCTCGGCACCGAACGACTTCACCACCGCATTGCAGGTCACGGCGTCTGCCAGCGTGCCGCCAACCTTGGTGTCCCACGCGTTGGAAACACGGGCGGCCGGCGCGATATAGCGCGTGGAGAACCACACGGTCATCGCGATATAGACGACGGCGCCGACAGCAATGACGCCGCCCAGCGCCGGCCAGTGCAGGCCAAGCAGCAGCACCGATCCCAGCAGCACCACCAGCGATGGCAGCAATGCCATCAGCAGCGTGTCGTTGAGAAGGTCGACAGCCCACATGCCACGCGTGATCTTGCGCACGGTCGAGCCTGCGAAGTTATTGGCATGCCAATCGGTGGAAAAGCGTTGCACGCGCGCAAAGGCATCGCGCGATAGATCGGACATGATCCGCAGCGTGAACGGCACGATGGCGTGGATGCCGAGCTGGCGCAGCAACAGCGACGCCAGGCCGAGAGCGACAATGGCGCCGAAAGCGACCAATGCAGCCTGACGCGCGGCCGGATCGCTGCCGCCTCTGGTGACGGCATCGACCAGCTGGCCAGAAAACAGCGGCATGAACAAATCCGCCACCGTCGCACCGAGCAGGCCGATGGCAACGGTTGCCGTCCGACCCGGCTGCTTGATCCAGTGCTTCAGCACAAAAGGAATGACAACCCGGATGGCCGCGGGGCGATTTCTATCTTTGAGAGTCATGACGTCATCCGGTCACGCCCCTGCGCAACCGGCTCCATGGTTGACGCGCGACGGCCAAGCCGCATCTTCGCGTCGTAAAGGACTGAATGATCAGTGGAACTGGAATTGACCGAACCGCATCCGGTCGGCAGCGACGGAAACGGAACTCAGTGAGTCCGCACAAACCCGCGCATACGCACCGAACCGGAGATGCCGGAGAGCAGATAAATCGACTTCATGCAGACTCTCCCTCGGGTTCGAGCAATGGATGATGGGTTTATAAATAAGGTAGTCCGGCTTGGCAACACGCAGCGTTGCGGATTCTGACGACAACCGCGTTGAAGGCGATGACGCTTTCGTTAGTGCCCGCCGCCGCCAGCGGCCGGATTGCCCGGCTTGTCGAGCATCAGCACCATTACGCTAAGCGCCACATAGAAACAGGACAGCAGGAAGAACGCGTCGCCAAAACCCATCACCACGGCCTGACGATGGGTGATCTGCGACAGTTGCTTCAGCGCCATGCGTGAGGCGTCGCCCATGCCCTGGAACTTCTGGGTGAGCATGTTGAGTGTCTCGACCGCCTTGGCGTTCCCCCATGTCACCTTGTCGTGAAGACGCGAGATGTGAAAATCGGTGCGGTGATCGAGCACCGTATTGATCAGCGCGAGGCCGAGCGCGCCGCCAAGATTGCGGGTCAGGTTGAAGAGGCCGGACGCGTTCTTCAACATCTCCGGCGTCAGTGTGCCGAGCGCGATATTGTTGATCGGCACCATCGCCAGCATCATGCCCATGCCGCGCAGTATCTGCGGGACCAGCAGCTCGTAGAAATCGTAATCGCGTGTAATCGACGTCATCAGCCAGGTGCCCGACGCGAACAGCACGAGACCAGAGCCGATCAGGATGCGCAGATCGACCTTGGTCATGAGGCGGCCGACGACCGGCGCCATCAGGAACATCGCGACGCCCGATACGAACATCGTTTCGCCGATCATCAGCGCGCTATAGCCGCGCACCTGGGCGAGATAGAGCGGATAGATATAGGTCAGACCATAGAGGCCGATGCCGATGCAGAAGGAGAAGGTCGAGCCGAGCGCAAAATTGCGATTGGTGAAAGCGCGCAGATCGACGATCGGCACTTTCGCGGTCAGCACGCGCCAGAAGAAGGCGACGGCGGAGAATGCGCAGATCACCGCAAAGATCAGAATGGCCTCATCCTCGAACCAGTCGTTGCGCGGCCCCTCTTCCAGCACATATTCGAGCGAGCCGAGGAAACCGGCCATGAAGCCGAGGCCCCACCAGTCGAAATGCTCGAGCAGCTCGAAATGCGGTTCGTCGAAATCCACGAGCGCCAGCACACCGATGGTGATGCCAATACCCGGCACAACATTGATGAAGAACAGCCAGTGCCACGACATCGCATCGGTGATGTAGCCGCCGACGGTGGGACCGATGGTCGGCGCCAGTGTTGCAACAAGACCGATGATCGGCGCGACGATGTGAAACTTGGAGCGCGGAAACACGGTGTAGGCCGACGCGAACACGGTCGGAATCATGCCCGCGCCAAGAAACCCCTGCACCGCGCGCCACAGGATCATCTGCTCGATGGACGAGGTGAAGCCGCACATCAGGCTGGCGAAGGTGAATCCCGCCGCCGAGATGGCGAATAGCAGGCGCGTGCCGAGCGCACGTGACAGAAAGCCCGACAGCGGAATCGCGATCACTTCGGCAATCAGATAGGCCGTCTGGACCCAGGAGACTTCGTTCGACGATGCCGACAGACCGGCCTGAATGTCCGACAGCGAGGCCGAGACGATCTGAATGTCCAGGATCGACATGAACATGCCGAACACCATGATCAAGAACGCGATCAGGCGTCTCGGCGCGATCCGGTCATCCGCCGGCACGGCCGGCGGCACTCCTGACATGGTGGTGGCTGAGGACATCAGCGCTATCCGTTACTGCGCGGGCGCGGCGCCCGGCTTGGTGTTGATGCGGACATAGACCGACATGCCGGCGCGCAGGATGTTCTGCTTTGCCACGTCGGCGGGCACGCGGACGCGCACCGGCACGCGCTGCACGATCTTGGTGAAGTTGCCGGTCGCATTGTCAGGCGGCAGCAGCGTGAACACGGCGCCAGCGGCCGGCGACAGGCTCTCGACGGTGCCTTCGATGACACGGCTGGTATCGGCATCGAGCTCGATGGACACCGGCTGGCCCGGCTTCAGGCGACGCAGCTGCGTCTCCTTGAAGTTGGCGTCGATATAGACGTCGTCGAGCGGCACGATATTGGCTAGGCGCTGACCGGTAGTGATGAAATCGCCGAGATTGACCATGCGGTTGGAGAAGATGCCGTCCACCGGCGCCTTCACGTCGGTGAAAGCAAGATCGCGCTGTGCCTTGTCGAGCGCGCTATCCAGCTCCTGCAGTTGCGCACGCGCTTCCGCCTGCTGCGCCTTGGTGACTTCGACGGCGCTCTTAGCCGAATCCACCGACGCCCTGGCGGCCTTCACGGAGGCCGCGGTCTGATCGCGGTTCGACTGCGAGGTCTCGTAAACCGAGCGCGAGGCAAAGCCCTGCTTGTTCAACGTTTCCTGACGATCCAACTCGAGCTGCGCACGAGTGGCAGCTGCATCGGCAGACGCCAGCTGCGCCTGCGCCTGCTCGACCGCGCTTTCCTGCGCCGTCACCTGACGGCCGATGCGCTCGATGGTCGCCTTCTGGGTATCGATCTTGCGCTGGGCTGCATCGACCGCGATCTTGTAGTCGCCGTCGTCGATCTTGAAGATTACCTGCCCGGCCTTCACCTCGGTATTGTCGCCCGGAACGATCTGCGCGATGTGACCGGCAACACGGGCGCCGAGCGTGGAATTGTTGGCGCGCACATAGGCATCGTCCGTAGAGACGATGAAGCGGCCGACCAGATAATAGTTCACGCCATAATAGACCGCTGCGATCGCCGCGAGCGCGCCGATGCCCATGAGGATGCGCTTCTTGCGCGGCGACTTTGGCGTAGCAGGCTTGGCAGCAGTGGGCGTCACCGCCGGGGCGCCTGCCGGCTTTTCCGGTGCGTCTGCAGGACCGCGCGTCGCAGGCTCCTCAAGCGGTACCACACGTGCCGAGACGGCCTCGTCCTCGGCATCGTTGCGAACGATACGTGCAGCCTGATCGCGTGGTGCGGCCATTCCGGCCTCCTGAAAATGATCGCGGGACGCCAGAGGCTCCCGCTTGGTGTGGCATCATGTACATTGACCGAACGGTTCGGTCAAGATACAGTTGCGTTCATCCCATCACGTTTTGGGGTTATTCCAGATGCTGCTTGCAGCGGTACTCCGCTGATTTGGGAAACAGGCTGAACGAATGGTTGCGACCCAACATGCCCCCCTCGCCCCAACCGGCGAGGAAGACAGCGCCAAGCGCCGGCAGATCCTCGACGGCGCGCGCAAGGTCTTCATGAATCTGGGCTTCGATGGTGCCAGCATGGGCGAGATCGCGCGTGCCGCCGGCGTCTCCAAGGGCACGCTCTACGTCTATTTCACCGACAAATGCGGGCTGTTCGAATCCATCGTCGAGCAGGAGAAACTCGAACAGGGCAAGTCCGTCTTCAACTTCGACCCAGCCCGCGAAGCGGAGCCGACGCTGGCCGAGTTCGGCAGGGCCTATATCCAGTTGCTCTGCCGTCCCGGCGGTGGCTCGGCGATCCGCACGGTGATGGCGATTGCCGAGCGCATGCCCGATGTCGGCAAGCGCTTCTACGAGGCCGTGCTTGCGCATGCGATCCGGCAGTTTGCCGGCTATCTCGATGCGCGCGTCAAGGCGGGGGAATTGAAGATCGAGGATACGGAGCTGACAGCCGCGCAGTTCATGATGTCGTGCCAGGCGACGCTGTTTCAACCCTTCATTTTCCAGGCGAAACCGACACCGACCGCAGCGGAGATCGACAAGGTCGTCGACAGCGCGGTGCGCGTATTCCTTGCCGCCTATCGCAGCTGACGTCTATTCGTTCTCGTAGAAATCCTCGTCGTCCGGCGTCTTGCGGCTGTTCTTGTTCGCCGACTTCCTGATCGAGCCAGTCGGGCCATCGTCGCCACGGCCGGCATAGCTGCGGCTCATGGCGCGCGACGCGATTTCTTCGCCCGACACCGCTGCCGGCTTGCAGATCGACGGACGCTTCGGCCGGCGCATCAGATCCACGTGAATATGATCGTAGTGATAGATGTTGGAGCCCGGCGCCAGCACGGTCGTGAAATACTGGCAGGCGCCGCCCTGAACATCGCGTAGAAAGCCCTGCTCTTCCGGGAGCCCCTTCCAGCCGTTCTTGATCGACATGTTGCGGCCGTCGGCGAAGGTGAACGCAGCGATATCCAGCGCATTGCCGAAGGCATGCTCGGAAATATGCGCCCGTGAATTGCCGTTCATGCCGCGGCAGGAATAGGCGGAGATCTGGCGGATCGACACCACGCGCTGACCGAACCAGCGCATCGCTGCCGGCTGCACGACTTCGGCGAGCCACTTGTCGAGTTGCGACACGATCGGACAAGCCAGTGTCGCCGTCGGCTTCATCTCGACGGGACCGACCGAACCGGTGACATTGCCGGCGCCCGGTCCGAGACGCGGCTGCGCATAATCCTGCGGCTGGCTCTGGACGACGCCTGAACTATAACGGCCATAAGGCGCGCGCGTTTGCGGCGGCGCACTTTGCGGCATCCCCCGCTGCATGCCCTGCTCGGGCGTGCCATCGGCGGGCAGATTGATGTCGTCTTCAGCTTCGGCGACGCCCGGCGCGTTGAGCGAGACCGGGCCGCCATTGGCCGGAGTATTGGCATAGCCCGCGTTATAGCCACCGCCATAGGACGGCTGCTGCGGCGGCGGGGCGGATTGCGGATAGGCGGTCGGATACTGGCTGGTCGCGCGCACCATCGGCTGCGACGGCGCTTGCTGCACCGGCCAGCGCGATGGCCCGCCGGCGATGCCACCCGGCGGACGCGGTGCTTCATCGGCAAAACCAACGGTGCTGTTGGATTCGCCGAGAGCCGCGACTTTCAGCGGAAATTCAGCGCCGCAAACACCAGGACCGGAAATAGGTTCGATGCGGACCAGGCCGGCGCTCTCGCGCACGGCGCCCGACTTCATGCATGCGACTTCTGCCTCGGCTCGCCAGGGTTCGCGCTGCTCGGTTTGAAACAAACCACGGCCGCAACCTGCCAGAGAGACAAGGACGAAGGAGCCGACGAGATACAAACGAACTCCGCGCGTCATTCGCGCAAATTGAGCTAAATGTTTTAATGACTCTTCAACACCGGCACTTTCGGGCGCCGAAAACGCGGGTTTCCGCGCGAATACACGTCATTCGGTGCGGCCCTTCGGCGGCAGACCAGAGGCCGAAATGAGGCGGAACGCCCTCGCCCATCAACATGGACAAAAGCGCTCCGATTACGAATTTTCGTAGCGGATCGTCAGCGCGCCGCCTTGATGATCTGCAGCGGGGTGAATTCCGCGAGGCCCTCCGCGGCGAATTCGGTTCCGATGTCAGACTGCTCGGCGGCGCCGAACGGAATGCGGTAGCGGCGCGGTTTGTCGGATGGGTATCGCTGCGCTCAACCCATCCTACGGCCACGGCGATTGCGGCTTGTCACCACGCGTAACGCACCACGCCCTTGCCGGCGTAGCTCTTCGTCACCTCGGAGAATTCTCCTTCGAACGTGCCAGCCACGGACCAGCCATTCATCCATTTCAGCTCCGCCGAGGTAGAGGTCAGCGCAGTGTGCTTCGCGAGCGCCGCGCCGTTGACGATGAAGCTTGCGCCGGGAAGCGACTGGAAGGTCGCGGACGCCGAGCGGTCGCGATTGATGTCGTGCGCCCAGGCCGCGCGGCCGCGCAGCGTCAGGATCGCGTCGTTGACGGCGAAGGACTTGTCGGTGCGCAGGCCGAGCTCGCTGCGCGGCGCGATGGTCGTCTTGCCGGCATAGGTGAGCGCGAAGGTGTTGCTGCCGGCGACGACGCTTTCCGCATAGGACGGCAGCTCGAAGGCCGTGACCTGGAAGGCCGCATAGGGCGTGAGACCGACACCGCCGATCCACGGCGCGACGAAACGATTGCCGACTTCGACGCGGCCCGAATAGCTGTTGGCGTTGAAGTTCGCGCGCAGTTGGTCAAGACCGGCGACGGCGACGGTGCGATCCGTCGTGATGTCCTGCCAGCCGTAAGCGGCAGCGGCGGTGACATAGACCGAACCGACGGTGTGGCGCACGAAGCCGCCGACCTGGAACAGGTCCGAGCGGCCGGAGCCGCCGCCATTCACCGAGAAATTCGTTCCGCCACCCGCCATCGAGAGGCCCGCCACCGTGAACGGCGAGAACCAGTAGTCCGCGCCGACGGCCATGCCATAGATGCTCGACCTGCTGTTGTTCGATCCCGTTGCCGCGTTGCCGTCTGTCGTCTGCGATCCGCCGAAGCCGGCGGCCCAGACATTCCAGCGCTCCTGCGGCGCGGCGACCTGGGCCTTGCGATGCATCGATGCGAAGGCGTCGGTCGGCGAACGCTTGCCGGCATAGGCCATCGCTTCATCGGCATAAGGCATCGCGCCCGCTGCGCCTTCACCGCGGCCGGCCGCGAAGGGATCGGTCATCTGCGTCATGAAGATGTTGGCGACGTCGAAGCTGGTCTGCTGGCTGCCCGGCGCGATTTCGCCCGCGATCTGCGACAAGCCTTTCGCGTCGAGCGCGCCGAACACCAGTGGAATGCCGCCGGTGCGGTTGAAGAAGCCGGTCAACGCGTCGCCAACGGCCTGCTGATTGCCGGCAAGGCCGCCGGGCACGCCGAAAACAATCGACACGTCGAGATAGGCGTTGTTGGCATCATAGCTGAGGGCGGTTTTGAAGCCCGTGGGCAGATCGGTATTCACCAGCGAGCCGAATGTGCCGCTGACGCCATTCGCCGCGTTGACGATGGTGTATTGCTTCTCGACATAGCTGCCGGACGCGAAATGCGCCTGCACCCTGGCGCCGCCAAGTGTCGCAGTGCCGGTGACATTGACGCGGTCGGCCTTGGTCGGAGACACCTCGACCAGATAGGTCGAGGCGGCCGTCAGTGTCAGACTGCCCCGCACGGTGAGCAGGCCAATGGAATTGCCCGGCGCCAGCGTGCCGCCATTGATGGTGGTGTTGCCGACAACGCCGTTGCCACCGAGCGTGCCACCGGCATTCACGGTGGTCATCGACGACGATGCGATGGAGCCGTTCACGCTGAGCGTGCCGCCGTTGACGGTCGTACTGCCCGTATAGGTGCTGTCGCCGGTGAGCGTCAGCTTCTGGGCATGGGTGCTCAGGGCGATGCCACCGAGGCCGGTGATGACATTCGCAAGCGTCACATCCTCCCGTTGGTCGAAGTTCACCGTGCTGCCGGCGGCCGTGATGCCGATATTGCCGGTGAGGTTGCTGGTAGCCGCCAGCCTGAGCCAGTTGGTGCCGCCCGTATAGGTGATGGCATCGGCGCGGGTGCCGTCAGCGCCGAGGCCGCCGACGATGGAGCCGTAATTGTAGATGGTCAGCCCGGCACCGATGACGCCCGCGCCGCCCACGCCGCCGAGGCCGGTGTTGCCACCGCCGTTTCCGGTGCCGCCAGCGCCGCCGTGGCCGCCATTGCCGCCAT
>WPCJ01206919.1_pt1 | contig 33160 bp, 37 predicted proteins | sample 5399831 | NCBI WGS metagenome assembly WPCJ01 (sample SAMN12869470, study PRJNA574797) | sludge metagenome | isolation source: wastewater treatment of pH10 | place: China:Beijing | collected 2019-05-20 | reverse complement strand
GAATTATACTTTTTTACAGTGTATCTTTTCTGCATTTTGTTAAGAAATGTTTCCATAATTTTATACTATCAACTTTATAGTTGCAAAAATAAGTAGTGTTTCTTAACTTTGCAATAACGGTCAATAATGATAGTATATGTTTTTAATCGATAATAAAAAATTTCCTTGTGGAACAAGCGTTACAATGCGTTTCATCGGGGGAAAATGGAAAGCTGTGATTCTCATTCATCTTGCAATGGGGACGAAACGTTATAATGAAATAAGGAAAGAAATCCCGACAATCACAGAAAGAACCTTGAGTCTGCAATTGAAACAACTGGAAGATGATGGCATTATCGAGCGGAAAGTTTATACACAAAAACCACCGCTGATGGTAGAGTATTCTTTGACTGATTTTGGAAAAACTTTGATTCCTGTCCTGCGTTCGATTTGTGATTGGGGAAATGAAGCCGTTAAAGATTGTGATAAAATTTTGGTTCAGGATTAGTTATAATCCGATTTTCTTCATCACCAGATTCAGTTTTTGCTTCCATTCCGCAGGTTTTGTAGAATATCCGGAAGAGGCGATGGCTACAAACCAATCGTTATGATTTTGAGAGCCTTTTAATCTTCCATAGAATTTTCTTTTTGAAACCCATTCGCAAAATGCGCGATAAGAAGCTTTGGAATCATTAAAACTTTTGAATCTGGAAGTGTTGATGTCGTTTTTACCTGTCATTCCAAAATGGTTGTTCAGAACTTTACAAGCGGAACTCGTACCACCGCCGGTTTCCATATATGCAATCGAAAGAATAACAGTTGTTGGAATCCCAAATTCCTGAGAAAGTTCCGTTGCCAATGATTTATATTGATTAATGTAAGAATTCTGCGCAGAGATTTTCAAACTGAAAAACAGAACGAAAATCATTAATAATCTGATGTTGAAATTCCTCATATCATTGTAGTTTTATTCAGAAATCGGCTGACTTTCAAAGAAAGAAAAACTTACATTCCCGTATTTTCTTGTGTCTTTCAAGTTTGGATGAGAGAATTTTAGTCTGCTCTGATGTTCCAGAATGAAAACGCCGTTGGGTTTCAATAATTCGTTATTCAGAACCAAATCAATTAAATCATTGTATTTTTTTTCTTCCGTTTCAAAAGGTGCATCAGCGAAAATGATTTCGTACTTTTTGTCGTGATTTCTTTTCTTTTTTAGCCATTCAAAAACATCAGCTCTCTGAACATTTACCTGCAATCCCATATCCAAGTCGTTTGCTGTCGAGTTGATAAATCCGGCGTGTTTTGGATTCAGTTCCACGGCCGTAATGTCTTTGCAATCGCGCGATGCAAACTCCAAAGTTATTGAGCCAATTCCTGCAAATAAGTCCAAAACAGAGCAGAATTCAAGGTCATATTTGTTGTCAATAATGCTGAATAATGCTTCCTTGGCAAAGTCTGTCGTAGGTCTTACATCGAAATTTTTTGGCGCTGCAATTTTCTTAGCTTTCCATTTTCCGGATATGATTCTGTACATTTTTCTATTTTTTAAGTTTCATTTTGAGAATTGGATAAGGTTTTCCCAAATCGTCTTTCTCGCTTCTGTCAAAGATTTCGAATCCTATTTTCTGGTAGAATTCTGTTGCCTTTGGATTTTGTTCATTGACATCAACATAGCGAATATCAAAATTCGAAAACGCAAAATCAATTAACTGTCTGCCTAATCCTTTTCCGATATAATCCGGGTTAAGGAAAAGCATTTCTATTTTTTCTGAATGGATGCCGATAAAACCTACAACTTTTTCATTTTCTTCCAGACAAAAAACATCAAGGTCTTTGAAATCGAAATTCTGCAGAATCTTTTTGTATTGCTCAAAATCAGATTCCATCAAAAAATGATGTGTTGCTTTTACGGATTGTTCCCAAACAGAGAGGATCTCTGTCTTGTGAGAATCTTTGTACTTAACAATTCTGTAGTTCATTTTAATTCAGAAGGAAGTTCTTTTTGTGAAGATTGTCAAAGATAATCTTCAAATTAGATACAAATTTCTGCATTTCTGAAATAAAAGTCTCATTTTCAGTTGTCTCACCATAGATGTAGAAATAGGTTTCAGAAATTCCAAAATCGATTTTACTTAACGTAAACATAATGAAATACAGAAAATCAACTTCCGAGGCCGCGTCCAGATTGTTATAAAGAATCACTTTTTTATTCTCAATAGCGAAAAATTCTGCCTGCTGATGATAAAGATTTACGTGGATTTCTTTTCGGTTTTTCACGTTCAGAGAATTCAGGAACTTTTCACCAGAAAAATTGAAATGCGTCGGAACTTCCAATTGCTTTATTTTCTGATAAAAATCTTTCGGAAAACTATAATAAAACTGAATCCCGAATTTTTTGTTCACAGAAAGCATCAATTCTTCAGAATCTTTCTTTACGTCGGCGTTGTAGGAAATCAAGTCATAACCCAAATCGTGCTGGTCAAAACCTTCTTCAACAATTGAAAAGTGATTGATGGCAGAAATCACGGAGATTTCAGAAAATTTTTCGGAAGCCAAAACTTCGTTCAGTTTTTCTTCAACCAGATTTTCCGGTGTTTCTTCATTTTTCAGAAAGATTTTTTCCTCCAGAACTTTTCTGGATTTAGAAATCTGCCACTGCAAACCATCTTTCGTAAAAAGCAAGGATAATTTCCTCATATTTTAATATCAATAAAATTAAATTTTTTTGGCAGCTATTTCCGCCTTCCGCTCCCAAACCTAACGAATTGGTTCGACGTAGTCAATCTTTTCACTCCATTACGTTGCGTAAAAAGGATTTCCGCTCAAGTCGGGCTGCGCTTCGCAAAGTTGAAACATTCTACATACTAACCAACTTTGCAATACCAATAGACACCAACTTTTAAAGTCTAATTTCTATCAGTCTATTATCTGAAAGTCTACCCAGAGATTTGCAAAGTTAAAAAATTAAAACTTTCGGCTTGTATCTCGGTCAATTTCTATATTATAGTTATCTTCGCAAGATAATTCGATTTATTTTCAGGATGAACAAAATATCATTTTTCTTTATATTATTCGTTTCCCAGCTGGCATTTTCTCAGCAGTCCATCAAATTTGAAGAATCTAACTTTGCATCAATTCTAGCCAAAGCCAAGACTGAAAAGAAACTTGTTTTTATGGATGCTTATGCGTCCTGGTGCGGACCGTGCAAGCTGATGGAGAAAAATGTTTTCACAGATAAGAATGTTGCTGATTTTTACAACAAAAATTTCATCAATGTAAGAATCGATATGGAAAAAGGCGAAGGAAAGGAACTGGCTATGAAATACGGTGTCAGAAGTTACCCGACTTTTTTGTTCCTTAACGCTGAAGGCGAGATTGTTGGTAAGGAATTAGGCTATATAAAGTCAGAAGAATTCCTGGAACTGGGAAAGAAAAACAACAATCCGCAGTTGGTCAATACCAACCTGAAAGACGAATTCCTGAAAGGAAAATTAGACCAGGCCGGCTTACTTAATTTCATCAGTCTTTATGCAAGCAAAGACCCTGTTCTTGCAAAACAAGCGTCAGAAAAATATTTTTCAAATAAAAAAGATAAATCATTTTCCGGTGAAGAAGTTAATGCGCTTCTGAATTTTACACAATCTGTTGATGACGCTAATTATAAAGTTTTCGTGGCAAATAAGGCTGCGATTACAGAACTGCTTCCTGAAAATAATTATAAACAGTTTGATAATTATCTCAAGTTGATGAAACTCGTCACTTCTGCAACTAACGAAAAAACGAAAACAATCGATGATTCCAAAGTTCTGAAAGATGGTGAAGGATTATTTCCAAAAGATGAGTTGATAAAAAGTCTGAATATCTATAAATTAAATTATTACTCAGCACACGAGAATTTCCCTGCTTATGAGAAAACCGCATTGGAATATTACAAGAATCCGGATGAATTCAATAACAATGAATTGTTAGGTGCCGCTAGTACACTCGCTGAAAAATCGACAGATAGAATTGCATTACAAACAGCTGCTCGCTGGGCAGAAAAAGTGGTAATGTCGCAGGAAAGTTATGATTCTACAAGTATTTTGGCAACATTGTATGACAAATTAGGGAAAAAAGAAGAAGCTAAAATGTTCGCAGGAATGGCAGCTAACTTCGCAAAAGAAGAAAACAAGGATGCCACAAAAATGAATGAAATTCTGAACAAAAAATAATAATGAAAAAACTTTTTTTGCTTGGTTTAGTAAGCATCGCAACTTTTAGTTTTGCTCAAAAAAATGAAACTTATATCAAAGCCAATGCCTTGTTTCTCCCTGTAGGAATGCTAAATGTAGGTTTGGAACGCGGTTTCTCGGAGCATATAACTGGTCAGGCTGATTTATTTATTTCTCCCTGGAAATCCTTTGCTGGACATCAGGCCTTATTTGGTATTGCAACTATAGAAGGGCGATATTATTTTGATCAGGCTTTTAAACATTGGTATTTGGGAGCAAGTGTAGGTTTTGGTATTTTCAATATCCAAAAATGGAATTATTGGAAAGATGATATATATCAAGATAAGGAAGGTAATATTACTCCTTATCTTTATAATCAGCTTTATCAAAAAGGTTTTTCTTATATGTTTGGACTCACAACAGGTTACCAATTTCAAATTGGAAACCGTTGGAACATGGATATTTTCTTAGGGATTGGCTCTCAGCAAGGTTTTTACAAAGGTTATGTAGAATATCTTCCAGAGACTCAGGAAAATAGATATGACAGAGTAGAAAACTGGGATAAAAGCGGAGAAATTGTTCCCTTCAAAGGAGGGATTATGATTTCATATAAACTTTAAGATTATGAATTTTAAACCAAAATATATTGTTTTCGGACTTATCACCTTCATTATCATATTCCTTATGAATTATTTGGGAAACGATGCGCCGGACAAATTATCCAGAGCACTTATGACGGCATTTGCAGCAGTGATAGGTTTAGCAATAGGGATGTGGTTTTACAAACGAGATAAAAACAACAATCATCCTGATTTTGATTAATCAATTTAATCCAGATTTTATGAAAATTGATCTCAATCCCGGAAAGAAGATTTACTTCGCGTCTGATCAGCATTTTGGGATTCCCAATGCTGTTGAGAGTAAAAAACGTGAGGATAAATTTATTCGTTGGATGGATTCTGTCAAAAAAGATGCGCAGGTTCTATTTTTGATGGGTGACCTTTTTGATTTCTGGCATGAGTGGAAACACGTTGTTCCGAAAGGCTATATCCGGGTTTTAGGGAAAATTGCTGAACTGAAGGATTCTGGGATTGATATTTATTTTTTTGTAGGAAATCATGATCTTTGGATGAAGAACTATTTCGAAGAAGAATTAGGCGTTCCCGTTTTTTTTGAAAAAAGATATTACGAAGTCAACGGAAAAAAATTACTTCTGGCTCATGGCGACGGGCTTGGACCAGGCGATAAGGGTTACAAAAGGATGAAAAAAGTCTTTACTAATCCTGCTGCTCAATGGGCATTTCGCTGGCTTCACCCTGATATTGCGATGAGAATAGCAAATTATATGTCTCAGAAAAACAAATTGATTTCAGGTGACGAAGACAAAGCTTTTTTAGGTGAGGATAAAGAGTTTCTGATTCTTTATTCCAAAGAAAAACTGAAAACCGAAAAAATTGATTACTTTGTCTATGGTCATCGCCACTTGCCTATGGTTTTGGATCTGGAAAATGGGGCCAAATATATCAATCTTGGCGACTGGATTTCCTATTTCACTTATGGCGTTTTTGATGGCGAACAATTTGATCTGAAAAAATTTGAAGATTAATTCAAAAGTTGAATTGAAAAAAATGAAGCAGACTATTTTTGAAATCCAAACAGAAGAAGATTTCCAGCTAGCTTGCCTGGAAACCTTTTTATATCAATACGACAATGTGGAAGTCTACAAAAAGTTTGTGGACTATCTGAACATCAATCCTTTGTCGATTAATCAAGTTTCTGATATTCCGTTTCTCCCAATTGAGATGTTTAAAAATCATTTGGTTTTGGATAAAATTTCTGGAGCTGAGAGTTATTTTCAAAGTTCCGGAACAACACAGATGAATCGTTCCAAACATTATATTGCTGATTTTTCTCTTTACGAAGAGAGCATCTATAAAAGTTTTGAACAATTTATTGGCAAGCCGGAAGATTACATTTTCTTAGGATTGCTTCCTAACTATTCCGAGAATCCACAGTCGTCTTTGATCTATATGGTGGATTATCTGATGAAAAAATCCAATCAGCCAAAAAATGGTTATTTTCTTTACAATCACCAGGAATTGTTTGATTTGCTTCAAACTTTAACGGATAAAAAAGTCATTCTTTTTGGAGTATCTTTTGCATTACTGGATTTCTTAGATTATTGCAACTCAAACTCTAAAACACTCCAATTTTCAAACTCTGTAACAGTCATAGAAACAGGCGGTATGAAAGGAAGAAAAGAAGAAATGACGAAGGACGAACTGCTGAAAATTTTTCAAAATGGTTTTAACACAGAAAATATTTATTCAGAATATTCTATGACGGAATTGTTATCTCAGGCTTATTCCTTAGGTGACAACATTTATAAAAGTCCAAATTGGATGCGAATTCTTGTCAGAAATACGGAAGATCCTTTTTCTTATGTTGATGATGGAAAAACCGGAGCAATTAACATTATTGATTTGGCAAACCGACATTCCTGTTCCTTCATTGCTACTCAGGATTTGGGAAATGTTAAGAATGGGACATTTCAGGTGCTTGGTAGAATCGATCATTCTGATATTCGTGGATGCAGCCTTTTGGTTTCCTAAATTTTTACTAATTATGAAAAAAAATAATTATGCTTGAAATTCTTATTTTATTAGGAACCTGTAAAAAAATTAGTTCATTATGTAAAGAAAGAGGTCTGAAACCATTGAACTATAATTTATTAAATATATTAGGATATTTTTTGTCAATTTACGGTTTCTTTGTTCTAGGTTTCTTTTTGTCAGATCAATTTGATAATTCTTCATTTCCAATAATTGGTTTGTGTACTGGAATTGGGTTATTCATTTTCATTAATTATTCTATAAAAAACCGGATCAAGGAAACTGCAATAGCTAAAGATAATGATATAGAAGAAATAGGGGTCAGAGAAAATTAATAAATTTTATTAAGTTTTTTCGATTTAACGTTATTATGTTTTGTGTATGAGGTTTTTATTGTTGTTTTTTTTATCTTTCTTTTCTTTTTTCAAATCACAGAAATGTTATGATCTGAAAACCGTTCTGAAGGTAGAACCTACGGAATTATATAAACCACATTTGTTGGCTTCTCAAAATTTCGGTATCAATATTCTGGAAGATACCAAATCAGTTGATAAATATATTGCTAAAGGCAAATTTGTTAAAGTAAAAAAAAAATCAAGAGGTTACAGATTGCAAGCCCTAGAATATAGTCGTCCATATTTGGTTAAGAAGGCAAGAACTACTTTGGAAAAAATGGCAAACAAATTTGCTACAGATACCAAAAGTTTCTTCGTTGTTTCATCTGTCACAAGGACTTTGGAAGATCAATGCAGATTAAGAAAAGTGAATTCCAATGCATCTCTGGGAATCAGTTCTCATAATTATGGAGCAGCGTTTGATATCTCATATGTCCGTTTTGATCACAAATTGAAAGTCAATCCAAAATTGGAAAAAGAATTGGAAAAAGTCTTGGAAGAATATAAAAATCTTGGAAAAATCTTTTATATCAAAGAGAAGCAACAAAGCTGTTATCACGTTACAGTTCGTAATTATTAAAGTTTGGATTGATGTTGAAAATAGAAGAACTGGTTCACGCTTTCGTCACTGCTAATTGTGATTTTGATAAGGAAATTGTATTGACTAATTTTTTTCATTCCGATTGGGAAGCCGATATTTTATTGATTAATAATTCGGGCTTTAGTCACGAGATTGAAATCAAATTGTCAAAGTCTGATTTTAAAAACGATTTCAAAAAATTCTATGCCAATCAAAAATCCGGTGAAAAGTTTCTGAAGCACGATAAGATTGGTTGCGGCGATTATATCTGTAATTCATTCAGTTTTTTGCTGCCAATGGGAATGATTGATCATAAAGATATTCCGGAACATTGTGGCATTATTGAGTTTTACCACGACGAAGATAATTGGGAAACTACTTTTTATAAAATTCGAGAACCAAAAATGATTCACGAAGATTCTTATTGGAAACTTTGTGACAAAGATCAATTTATGAGGAATATGGCTAGAAGTCTTCTCATCAAAAAATTTGAACTGAAAGGAAAAAAGGAAGAATTAATTTTTAAAACTCCTTTCGGTATTCAAAACAAAAAATAAATCCTGCCAATGTTGACAGGATCTATTGAAGTTAAATTTCTATTTTTTAAACCTTTTCTGGTTTTTCGATCAATAAATTATAAGTGAAAGCAGCAAAAACTCCACCTAAAACCGGCGCTACAATAAACAGCCAAAGTTGTGAAAGTGCTTCTCCACCAGCGAAAATAGCAGGGCCAATACTTCTTGCAGGATTCACAGAAACACCTGTGATTTTAATTCCAACAATATGAATCAGAACCAGAGAAAGCCCAATTGCGAGGCCAGCAAAACCACCGTGGATATTTTTTGTAGAGGTAGAACCGAGGATTACCATTAAAAAGATAAATGTAAAAACAAACTCAGCAACCAAAGCTGCTACAGTTGTATATTCATCCAGATAACCTGTCCCCCAACCATTAGAACCCAAAGCCCAAGGGCCTAATTCAGCGCCAGGATGATTGGTGAAAATGACATAAAGAATTCCTGCACCAATAATTGCTCCGATGATCTGAGCAACAATGTAATACAAAGCTTCTCCTAATTTCATTCTGCCAGCGGCAACCATTGCCAGAGAAATCGCAGGATTGATATGACATCCGGAGATATGCCCGATAGCATAAGCCATTGCGACGACGCTTAAACCAAATGCAAAGGAAATCCCCAGAAGTCCGACGCCGGTTGTGCCGTCCGCACCTGCAATTACCGCGCTTCCGCAACCCATTAATACTAGAACCATTGTACCGATCATTTCGGCAACAAATTTTGAAGTAGTTGATACCATTTGTTTATTGTTTTTAATAGTTTATTAAAACAAATCTAACGATTTTTTCAATTGATTGTGAAAAATTCAGTAAATAAATATCAGCTGACAAAATTTCCAATTATTTTTACAATTCTGTTATTGGTTTGTTTTTTGAGTTAAACAATTGTATAAATTTTTGAATTATGGCCATAAAATATTCAATTCTGGATTTGGCAACGATTGTCAAAGGAGATGATATCAATACAACTTTTGAAAAATCTGTTAAGTCGGCACAGCTAGCAGAGAAATTAGGTTTTACCCGATATTGGTTTTCAGAACATCACAACTTTCCTAACGTGGCAAGCGCATCAACTTCTATCCTGATTGGACATATTGCATCACAAACTCAGTCAATAAGAGTAGGTTCTGGTGGAATAATGCTTCCGAATCATTCCACTCTGTCCGTTGCAGAACAGTTTGGAACTTTGGACGGATTATTTCCCGGCAGAATAGATTTGGGACTTGGAAGAGCGCCCGGAACAGATATGCTGACTGCAACAGCTTTGCGAGGTAACAATTTTACTCCAAATTATAATTTCGAGTTCCATATCAGAGAACTTCAGAAGTATATGTCAGAAGAAAATTCGGGATCCAAAGTCAGAGCAATTCCCGGAGAGGGAGCGGATGTTCCGATTTATATTCTTGGAAGCTCTACAGATTCGGCTTTTCTGGCTGCGAAACTAGGAATGCCCTATGCATTTGCAGCTCATTTCGCGCCTTCTCAGCTGGAAGTTGCCCTGGAAATTTACAGAGAACATTTTCAGCCTTCTGAATTCCTGGATGAGCCTTATGTAATGGTTTGTATCAATATTATTGCAGGAGAAACTGTCGATGAAGCACATTATTTGTCCACATCACATTTCCAGGCATTTGTTAATATTCTGACAGATCAGAGACAACCGCTTTTACCTCCGGAAGAAACCGAATTAGCAGACATCTCAGATGAAGTTGCAGTGCATCTTAACAGAATGGCCGCTAAAACTTTTGTAGGCGATGCAGAAACTCTAAATGAAAAATTAGGAAAATTTGCCAAAGATTATCGCCCCGATGAGATTATCGTTTCGGGTAATATCTATGACTTTGAAAAAAAATTGAGATCTTACGAAATTGCTTCAGAAGTTTTAAAAAAACTATAAAAAAATGATTTTTTTTGGCAGCTATTCCGCCCTCCGTTCCTGCTATCTCGCCTCTGGCGGATGAGCTCCACTTATTTAGGGCGGCTGCAATACATCGTATCAATTGTTTTAAAATGATAATAAAAAAATCACAAACCTAGGTTTGTGATTTTTATTTTAATTCAAAACTTCAAATTCTATAGTACTTCCGCTTGAAACCTTGATTTCTGCTCTTTCATAATCATCTTTTGTAGCCAGATAAGGATTTTCCAAAAACTTCTGAGGATTAATTGCCATTAGCGGAAACCAGGTGCTCTGAACCTGGATTTGTATTTTATGTCCTTTTTTGAAGGTATGAAGAACATCCTGCAATTTAACATCAATAGTTACCCCTTTATTTGGTATAAGAGGTTCCGGTTTCTCAAAACTGTTGCGGAATCTTGCCGGCATTATTTCACTTCTTACCAATTGATGATAATTGGCATAGACTACGCCGGGCTTATCAGGATTAGCTTTTTCATCAGCAGGATAAATATCGATTAATTTTACAATAAAATCTGCATCAGTGGATGAAGAAGCGATTTTTAATTTTGTCAGAATTTCCCCGGCTAATGTCATGTCATTCTCCAAAACTTCTGTTGTATAGGTCACGACGTCCGATCTGTAACTTGCAAAACGCTGATCCTCGCTCATATAATTTTTGGGAGTGAAATTGTTCATATCCTTATAGTTTTCACTACTTAAAACAGGCCTGTTGGGATCGGAAACATAAACGGAAAATGTTTTCGGGTTATCTCCTTTTACAGAAAGATTTCCTGTTGAATTCATGTAATAAGTTCGTTTTTCAGTTTGCTTTGGTGGCCAGTCATCAAACTGTTTCCATTCTTTTTTCCCGGTATCAAACATATAAGCTTCCGGCAGTTTAGCAGCAGTCCTGGAGTCTTCTTTCAGATAATGATGAAAAAATGGCTGCTCTATATTTTTTTGGTAAAAAGTTGCTAAACTATCTCCAAAATAGATGTCGTTATGAAAATGTTTTCCGGCTTCTACATTCCAGCCGCCATGTGAAAACGGTCCCATAACAATTGTGTTTTTAGCTTTTGGATTATTTTTTTCAATAGTTTTATAAATTTCCAATGGTCCGCGAAGATCTTCTGCGTCAAACCAACCACCGACTGTCATTACAGCATGACTGATGTTCCTGAGGTGAGGTAAAAGATCTCTTTTTTTCCAAAAGTCATCATAGTTTGGGTGATTGACAACTTCCTGCATAAAGAAGTTGTCTTTGTAATATTTATCAACACCTTCTTTCAACGTTCCCATATTTTTATAGAAAAGATAGCCGTCATCAGAAGTTGGTTTTATCATTTTATCAGCAAACCAAGATTCTTTCTCAGGTTTTGTTTTCTGTACACCAAATACAGGGAAAGTTTTGAAATAGCTCATCAGAAAAGCGCCGTTGTGATGAAAATCATCAAACCAAAAATCTGAAATAGGTGCCTGTGGTGAAGATGCTACTAAAGCAGGATGGTTGGCTAAAGTTCCTACAGCTGTATAAAATCCAGGATAGGAAGTTCCATATTGCCCGACTTTTCCGTTATTATTTTGAACATTTTTTACCAGCCAATCCACAGTGTCATAAGTATCAGTGCTTTCGTCCACATCTTTTTTGGTTTTGTGATCAACTTGCGGCGTCATATTGGTAAAAGTGCCCTCGCTCATATATCGTCCGCGAACGTCCTGAAAAACGAAGATGTATTTTTCTTTTTCGATGAAAGGATTAGGACTCAACTTTTTTCTGAAATTAGTTTCGCCGTACGGTGCAACACTGTAACAAGTCCTGTTCATAATGATCGGATATTTGTTGCTTTTGGAAATATCCTTTGGGATATAAATGATTGTGAACAGCTTTGTACCATCGCGCATAGGGATATAAACTTCTTTTTTGGTAAAATTTTGTTCAACGGAAGATGTTTGCGCCAAACTCCATCCGACGACCATAAAACAGAAAAACATTAATAATCTCTTCATTGATAAATAATTTTGAATAAAATTAAGTTTTTTTAATGAAACTTGATGTTAGAAATATAGACAAAAGTTCGATTTGAAACTATAAACTTCTTTTGTGCGAAGCGCGCCCCGAGCTGAACGAAGCTCTTTTTGTTATTGCGGTTGCTGAATGTTTCTATTGAAATACTATTTTCTCCGCAATAAACAAAAAAGTGGGAGTGGAGCGCGGACAAAGGCGCCCAAATGAATTTGAGAGAAGAGAGTAGAAGTATTTAAGAATGAATAAAAAATAAAAACCTGACTCAGTTGAATCAGGTTTTTTATATTTTAATTTTCTATAATCAGAAAAGTTTGGCGAACAGATCAGGGAAGATTCCCATCGAAACCAAAGCGAGAATAATAACTATGGAAACAATGTTGTAAGTAATGCTCGCTCTTTCTGTATTATGAAAGTTATCTTCTTTGTAGAAAAACATTGCGATAATCAATCTCAAGTAGTAGGCGATACTTAATGCCGAACCCAGAACTGCAATCAGTACAAGGAAACTTGAGCCGCCTGCAATCGCCTGGTTGAAGATTCCTAATTTTCCGATGAAACCTGCTGTCAAAGGAATACCTGCCATCGATAGCATCGAGATTGTTGAAACGACTGCTAACAACGGTTCTCTTTTACCTAAACCATTGAATGCTGCAAACGATGTTTCTTTTTTTATTTTCTCTACCCAGATCAGACTGATGAAAACCCCAACTGTTGCTAATGAATAAGCGAAAAGGTAAAAGCCTAAGATGTAAGTCGAAAAATTGTTCAGTCCGAAAAAGATCAAAGCGATATATCCTGCATGTGAAACAGATGAGTAGGCCAACATTCTTTTGGCGTTGGTCTGAACCAATCCCATTACGTTTGCCAAGAGTAAAGTCAGAATAATGAAGACACCTAATATATTAATCCAGTCGCCTGCGATTCCGTTAAAACCGATGGTCATCAATTTGAACAAGGCAAAGAATCCGGAAATCTTTACGACAGATGCCATAAAAGCGGTAATCAGTGACGGTGAACCTTGATATACATCTGGACTCCACATATGGAAAGGCGCTAATGATACTTTGAATGCCAATGCTGACAACATCAAAATAGAGCCCATGATCAACATCAGATTTTTGGGATTGTTGATTGCAAAATCATGAATAGCATAAAGATCAAAGCTTCCTACGCTTCCGTAAACCAAAGCTACTCCAAACAAAAGAAATCCTGTTGCAAATGCTCCCATTAGGAAATATTTCATAGAGGCTTCTGTGGATCTGAGGTCGGTTTTGTTGGCGCCGGCCATTACGTATAAAGGAATGGATAATATCTCGATTCCGATAAATAATGTTACTAAATTCTGATATCCGAATAATACAATACCTCCGCAAAGTGCAAATAACATTAAGGAATATAATTCTGACTGATGACTTCTGTGATTACTGAATGCAAATCCTCCTAAAAAGAATAAAAATAAAGTAACAACAATTGATATTTTTGTAAACAAAGCAGCATTGTATCCGTATTCATACATTGCTTTATACTGAGCAAAAAACTCACAATCCGGAAGAAAGCTGAAATATAAACCAACGATTAATCCTAAAATCCCTATATATCTTGCATATTTTCCTTTCTCGAAAACGCCCGAAAATAATACAAGAACTGCCGTAAGGAATAAAACTATTAAAACACTCATTTCTTAAAATATCAATTTATTATAACATTGATTTGTAGATGAAAACCAATGAATTACTTACCATTTCTATAATAGGTTGCGGATAAACTCCCAATGCAATTACAAATACAGCTAAACTAGCTAATACCGAAAACTCAACGGAGCTGATATCTTTGGTTGTTGCTAAAACCGCTTCATCGCCTTTTCCGAACATTGCTTTTCCGTAGAATCTTAACATGTAAGCTGCACAGAGAATCAATGTTAATCCGGCAAGAACTGCCATAATGTAGTTGTAGGCAAAAACAGATTTCAATAAGATGAATTCCCCGATAAATCCGTTTGTTAGTGGAACTCCGGTTGCTCCCAACAAGATAATCATAAACAAGATGGCGAATTTAGGTGCTACTTTTGCCAAACCACCCATTTTACGGATATCTCTTGTTTTGAATCTTTTATAAAGAATGTCTGCACAGTAGAACAATCCAACTACGTTGATCCCATGAGCAAAACTCTGTACCATTGCACCTTGTCCGCCTTCGAAAGTCAATCCTGTTCTCATTGTGACAACTGCAGAAGCAAAAATCCCTGCTACGATCAAACCAACGTGTGAAAGAGATGAAAAAGCAATCAGTCTCTTGCTATCGGTAGAAATCATTGCGATCAGTGCACCATAGATAATACCGATGACAGAAAGGATAATTACAATTTCGCCCGAGATTCCGCCAATGGCTAAAGGTGTGATTGGCAACAAATATCTTAAAACACCGTAAACCGCCATTTTCAACATAATCCCCGATAACAACATTGATCCTTGTGTCGGAGAATAAGTATAAGTGTCAGGCTGCCATGTATGGAAAGGGAACACCGGTAATTTCACTGCAAAAGCAAAGAAAATAAACCAGAAGATAACCGTTTGCTCATTGGTGTTCAAAGTTGCATTATAAAGATCCGTCAGTGCAAAAGATGCTGATTGATTGTAAACATAGATTAAGCCAATCAGCATGAACAATGATCCTACGAATGTATATACAAAGAATTTTGTAGTGAATTTGATTCTCTTGTCTTCCTGCCCCCAAAGTCCGGCGATGAACCAGATAGGGATCAAAGTTACTTCCCAGAAGATGTAGAATAATAATCCGTCTAATGAAGTGAATACGCCTAACAAACCAAATTGCATTAATAAGATCAATGCGTAGAAGGAATTAGGATAAGCTTTCTTTTCATTGAAAGACGATAAAATAATTAAAGGAACAAGAATATTAGTCAGGATAACCATCAACATACTCATTCCATCAATTCCAAAATTGAAGCTGCTTTTTATATAGCTAGACCACGGATAGGCGATTTCATATTGTAATGGCGCATCTACAGTTGGATGGAAATCGAAATTCCCCAACATATAAAATGCGATAAACATCTCTGCAAAAGCAAAAGCCAATGCAATATATTTGCTGGAATTATTTTTCCAGAAAAATAGTAAACCCGAACCTACGAGAGGTAAAAGTAATAATGTAAATAGTAAACAGGACATTATTATTTCAATAAAAAGTTAACAATCAATACAATTCCTATGGCCAATGACATAATCAACACATAGTTTTCTACGTTTCCGTTCTGAAGTCTTTTTGCAGCCCTTCCGGAATCCTGTGCTCCCAATCCAATGAAATTCACAATTGGGTCAAGAACCGCTTTATCAAACATTGCTGCCGCTTTTCCGGCTTCTTCAAAAGGCCTTACAATCATCGCATTATAAATCTCATCGATAAATAATTTTCTTGCAGACAATTTTTCCCAGCCGGTGTAGCTTTCTTCAGGTAGAGCATTTTTCTTTTTGGTAACATAAATTGCTTTTACAGCGAAGAAAATTACCAAAACCATAATTACGGTTACGGCCAGCAGTATCATTTCTGTTGCAAAAGGAATTTCCGGTGTTTCGATATCATAAACATAGATCGGCTCCAGCCAATGTGCTAGTTTCTGGAAATGTCCATGTCCGATAAAGTGCGGAAGATTGATAAATCCACCTACAACGGAAAGAATTGCCAAAACAATCAACGGAATTGTCATTACAGCCGGACTCTCGTGCAAATGATGCTTTTGTTCTTCGGTTCCTCTGAACTCTCCAAAGAAAGTCAGAAACAACAATCTGAACATATAGATAGCCGTCAATGCAGCACTGAATAATGTTAATCCCCAAAGAAGCGGGCTTTTTGCATAGATGTGCGTTAAGATTTCGTCTTTAGAAACCATACCAGACAAGGGTGGAATACCTGTAATTGCTAATGTTCCGATCAGGAAAGTCCAATAAGTTACAGGGATTTTTTTTCTCAGTCCTCCCATGAAGCGCATATCCTGTTCACCGCTCATAGCGTGGATCACAGAGCCGGCTCCTAAGAATAACAATGCTTTGAAGAAGGCGTGTGTCATTACATGGAACATTCCGGTTGTGTAAGCTCCTGCGCCTAAAGCAATGAACATAAATCCTAACTGAGAAACAGTAGAATACGCCAATACTTTTTTAATATCGTTTTGTCTCAGTCCAATAAAAGCAGCAACCAAAGATGTTGCAATTCCTATGAATAAAATTAAATTTAATGTTGAAGGTGCTAATGAGAATAAGAAATTACTTCTTACTACCAAATATACACCCGCTGTTACCATTGTTGCAGCGTGGATCAAAGCGGAAACCGGTGTTGGACCCGCCATCGCATCCGGTAACCAAGTGAATAACGGGATCTGTGCTGATTTACCAACAGCTCCGATAAATAAACTTACTGTGATGAAAATGATAGCACTGCTGTCTAAAGCGAATTTTGATGAATTTTCAGCAACACTCAGATAATCGATAGCGTTAACTTGTGCAGCAATTGCAAAAATACCGATCAATAATCCTAGGTCACCGATACGGTTCATGATGAAAGCCTTTCTTGCAGCTTTTCCATAATCTTCGTTGGTATACCAGAATCCAATCAATAGGTATGAACAAAGTCCTACACCTTCCCAACCAATAAATAAGATCAGATAGTTGCTTCCTAGAACCAAAAGCAACATCGAGAAAATAAACAGATTAAGGTAAGTGAAAAACTTATAAAATCCTTTGTCGTGGCTCATATAGCCAATGGAGTAGAGGTGGATCAATGATCCGATTCCTGTTATAATCATGACCATCATTAATGATAACTGATCAATCTGGAATCCAAAATTAATCTGAATACCATTGACACGGAACCATTCAAAAGCTTTAACAACAACCGGTGCGCTGTCACTTTTGAATCCTAAAAATATACTTGTTGTGATAACAAACGAAGCGAAAACTACCAAAGTTGCCAATCCTCCAACAAACGCTTTCGGAAGGTTTTTCCCAAAAAGCCCGTTAATCAGGAATCCGGCTAAAGGTAAAAGTACAATTGCGTAAACTAAATTTTCCATTCCTTTCTTATCCTCTTAATTTATTAAAAATACTGACGTCTACAGATCTGGTATTTCTGTACATCATTGCGATAATTGCCAAACCTACAGCTACTTCTGCTGCAGCAACTACCATGATGAAAAAAACCAAAAGCTGTCCGTTACCATCACCTTTGTAAGCAGAGAAAGCTGCTAATAAAAGATTTACGGAGTTAAGCATCAATTCTACACATCCCAAAATCACGATAGCATTTTTACGAAGCAAAACTCCCAAAACACCAAGGCAAAATAAAACGGTACTCAGAATGATGAAATATTCCAAAGGCACCTGTTGTATAAATGTATTCACGTCTCCCATAATCTTATAAATCTTTTTTACCGATAAGAACAGCGCCAACGATTCCTGCTAAAATCAGAATCGAAGCCAATTCGAATGGTAATACATATTCATTAAACAATAATCTTCCCAGGTTTTTCGTCAAACCTACCGAGTTATCAATACTTTCAGCAGCGGTTGTTTTTCCGGTAAGACCTTTGTAAGCACCTAACATTCCTACGAATAAAATGCAAACAGAAAAAATACCGATGAATTTCGGAAGATTTGCTTTTTTGCTTTCATCTTCTTTATTCAAGTTCAGCATCATCAGGATATAAAGAAACAATACCATAATCGCTCCTGCATAAACAATGATCTGAACAATTCCCAAAAATTGTGCATTAAGAAGAATATACATTCCCGCGATAGAGAACATTGTAACAATAAGTGACAGGATTGCATACAAAGGATTTCTTGCGAATACAAAATAAACAGCACTTGCAATAGCTAAAAATGCTACTAAGAAAAATAAAAACTGATCCATTATTTTACTGCATTTTTTTGTTTCTCAGATTGTCTTGTGGTAATGTCAATCCTTTCATTTATTTTTTCTACCAGTTTGTCCTTACCATAGATAAAAGAACCTCTGTTGGTTTCCACATCTACCAGCCTATCGGTAAGATAGATTGCAGATTTTGGGCATGCTTCTTCACACATACCGCAGAAGATACATCTCAACATATTGATTTCATACATTGAGGCATATTTTTCTTCTCTGTAAAGATCTTTTTCGTCTTTGGTTCTTTCAGCCGCCGTCATGGTGATCGCTTCAGCGGGGCAAGCTACTGCACATAGCCCACAAGCAGTACATCTTTCTCTTCCTTCTTCATCTCTTTTAAGAACGTGTTGTCCTCTCCATATTTCCGCTCTCGGTTTGTCAACCTCCGGATAAGGATAGATTGGCGGACCTTTTACAATATTTCTGACAGCGTGCTTCAATGTAATCCCCATTCCTTTGAATATCGCCGGAAGGTAGATTTTTTCTGCAAGGGTCATTTCCTTGTTCGAAACAACTTTTGATCTGTTAGTAAGTTTCATTTAATTATAGATGTTAGATGTTAGACATTAGATCTAGACTAATCTTGTCTGTTATCTTAATTTTATATTCAATATTAATTTCCGAATGCCAAAATTACGGCACCAGTTATCATCAGGTTTATCAAAGCCAATGGGATTAAAGTTTTCCACCCAAGGTGCATCAACTGGTCATATCTGAATCTTGGAAGTGTCCATCTGATCCACATAAAGATCAAAATTCCGATGATTGTTTTTGTAAGGAATGCTACGATACTTAGAATTCCTGCTGCATTTTCTCCCCAGTTCTGAGTAACCCATTCGATTCCGGGGAAATTGTAACCTCCGAAGAAAAGAGCAACCATAAATGCATTGGAAATGAACATATTCACATATTCTCCAAACATATACAATCCCAGTTTCATAGAAGAATATTCTGTAGAATATCCTGTTACTAATTCTGATTCACATTCCGGCAAGTCAAAAGGATGTCTGTTGGTTTCTGCCAAAGCTGCAATAATGAAAACCAAAAATGCTAATGGCTGATAGAAAATATTCCAGTTCATCCCGTCTAATTCGAATAATCCCCAAAGTTTTCCTGTAGCCTGAGATTCAGAAATTACTTTAAGATCAAGACTTCCTGTCATCATAATGATAGAAAGAAGTGCTAGTCCCATTGCCAATTCGTAAGAGATCATCTGAGAAGAAGCACGGATTGCACCAATCAAAGAATATTTATTATTAGAAGCCCAGCCTCCGATCATAATTCCATAAACTCCGATTGAAGCCATACCAATGATGTAAAGAACACCTACGTCTATATTGGCAACCTGAAGATCGAAAGACGTTCCGCCAATGTTCAGACTTTTTCCCCAAGGAATTACTGCTCCGGTAATCAGAGAGATGAACATGACTAATGAAGGTCCTAATATAAAAAGAAATCGCTCTGCATTGGCCGGTGTAAAATCTTCTTTAAAGAAAAACTTTCCACCATCAGCAAGCGGTTGCAGTAATCCGAATGGTCCGGCTTTGCTGGGTCCGATTCTATCTTGCATTACTGCAGCAACTTTTCTTTCTGCCCAGGTAGAATATGCAGCAATTGTTAATGCTAACAAGAACAGGGCAAGTACCAATATCAATTTGAATGTAATTAATTCCATAAGTTTTTATTTGAAATTTGATTAGATTGAAGAACTTAAATGATCTCGTTATCTAATTTTTCAATTTCTTTTTCGTCTTTCAAGCCAATTTCTTTAGCCTCAGGGTTTTCCAAAACATTATAACTGTCTGTTTTTTTCTCGTAATGGTTAAGAGAAATTACAGAATGTCTGTCGATATGTCTCGGTCCTTCGATATTCCAAAGTGCAGTATCTTTTTTCTCAAAACGACACTCGTTACAGATCCAGTCCTCAACTTCACCATATTGGTCTTTTCTGGCCGTTACTCTTACCACTTCATCACCTTTCATCCAAAGTACCGCTTTTCCGCTGCATTTTGTACAACTACAAGTGGCGTTATAAGGCTTAGTAAACCAAACTCTGCTTGCAAATCTGGCGGTTCTGTCCGTCAAAGCGCCAACCGGACAAACATCAATCACGTTTCCGATGAAATCATTATCCAAAGCTTTGTTCAGCATTGTTGATATCTCTGCGTGGTCACCTCTGTAAAGGATTCCGTGCTCTCTTTTTTCTGTCAACTGATTGGCAGCCAATACACATCTTGCACAAAGGATGCAACGGTTCATATTCAATTTGATATATGGACCGATGTCATCTGCGTCGTAAGTATTTCTTTCGAATTCTGTTCTCGTTTCAAGATTTCCATGCTCGTAACCGAGATCCTGAAGGTGACATTCTCCGGCCTGGTCGCAAACAGGGCAATCCAATGGGTGATTTACCAAAAGGAATTCCGTAACTGCTTTTCTGCCTTCCTGTGCTTTTTCAGAAGTTAAGTTTTTTACTTCCATTCCGTCCATTACACCAGTTCTACAGCTTGCAACCAATTTTGGCATTGGTCTTGGGTCTGCTTCAGAGCCTTTGGAAACTTCTACAAGACAAGTTCTACATCTACCACCACTGGTTTCCAATTTGCTGTAGTAGCACATTGCCGGAGGCACAGATTTCCCACCGATCTGTCTAGCCGCTTCCAGAATAGAAGTACCCGGCAAAACTTCGGTAGTTTGTCCGTCTATGGTAACTTTAAATTTTTTGACTTCTTCGCTCATATCTTCTGCTTTTGGCTATATGCGTGCAGCAATAGTCTTAATTTTTTATTTTAATTTTCTATTGAATACGTATCCAATCCCAAAATTAACTTGGTAGAATACAAAATCCTGACTGGCTTTATCAGGTTTATTATTAAGAGTAGTCTTGATATCCGGCATATTGATGTAACCAAATTTTCCTTCTACTCTTGCCATTATATGATTCCAAAAAACAAAATTGATATTAGTTCTCGCATCTAAACCAAATCCTGCTAAATGGTACCTGTCGCTTCTTTCGTTTCCGAATAACTTCACATTACTTTTAGGCATCAGAGCACCAATTCCTCCGCCATAAGCCCAAAAGATATCAAAATTCTTTTTTGATAAAACGTTTTTATACTTTTCCAGACCTGCATTGATGTAATTCAATCCATCCGTATGTTCAAAAGTCAGAAACTGCTCATCAGTCAGATTAACCTGACCATTCTGGACCATTGCTGCATATGCCGGGTCAGAAATATGACCATTGAATTTTGCAATCTGATCCTGATCCATTACATACTTCATATGATCCTGCGCAATTACAACCGCTAGATTATCCTTAATAAAATAAGCTAATCTAAAATTGAATTGCGGGATTGAAAGTCTTGTTGGATCGATATAAGCCATACTTAATTCCGAAGGCCTGTCGTGCGCCACAACATTACTTAAAGTGAAATCATACCCGTTTCCTCTGAACCGAATATCGGAATTACTGAATCCAGCCCTGTTCCAACCCCAAAAAACGAACATTGTTCCTTTTTTTAATGTGGATTTATCATTATCAATAGTGTCTTGATTTTGTCCGAATACAATTGTTATCCCAACAAAAAATACAAAAACGAATTCAAAGAACTTCTTCATTATTTCTAGTGAATTTGAAAATACAAATTCTATTTAAATCTTTATTTAACTGTTACTAACAGCTGGAATAGGATCTGCATAGTTTGCTATTCCGTAATTTTGCGTTTGGCATAGCTCAGGATTATTGACATGCCACTCAAACTCATCTCTGAAGTGTCTGATAGCGGCAGCAACCGGCCAGGCAGCAGCATCTCCCAAAGGACAAATGGTATTGCCTTCAATTTTTCTCTGGATATCCCAAAGCAAATCGATGTCTCCCATTTTTCCTTCTCCTTTCTCAATTTTTTTCAAAATTTTGTACATCCAACCCGTTCCTTCACGGCAAGGTGTACATTGTCCACAACTCTCGTGGTTGTAGAATCTTGCTAAAGTCATCGTATGATTAACCACACATTGGTCTTCGTCCAGGACAATAAATCCTCCCGAACCCATCATTGTTCCGGTAGCAAAACCACCGTCTGCCAGAGATTCATAATTCATGTATCTTGGTTCGCCGTTGATGGTCTTCAGTAAAAGATTGGCTGGAACAATTGGAACAGAACTTCCTCCAGGGATACAAGCTTTAAGCTTTTTACCATTTGGGATACCACCGCAATATTCATCAGAATAGATAAATTCTTCAACGGTAATGGTCATATCGATTTCGTAAACGCCTGGCTTATTAATATTACCACAAGCTGAAATCAATTTAGTTCCTGTTGATCTTCCAACACCTATTTTAGCATATTCTGCACCACCGATTTCGATAATTGGAACAACTGCTGCAATAGATTCAACATTATTCACAACCGTTGGTCTTTCCCAAAGCCCTTTTACAGCAGGGAATGGTGGCTTCAATCTCGGATTTCCTCTTCTTCCTTCAAGAGATTCAAGCAGAGCTGTTTCTTCTCCGCAAATGTAAGCACCAGCACCTCTCTGAACATAAATTTCCAAATCGTAACCAGTTCCCAGAATATTTTTTCCAAGAAATCCGGCAGCTTTTGCTTCTTCAATGGCTTCTTCCAAAATATCCGGAATCCAGGAATATTCTCCCCTTATATATATATAGGATGTGTTGGAACCTAAACAGTAAGATGAAATCAACATGCCTTCGATCAAAAGATGAGGAAGAAACTCCATCAGATATCTGTCTTTGAAAGTTCCGGGTTCAGATTCATCGGCATTAACAACCAAATGTCTTGGAACACCTTCCGGCTTGGCCAAGAAACTCCACTTCATTCCCGTTGGGAAACCGGCGCCACCTCTTCCTCTAAGTCCGGAAACTTTAACTTCTTCCAGAACTTCATCGGTAGTCATTTTAAGCGCTTTTTCCGCTGCTTCGTAACCGCCGTGTTTACGGTAAGTCTCGAAATAACGAATTCCCTCTATATGTGCATTCTTAAGTAAAAGTTTTTTACTCATTTTCTTAATAATTAATCTAAAGCGATGGCTCCTTGTCTACAAAGGTCAAGAATCTCGTCAACTTTTTCTATAGTTAAATTTTCGTGATAGAATTTGCCCAACTGCATCATTGGTGCATATCCACATGCTCCAAGGCATTCAGCTGGTTTAAGAGTGAACAATCCGTCTTCTGTAGTTTGCCCGTCTTTTATGTTGAGCTTTTTACGGATATGGTCTAATATATTATCACTTCCGTTCAGCATACAAGGTCCGGTTCTGCAAACTTCCAAAACATATTTTCCGACCGGCTTCATATTGAACATTGTATAGAATGTCGCAACTTCATATACTTCAATTGGTGTGATATTTAATAATTCTGCAACATAATCCATTACCGGAACAGCCAGCCAGCCACCAAATTCTTTCTGTGCCAAATGCAAAACAGGAATAAGAGCAGACTTTTGTCTCCCTTCCGGATATCTTGCGATAATTTTATGAACCTGCGCTAAGCTTTCAGGTTTAAAAGCAATTGTTTCGCTCATATTTAAAGATTTTAGATTTTAGATTTTAGATTTTACGATGAAAATCATAGTCTAAAAATCTTATCATTTAACATTTATCTTGAATAGTATTTTAGATTAATCAAAATTTATAATCTAAAGTTTATAATTTGAATTACGCGTCTAATTCTCCCGCAATTACATTCATGCTACACATTGTAACAATCGCGTCAGAGATTACTGAACCTGTAATCATTTCCGGATATGCCTGATAATAGATGAAGCAAGGTCTTCTGAAGTGCAGTCTGTAAGGAGTTCTTCCGCCATCACTTACCAGATAGAATCCTAATTCTCCGTTTCCGCCTTCTACTGCGTGATAAACTTCACCTTTAGGCACATCAGTTTCGCCCATGACGATTTTGAAATGGTAAATCAAAGCTTCCATTTTTTGATAAACATCTGCTTTTTCGGGAAGATAAAAATCCGGAACATCTGCATGGAAAGGTCCTTCAGGAAGTTTTTCGTAAGCTTGTTTGATGATTTTAATAGACTCCCAAACTTCCTGCTGACGAACCATAAAACGGTCATAAGTATCACCGGCAGTTCCTACAGGAATAATAAAATCAAAATCTTCATAAGAAGAATAATGCTGTGCCACTCTCACATCATAATCCACACCACAGGCACGAAGATTAGGCCCGGTGAAACCATAGCTCAAGGCTCTTTCCGCTGAAATTGCTCCTGCTCCAATGGTTCTGTCCATAAAGATTCTGTTTCTTTCCAAAAGGTTACAGAACTCCTGGAATCTTGGCGGGAAAGTTTTTAGGAAATCTTTCAATAACTCATGAAACTTCGGTGTAAAATCTCTTTCAAAGCCTCCAATTCTTCCCATATTGGTTGTCATCCTTGCACCACAGATCTGCTCATACATATCGTAGATACGCTCTCTTTCAATGAACATATAAGTAAGGCCGGTAATTGCTCCAGAGTCCATTCCTGTCACACCATTACAAATCAAATGGTCACCAATTCTGGCCAATTCCATCAGAATAACGCGCATGTAATCTACACGCTTTGGAACTTCAACACCAATCAGCTTTTCTACTGTCATATGCCAGCCAAGATTATTGATAGGTGCAGAACAATAGTTCATACGATCAGTAAGCGTGGTAATCTGAGAGAAATTTCTTCTTTCAGAAATTTTTTCAAAAGCTCTGTGGATATAACCTACTGTCTGCTCAGCATGAAGAATTCTTTCTCCGTCCATGGTAAGAACGTTCTGGAAAATCCCGTGAGTCGCAGGGTGAGTAGGACCAAGATTCAACGTGTATAATTGCCCGTCGATTTGCTCCTTGCTTTCGTATTGGTTAAGTATATTAGATAATGAGTTATCTTTCATAATATATAATTGATAATTGATAAGCGATAATTGATCATTAATCAATCATCATTAATCATTTATATTTTTTATCTTCCGAACATTGCATCGTTCTTGTCCGTTCTTGTTCCATCTTCCAGCTTATATTCTTTCAGCATCGGATGGTATCCCAGGTCTTCCATATTTAAGATTGGTCTCAAATCCGGATGTCCTTTGAATTTGATTCCGTAGAAATCAAAAGTCTCTCTTTCCATCCAGTTGGCACCTGCATATAGTTCTGTCAAAGAATCAACTTCTGTGTTTTCTCTCGACATAAAAGCTTTCAGACGGATTCTGAAATTCGCCATCATATTATGTAAATGATAAACAACGCCAATTTCTTTTTCAGGAGTTTCTGGATAATGGATTCCGCATATATCAGTCAGAAAATTGAATTCCAAAGTTGAATCCTTTAAGTAATGAATTACTTTTTTAATATCATCTTTCTTGATTTCCACTGTCAGCATCCCGTAAGGTTCTGAACTGGATATCACTGAATCCGGAAATTCCCTGGTTATAGCTTCTAATACAAATTCGTTCGTCATAATTAAATTCAAAATTTAAAATTCAATAATCGAATTTTAATTACTAATGTTATAAGAGTCTAAAAGGGCCTGATATTCCGGTGTATCTCTTCTTCTGATGCTTTCGCTTTCTGCCAAAGCCTGAACCTGCATCACACCTTCGATAATTTGTTCCGGCCTTGGCGGACAACCTGGGACGTAAACGTCAACAGGAATGATTTTGTCAATCCCTTGAAGAACGGAGTAAGTATCAAAAATACCGCCGCTGGAAGCACAAGCTCCAACAGCAACAACCCATTTTGGTTCAGCCATCTGGGTGTAAACTTCTTTCAAAACCGGACCTAATTTTTTGGAAATAGTTCCGCAAACCATCAACATATCTGCTTGTCTTGGCGAGAAAGAGTTTCTTTCCATCCCGAATCTTGATGCATCGTATGTTGGATTCAATGTAGCCATAAACTCGATACCACAACAAGAAGTAGCGAACGGTAACGGCCAAAGAGAATATTTTCTTGCCATCCCGATAACACTGCTCAATTTAGTTGCGAAAAATCCTTCTCCTTCAAATCCTTCAGGAGCTGGTGCATCTGTTCTTATTACTGGTTTTTTATCTGACATTTCTTTTAATTATAAATTATAAATGATTAGTGATAAATGATTTCCAGAAAAATTAATCATTTATCATTAATAATTAATTTTACTTATCCCAATCCAGAGCACCTCTTTTCCAAACATAGAAAAAAGCCACAAAGAAAATAGCTACGAATGTAAGAACAGCTAAAAAGCCTTCCATTCCAAATTCTCTGAAGTTAACAGCATAAGGATAAAAAAATACGATTTCTATATCGAATAGTACAAACAATACTGCAGTCAGGAAATATTTGATGGAAAATGGCGTTCTTGCGTTTCCTTCTACAGCAACTCCACATTCCCAGCTCTGGTTTTTAACAGAGTTCCCTTTCTTTTGTTTTGGCCCAAGGAAATGAGCACCTAATAAAGAAATAATGACAAAACCAAGTCCAACTGCTGCCTGAATTAGTATTGGAATATAATTTTCCGGTAAATTCATAAGATCTAAATTTAACTATGCAAAAATACTAAATAAAGATTTAATATATTAAATTATCCGGCTTACGAAAAGGAGAGAAAAGTCTGTTTTTATAAATTTAGAATAATTATAAATAAGGGATTATTTTTCTTTATTACCGATTCTCTTGAGAACAAGATAGGCAATGTAAGCGATATATAGAAATAAGACGCTGGCAAACAGGATGTTGATGATTGTGTCTGTTTTTTTGTCTTCGATTGGATTCAGAAAGTTGTACAGGACAAACAGAATGATAAGGAAGGCGTAGATGTATAATTGCTTTTTCAAATCGAAATTGATTTTAAAGGTTGAACTGTAATTTCGAAAAATAAATTCGTTAAACGATTGTTTAGTTTTTGATTTCTAATGAATACGTTCTTCTCCGCTTGTGATTGACAGGATTGTAATCCTGCCAGAGAACCTGTACGTTTTTATTCTCTTCCAGTTCCGGATTAGTTTCAGCAAACTTAATTCCCATTTTCGTAAAGCGATCAAATATTTCCTTAAAAATAATGGCTGTAACACCACGTCTTTGATATTCCGGATGAACGCCGATCAAATAAAAATTAGCTCTGTCGTTTTTCTTTCCGGCTTGCAGAAAATGCCACCAGCCAAAAGGAAAAAGTTTGCCTTTGGATTTTTGCAAAGCTTTTGAATAGGAAGGCATTGTTATCGCAAAAGATACGAGTTCGTTATTTTCATCGGCTACACAAATAATGTAATTCTTATCAATAAAAGGGAAATATTTTTCTTTGTAAGTTTTGATCTGTTCTTCCGAAATTGGCGTGTAGGTCGAGAGATGTTTATAGGTTTCGTCTAGTAATTTGAACATCGGATCAACGAGAGGAAGTATCTCTTGTTTTGACTTGAAGTTAATGACTTTCAGTTTGTATTTCTCGGCGATCAAGCTGCTAAATTTTACCACTTTTTCCGGTAAAACTTCCGGGAAATTAATTTCAAATTCTACCCATTCCTTTTCTTTGGCAAGGCCAAGATTTTCAAGATGTGTAGGATAATATTCAAAGTTATAAAGACCGATCATTGTTGCCAATTTGTCAAATCCCATTGTCAGCATTCCGGCTTTATCAAGATTGGTAAAGCCCATTGGTCCTTCGATCTTATCTATATGATTATCCTTGGCAAATTGTATTGCTGTGTCGATTAAAGCTTTGGAAACTTCCTGATCGTCGATGAAATCCAGCCATCCGAATCTCACTTTTTTGACTCCAAGCTCCTGCGCTTCTTTATTATTGATCATTACGGCAATTCTACCAACAATCTTATCGTTCTTATAAGCAAGAAATTGTTTAGCAACAGAATATGACAAAGCCGGGTTTTCTTCTTTTTTCCAAATGTTCTTTTCTTCGTTAATCAATGGCGGGACATAATTGGGATTGTTTTTATACAATTCCATCGGAAATTTTATGAACTTCATCAGGTCATTCTCCGTAATCACTTGCTTTATAACAACATTTTCCATATTCTTGCTTATCAATAACACAAAGATAGGTTTTAAGGCAAAATAAGCAATGTTTTGGCATAATTTTTCCTTAAAATCACATAATTATTTTTTATAAAAATGACAGGCTATTATTTAATTATTGGGATTTCGATGTTGTTTAGCTGGATTGTTTCCGCAAGGCTCAAATCGAAGTTCGAGCACTACTCCAAAGTACATCTCAGAAACGGGATGTCCGGAAAAGAAGTGGCAGAAAAAATGTTGAGGGATAATGGGATTAATGATGTTCAGGTAATCTCCGTACCGGGACAGTTAACAGATCATTATAATCCGGAAAATAAAACCGTGAATCTTTCTGAAGCGGTATATATGCAGAGAAATGCAGCGGCGGCGGCAGTTGCGGCTCACGAATGCGGACACGCTGTCCAGCACGCCGTGGGTTACTCTATGTTGCAGTTGAGATCAAAAATGGTTCCTGTTGTTAACATAAGTTCCAGACTTTTACAATTTGTTTTGTTCGCTGGTATTGCAATTATGGTAGGAACAAGAACTATTGATAATCCAAACGGAAATACAACTGTTTTGGCAATAGGTGTTGCGCTTTTTGCGGTGACCACATTATTTGCATTTATAACATTGCCGGTTGAATATGATGCGAGCAACCGTGCATTGAAATGGTTGAAATCTACTGGAACAGTTACAGCGGAAGAATATGAAGGCGCAGAGGATTCTCTCAAATGGGCTGCCAGAACTTATGTTGTTGCAGCATTGGGATCGTTGGCTCAGCTTCTTTATTTTGCTTCGATGCTTATGGGAAATAGACGGGATTAAAAGTTATGAAAAATTAAATTCCAACAGCATCTCAGACAATTCGTTTGAGATGTTTTCTTTTTTAGAAGTTTTAATATTAGCTTTGATGATACAGATTTCCTTTGCGTCAAACTCAATGATTTTTGCGTCGTATTTATTCAGCAGGGTGAAGATTTGATTTTGCTGAGAAAATTTGAACTGAATATCTAATTCGGTTTCTAATTCTTTGGTAATGATTTCTGCTTGTTCCAATGTGTATTTTGCAGATTCTTTATAAGTTTTAACCAAACCGCCAACGCCTAATTTTGTCCCACCATAATATCTGATAACGACCACCAAAACGTTTGTGATCTGATGAGCAAGAAGCTGATTGTAGATAGGCAAACCAGCACTTCCTGAAGGTTCACCGTCATCATTGGCCCGGTAATTTTCTCCATTGATTCCTAATCTGTAGGCGTAACAGTGATGTGTTGCTTTAGGATGGATTTCGTAAAGGTGATTCAATCGTTCTTTGATATCCGTTTCAGAGTTTACAGGATAGGCAAATCCAATGAACTTGCTTCCTTTCTCTTTTAACAGGGTATCTTCTATTGGCTTTTTTATGGTTTGGAATTCAAACATTTGTCAAAAATAGAAAATTCTTAAATTAAAATCTTTCCAATTTGCTAAAGTAAAAAAACATTCCTGCCAATAATAGCAACGCTTTTGCGTAAGTCTCAAAAAATCAGAAAAAATAAAATTCCGTCTATTAATTTTTATGTAATTTTGCATTTAAAATTTTTTAATATCAATGCCTAATACATTAATCATTGGCTCCGGAAGTTATGTTCCGGAAAACGTAATAGAAGGTTCTCATTTCAAAGATGCTGTCTTTTATGATGATAACCATCAGTTGATCGAAAAACCAACAGAGGAGATTATCGAGAAATTTGTGGACATTACAGAGATAGAAAGAAGAAGGTACGCCAATCCGGAAGATTTTAACTCAGATTTGGCTCACAGAGCGTCTCTTGAGGCTATTGAAGATGCCGGTATTGATAAGGAAGAAATTGATTATATTATTTTCGCTACCAATTTTGGTGAGGTGGATGTGAACGGAATTCCGAATTTTATGCCATCAATGTCAGCAAGACTGAAAGGTAAATTGGGCATCAAAAGAAGAGACTGTATCAATTATGATATGATTTTCGGATGTCCGGGTTGGGTAGAGTCTCTGATTTTAGCTGATACGATGATCAAGGCTGGAAAAGCTAAAACCGTTTTGGTTGTTGGCGGCGAAACATTAAGCAGAGTTACCGACCCTTATGACAGAAATAAAATGATTTTTGCGGATGGTGCCGGAGCTGTTGTGGTGACTGCTACCGAAGATTCTACTGTTGGTGTTTTGGCGGATAATACACTTTGCGATAACGGGGAAGAATTGTGTTATTTGGAAAACGGACCATCTTTGAATCTGGAGCACGATCAAAGTCAGTTATTCATCAGAATGAGAGGCCGTAAAATCTACGAATATGCACTTAAAAATGTTCCTGACGCAATCAAAGCTACGATTGATAAAGCGGGTCTTGATATCTCTGATATTAGTAAAATATTAATTCATCAGGCCAATGCAAAGATGGATTATGCAATGATCGGCAGATTGTTCAAATTATATGGACAAAAAGATTACGACCACGCGATTTCTCCTATGACAATCCAGGAGTTAGGGAATTCTTCTGTTGCTACGGTTCCGACTTTGTTTGATCTTATCAGAAAAGGTAAAATGGAAGGTCAGCAATTCACACCGGGTTCTCATATCTTGTTTACGTCTGTAGGAGCCGGGATGAATATCAATTGTGTGGTTTACAAATTTCCGGAAGGGAAAATTTAAATTACAATAAAGTAAATCTATATTTTAAACGTCAATAACAAAAAAGGAATAGTTTTTATTCCTTTTGTTTTTTTATAATATTATGCAAAAGACCATCTTATTTCTTCTCGGTATATTTTTACTTCTGGAAATTTATGTTTATCAGGCTTTTAAAACACTTTATTCTAATCAGAATGCAAGATTAATCTATTGGATCCCAACGATTCTGGTTTATGCTTTTTTGTTTTACTCGATTCTCACTTTTGACAGAGCTTCGCACAAGTATCTCAATCTTCAGATTGTATTTTCTGTGATTTTGATTTTTGTATTACCAAAGCTCTTGGTAGCCATATTTCTTTTGATCGAAGATTTAATGAGACTACTGAATTTCGGTTACAATTATGTAGCAACAGAGAATCACGGTTATCCATCAAGACGAAAATTCATAAGTTTGGTTGGACTTGGTTCAGGAGCTATTTTGGCGGGAATTATTTTGGATGGAATTATCTTCGGAAAATACCGCCATAGAGCAAGAGTAGTAAGGCTTAAACTGAAGAATCTTCCGGCAAGTTTCAAAGGTTATAAAATCGTTCAGATTTCTGATGTGCATAGCGGCAGTTTTCAGAATCCAAAACATCTGCAACACGCCATTGATTTGATTAATGAGCAGAATGCGGATTTGGTGCTTTTTACCGGTGATATGGTGAATAATTATGCGGATGAGTTTGTCCCGTTTATAGATTTGTTTTCCCAGATCGAAGGGAAAGATGGTAAGTTTGCAGTTCTCGGAAACCACGATTATGGTGAATATGGCGTTTGGAAAACCATTGACGATAGAAAAAATAACATCCCTAGACTCATCGAAAATGAAAGAAAAGCTGGTTTCGAGATGTTGCGGAATGAACATCGTGTCATTGAAAGGAATGGTGAAAAATTATATATTCTTGGGGTCGAAAACTGGGGGATTCCACCGTTTCCACAATTTGGAGATCTGGATAAGGCTTCGGAAAATGTGCCTACAGATGCAGTTAAAATCCTGATGTCACACGATCCTTCCCATTTTGATGCGGTAGTTAAAAAGCATCCTAAAAACATCCAGTTAACACTTTCCGGGCATACACACGGGATGCAGTTCGGTATTGACTTGAAAAACTTCAAATGGTCACCTGTGAAATACAAATACCCGAAATGGGCAGACCTCTACGAGAGTGAAGGCAAATATCTATATGTTAACCGGGGTTTTGGAGTGATTGGTTATCCTGGTAGAGTAGGGGTGTTGCCAGAGATTACTGTTTTTGAATTGAGTTAATTTAGCCTGTTTATCAATACAACGATAACAGGCTTTTCTATATGGTTTCTGTACATCCGCTGTACACTTCCTTTACCTTGGTTTTATTTCAATCTTGTTATTAATAATTGAAAAATAAATCTTTTTATTTGATAAATCTTTAATTTTTATTAAAACAAATAATCCTTCATTCTCGAAACAGCTATTTCATTTTCATCGATGAACTGAAACAGCTGCTCAATACGGTCTTCGAATCTGCGACCAATGTTGATCCTTTTATAAAACGGAAGTTCAAACGGTAACTCAGCGGAATTGAAAAACTGCCATGCATTGGCATAGATCATAATGTGTTCATTGTTCTTCAAGCTTTCCAGAAGCATACTTTCATAATACTTCATTGGTGTTACCTGGAGCACATAATCATTGAACGGAAGTTGCGAATAAGGCGACTGGCTTTCCGGAACTACTGTCAAATCATTCTGGATGTGAACTTCGGTTTTTTCGGTCAGTTTTCGCCACAGAAAATTGAGTCTGGATTCTTCAATATTGGATACGTAATTGAAGTCCAGATTTTTAATTTCTGAGTAAGAAATCTGATGATGTTTTTGTCTTAAACCACGAACCGGTTTTTCCAAAAATTGCTCTAAATTCTGCTTAGTTTTTTCTATGTTTTCTGGTGTGGAATTGACATTATAAAATGCAATTTCGTGGCCTGAAAAAGAGATAGTTTTAATTAACTTTTGGAGCTTTTCCACAAGAGGAATTTCTACGAAAAAAGTAGCTTTGAATTCGTGAAGTTCTAATAAAAGCAGAATGATTTCTGTCTTTTCTTCGATAGCTTTTATCAATTCTTTTTCTGAAATATTTTTTTGATTTAATATTTTGTTTTCAGAAACCGATATGTTAAAAGTTAATAAAATCACTTAAACTAAAATTTATATATTATTTGTAAATAATTTAAAATCAGATGTTAAAATATATTTTAATTGAATTAATTATTTAGAT
>WPCJ01331638.1_pt1 | contig 33226 bp, 34 predicted proteins | sample 5399831 | NCBI WGS metagenome assembly WPCJ01 (sample SAMN12869470, study PRJNA574797) | sludge metagenome | isolation source: wastewater treatment of pH10 | place: China:Beijing | collected 2019-05-20 | reverse complement strand
TGTTCGGTTCGGCTTTCGGCCTCGGCCCGAACTTCCGCATTTCCTACGCAACCTCCGAGAAGCTGCTGGAAGAAGCCTGCACCCGCATCCAGCGCTTCACGGGCAGCCTCAGCTGATCCTGCCAAGGGATTCAGATGACTCACAAAAAAGCCCGATCACGACCGGGCTTTTTTCGTAAGGCGCCAGCGCCGTATCAACCCTGATATTGCTCGTCGCTGACCGGCTCCAGCCAGTCGACGGGTGAACCGTTGAGCGCCTCCTGCATGGCGATATGGGTCATCGCCGTCTTGCTGGCCGCACCATGCCAGTGCTTTTCGCCGGGCTCGAACCAGACGGTGTCCCCGGCCCTGATCTCCTGGACCGGTCCGCCCCAGCTCTGCGCCAGCCCCGCGCCCGAGACGACATGGATCGTCTGGCCGAGCGGATGAGTGTGCCAGTGCGTGCGCGCGCCGGCTTCGAAGCTTACCGAGGTGGCTCTCAGCCGCGCCGGCGCCTCTGCCTCGATGATCGGGTTCTGCGTCACCCGGCCGGTGAAATAGGCGTCCGAGGCGATGATGGTCGGCACGCTGCCGCAGGCGATGATCTTCATCGAATTCTCCTTTCAGATTTTCAGGGCAGGCGCTTTGTCGACGAAGCAACGCCGCTCATCATCTATTTTCCTTGCCCTGCTTTCGAACCCATGTTTCGATGTTTCCGGGCCGCTGGCAAACGCTTTCGACCCGCGACGGCCGAACAGGCCGGCCGCCGCTCTCAGCGGAATGCCTGAGTGGAGGTCAGCATGGGTAATCGCGCCGGAGGACGACGCTCGGGACCGAAATGCATTGCCATAGTCGGTCCCTTCGCAAGCGGTAAGACGACACTTCTCGAAGCCATTCTCGCCCGGACGGGCGCCATTCCTCGCCAGAACCCGGTTTCGTCCGGCAACACGGTATCGGACCATTCCGCGGAAGCCCGCGCCCACGCCATGAGCGTGGAAGCAACCGTAGCCACCACCGAATTCATGGGTGACGAATTCACCTTCATCGATTGCCCCGGCTCCATCGAATTCGCCTTCGAGGCGGAACCTGTCCTGGCAGGCTGCGACATCGCCGTCGTAGTGGCGGAGGCGGATGAGAAGAAGATCCCTGCGCTGCAGTTGATCATGCGCAAGCTGGATGATCTCGGCGTGCCGCGCATCCTGTTCCTGAACAAGGTCGACAAGGCGATCGCCGGCGTGCGCGAGACGCTGAAGATGCTGCAGCCGACCAGTTCCGTGCCGCTGCTGCTGCGCCAGATCCCGCTGCGCAAGGACGGTGTCGTCATCGGTTCGATCGACCTCGCACTCGAGCGCGCCTACATCTACCGCGAGTACGCCGAGAGCGAAGTCGCCGAAATACCGGGTGACGACAAGGCGCGCGAGATCGAGGCGCGGTTCTCGATGCTGGAAACACTCGCCGATCATGACGACCAGCTCATGGAACAATTGCTGGAGGAGATCGAACCGCCGAAGGACGCCGTCTTCGACGACCTTGCAGCTGATCTGCGTGCCGGCACGGTAACGCCGGTGCTGATCGGCACGGCCGAGAAAGGCAACGGCGTGCTGCGTCTCCTCAAGACGATCCGTCACGATGCACCCGACATCGAGGCCACGCGCAAGCGCCTTGGCGCACCCTCCGGCTCGACCACTGTCGTGCAGGTGATGAAGACCATCCACACGCCGCATGGCGGCAAGCTTTCGGTTTCCCGTATCCTTTCGGGCCAGATCAATGACGGCACCGAGCTGTTCCTGCCCGACGGCAACAGCGCAAAGGTGTCCGGCATCTACCGCATGCTCGGCAAGGACCAGTCGAAGCTCACCACTGCGAAGGTCGGTGAGACTGTCGCGCTCGGCAAGCTGGACGAGGTCCGCACGGGCCAGACGCTGACGTCGGCAAAAGGAGGCATCAAGCCACTCGCCGATCTCGCTCCGCCGCAACCGGTGTTCGCTTTCGCCTTGCGGCCGAAGGAGCGCAAGGACGACGTCAAGATGTCGGCAGCCATCCAGCGTCTTGCCGAGGAGGATCCTTCGCTCAGCCTCAGGCACAACCAGGACTCGGCGGAGACCGTGCTGTCGGGCCACGGCGAGATGCATTTGCGCGTGGTGCGCGAACGGCTGGAGGGCAAGAACCAGATCCCGGTGGAAGGACACGCCCCCGCGGTGCCCTATCGCGAAACCATCCGCAAATCGGTACAGCAACGCGGCCGCCACAAGAAACAGTCAGGCGGCCACGGCCAGTTCGGCGACGTCGTGCTGGAGATCAAGCCGCTGCCACGTGGCACCGGCTTCCAGTTCACCGACACAATCACCGGCGGTGTGGTACCCAAGACCTATATCCAGTCGGTGGAGACAGGCGCTCGGGATTACCTGAAATGCGGCCCGCTCGGCTTCCCCGTCGTCGACGTCGCCGTCAACCTGTCCGACGGCTCCTACCATTCCGTCGACTCCTCGGACATGGCATTCCAGATGGCGGCCAAGCTCGCTATGAAGGAAGGCATGGCGACCTGCTCGCCGGTGCTTCTGGAGCCGGTGATGAAGGTCGAGATCGTCACCCCTTCCGACGCGACGGCCAGGATCATCGCTCTCATTCCACAAAGGCGCGGACAGATCCTCGGCTATGATGCCCGTGCCGACTGGCCGGGCTGGGACGTCGTGGAGGCGACCATGCCGCAGGCCGAGATCGGCGACTTGATCATTGAGCTGCGGTCGGCGACGGCGGGTGTTGCCAGTTACCGGGCAAGTTTCGATCACATGGCGGAATTGACGGGGCGTCTCGCCGACGATGTGATGAACGCCAATGGCAAAGCTGCCTGACGGCTGCTGATCCGGCTTCGAAGTCTCCAGGCGCGAAGCCGGTTTTGACGGTAAAAGCAAAACGGCGTCCGGTTTCACCGGACGCCGTTTTCGCGGACCGCTTTCTTGGGAGAAAAGAGCTCAGGTCCGCCGCATGTATCCAATCCAGGTGTCGTCACCTCAACCGGAAGAATTAGGCTGGACGCGGTCGTTGCCAGAGCCCGATCGAGCGTGAGATGCCCCCATCCCTCGAACGATTCTGACCGCGTCCTGATTAAATGCATACGCGCTAATTCGGGCGTTCTGCATGTTACTTAGGGTTACACGTGACCGTTACATGATGGAAAGCTAACGTTCGACGGTACGGACTCCGCGTCTCAAACACCCATTTTCAAACAGATATACCCGCGCTTCCGGATGCTCGCTTCGGCCGCCCGATTGCACCACCGACAGGCAACAAAAAAGCCGGATCAAGAAGACCCGGCTAAGTTGAATGGAAGTGCCCGTTAGGGCTAAACCTCCAGAGGGGAACACTCGAGGGCGCTAATGGGAGGAGAACGCGCCCAGGAGATGACTGATATATGGGCGCATCCTGCCCAACAAACAAGCACCTATTTTGCAACGCACACATGCAAAAAGGCATAGGCTGTGGTCCAACGTACATTTCTTGGCCATAGGGCCAGAAAAGCAGGCATATTGCCCCGTAGCCAGCATGCTGCACCGTAAATCGATGCATTCATAGGCGGACGAAGGATCAAGGCCTGCCGACAAACAAGGCAAAGGGCAGCACCCATTTTCTTCAACGGGACGATTGAGGGATCGCCATGAAGACCAGGACTTCGGCAATTTTCGGCAGCGCGGTTTTCTTCCTGGCGGCACCCTGCGTCGTTGCGGGCCTGCTGCCCTGGCTGATCCTGGACCGCTACCGTCTCCCCCTTTCGATGTCGCTCCCGTACGTCGTGATCGGCTGCATCCTGATCGCGGTGGCGGTCCTGGTCCTGCTGCATTCCTTTGCCCGCTTCGCGCTCGAGGGGGTGGGCACTCCGGCACCGGTTGCTCCGACCGAGAAGCTTGTGGTGGGCGGCATCTACCGCCATGTCCGCAACCCGATGTATGTCGCGGTGCTTTCGATCATCGCCGGCCAGGCACTGCTTTTCGCGAGCTGGGCGGTGGTTCTCTACGGGGTGGTGATGGGCATCGCCATGGCGTCGTTCGTGCACTTCTACGAAGAGCCGACACTCGTCCGACGCTATGGCGATGAGTATGAGACCTATCGGCGCGCCGTGCCAGGCTGGCTGCCGCGGATGACGCCATGGCACGGCGCTTAGCCGTGCCATGCGATCGCGGCGGGGAATGAGCGCCGCGCTGGCCCCGGGAGCCCGGGGGTCAATAGGACCAGTTGCGGGCCTTGGCGATGATGAAGTCGCGGAAGACGTGCAGCTTTGCCTGGTTCTTCATCGCGTCGGGATAGGCGAAGTAGGTATCGAAGGACGGCACTTCGGTTTCCGGCAGCAACTGCACCAGGCCGGCATCCTTGCCGACGACATAGTCCGGCAACATGGCGATGCCTGCACCGCCCTGAACGGCGCGCTTGATCGACAGGATGTCGTTGATCTGCAGCGTCGGCACGCGCTGCCCGCTTTCGAAGTCGCCGACCGTCTCCAGCCAGTTGAGCTCCGACAGATGCGTCGGCACCGGTACGCCGAAGGTGACGATGCGATGGTTCTTCAATTCAGCCACCGTCGCCGGCTTGCCGAACTTGTTCACATAGGCAGGCGATGCATAGAGGTGGAAGTGCACCGTGAACAGGCGGCGCTGGATCAGGTCGGGCTGTTGCGGCTGCCTCAGCCGGATCGCGCAGTCCGCCTGGCGCATGGTCAGATCCAGTTCCTCATTGGCGAGGATGAGCTGCAGATGGATCTCTGGATAGAGGTCGATGAACTCCTGCACCCGATCGGTCAGCCAGCCGGCGCCAAGGCCCACCGTGGTCGTCACGCGCAGGATGCCCGAGGGCCGATCCTTGGATTCAGCCAGCCGCGTCTTGATCGACTCCAGCTTCATCAGCACGTCATGCGCCGTGCGAAACAGCATCTCGCCCTGTTCGGTCAGAACCAGGCCGCGCGCATGGCGATGGAACAGCGGCACGCCGACATCATGCTCCAGCGCGCTGACCTGTCTCGAAATAGCCGACTGCGACAGATGCAGTGTCTCGGCAGCATGCGTGAACGACCCAGCCTCGGCGGCTGCGTGAAACACGCGAAGTTTGTCCCAATCCAGCGCCATGATTCCCCTCGTTTCGTTTTGGCGTCTGAAGAAAGATTTCGGAGATTTTGCGGCTTATTCGGCCGCTTCCCGATGCACCTCTATCCCAGCGAGATATTTTTCCGCTTCGAGCGCCGCCATGCACCCCATGCCGGCCGCCGTCACCGCCTGGCGATAGATATCGTCCGTCACGTCACCGGCTGCGAACACGCCCGGCACGTCCGTGCGCGTCGAATCCGGCGCGGTCCACAGATAGCCGTTCGACTTCTGCTTGAGCTTGCCGGTGAACAACTCCACGGCCGGTGCATGGCCGATCGCCACGAACACGCCGTCGATTTTCAACTGGCTTTCCTGTCCGGTCGCCACATTGCGCAACGTCAGCCCTTCTACGGATGGCGGCAACGGCGTCTTGCCCGGACGCCCGGTGATCTCGTCGACCACGGTGTCCCAGATGACGCGGACATTGTCCTTCTTCATCAGCCGTTCGCGCAGGATGCGTTCGGACCTGAACTCGCTGCGGCGATGGATGACGGTGACCGTCTTGGCCAGATTGGAGAGATAGAGCGCCTCCTCGACCGCTGAGTTCCCGCCGCCGATCACCGCGACATCCTTGCCGCGATAGAAGAACCCGTCGCAGGTGGCGCAGGCCGAAACGCCGAAGCCCATGAAGGTCTGCTCCGAAGGAATGCCCAGCCATTTCGCCTGCGCGCCGGTGGCGATGATCAGCGCGTCGGCCGTATAGGTGGTTCCGGAATCGCCCCTTGCCACGAATGGGCGAACGTCGAGATCAACCTCGGTGATGATGTCGTTGATGATTTCCGTGCCGACATGTTCTGCCTGCTTCTGCATCTCGCTCATCAGCCACGGGCCCTGCACCGGGTCGGCGAAACCTGGGTAATTTTCGACGTCCGTGGTGATCATCAGCTGGCCGCCCTGCTGGAGGCCGGCTACCAGCACCGGCTTCAGCATGGCACGGGCGGCATAGATAGCGGCCGTATAACCGGCCGGGCCGGAGCCGATGATGAGGACGGGCGCGTGCTTGACGGTCATGGAACGGCCTTTGCGAAAGACGGCCGCGTCAAGCGGCCCGAAACGAGCGGCAACTGTTGCGCGCAATGTAAGTGCTGCCCAGTCCGCCAGCAAGGACGTGCGACAAGTGTCCCCACAATGCTTGTGTGACTGTCGGAAACCGGCGCCTCATGGTTAATCCAGGATGAATGCCGAAAATTCCGGGCGTGCGGGGATGGCGCTGCCCGCAAACTCGTTTAATGACGTGTTTGCGAAAGATTCTTGCGCAGCGGGCGGAAAACCATGCCGATAAAGGCCGATCTCGACGCCATTGACTGGAAGATACTGCGCGAACTGCAGCGCGATGGCCGTATGACGAATGTCGAACTGTCGCGTCGCGTCGGCATTTCCGCGCCACCCTGCCTGCGCCGCGTCAAACGGCTCGAAGAAACCGGTATCATCCGTGGCTATCGTGCCCTGCTCAATGCGCCGGCACTTGGCATGGACGTGGTAGCGTTCTGCCTGATCGGCCTGCATCACCAGGCCGACGCGGAACTGAAAGCCTTCGCCGAGCGCACCCGCAGTTGGCCGATCGTGCGCGATGCCTGGATGGTATCGGGCGAATCCGATTTCCTGCTGCATTGCGTGACCAGGGATCTGGCGACATTCCAGAGTTTCGTCATCGAAGAACTGACTTCCACGCCGAATGTCGATACGGTGCGCACCGCCTTGACCATCCGTCAGGTGAAAGATGAAGGCCTAGTCGAAATCAACGCCTTGAACCAAACGCAGTAAAGGCGCATGGCTGGACGCAGCCTGTCCCGCTCCTAATTTTCCCCTCATGTCTCAGTTCAACACGCCCGTCTCCGCACTGATCATCTGCAGGAACGAAGTCGACATGATTGCCGACTGCCTGGAGAGCGTCGACTTCTGCGCCGAGATCGTGGTTGTGGATTCGGGCTCGACGGACGGCACCCTGGAATGCATCCAGCAATTCATCGCCAGGGGCTATCCAATCCGCCTCCTGCACAATGACTGGCCGGGCTTCGCCAGGCAGCGGCTTTTTGCCCTGGAACGAGCCTCCCAGCCCTGGTGCCTCTGCATCGAGGCCGATGAGCGCGCCGATGCCGAATTGAAGCTGTCCATTGTCGAAATCACGCAATCAGGCAAAACTGATATCGACGGCTGGTACGTCCGCCGCCGCGACTATCTGAAAGGCTATGGTTATGCCCACCGCTGGGTGGCACATAACCGCATCTTCCGCCTTTTCCGCCGCGACAGGGCGACGATGGATGTTGCGCAGCGCGTGCATGAATCCTTCAAGGTGCCGGGCAAGACTGCGATCATCGAGAAAGGCATGTTGCTGCACCGACGCGCGACGTCACTGACCGACGAACTGAAACGTACGAATTCCTATTCGTCGCTCAAGGTCGAAGCCCAGGTTGAACAAGGCGCGAAGCCGAGCATGTCGCGGCTCATGTTCTCGCCCTGGATCAACTTCCTCAAATTCTACGTCGGCAAGCGCTACTTCCTGTGCGGCCGACACGGCTACGTCCACTCGGCGATGGTTTTCCTCTATTCTTATGTGACCGAGGCGAAGCTGTTCGAGGAACGCGACGAACGCCGCGCCGATCAAGCGAACCTCAAATCCCGGAAATAGCCTGGATTTCTACGGCCGCCGCCTGCTCAGCCGCGACACTCGCCTCTCTTGCCAGGAACAATCGCGACAGCCCTGCCCGGCGCCCGGCCTCGATATCGGCATCCTTGTCCCCGATCATGACCGATCCCCCAAGATCGGTTCCCAACATCTCGGCTGCTTTCAGCAGCATGCCGGGGTTGGGTTTGCGCATCGGATGATCGCCCACCCCGAACCCACCCTTTCCTGCTTCGTGGTAGGCGCAGGCGAGCACCATGTCGACGAAACAGCCCTTCTCACGCAGGAGCGTCAGGACACGGCCGTTGACGGCGGCAAAAACGTCCCATCCGAAATATCCGCGCGCGATACCGGACTGATTGGTGACGATCACCACCGGCCAACCGGCCCGGTTGGCCGCCTGGATGACCGGGAGGATCGCGTCGCGCAACACCACCTGCTCCGGGTCGCTCGGATAGCCGGTGTCGACATTGATGGTGCCATCCCGGTCGAGGAACAGCGCCGGGCCTCCGTCCCGAAAGACCTTGTCGCCAACCCACTCCACCCAAAGCCCCGGCTCATGGAGCGGGTACGGAGCGCTTGTTTCGGCCATCAGGCAGTGGGGCCGTTGCTCAGCCGCTGTTCCACCTCTTCGCAGAGATAGTGGTAAAGGCAGATATGGCCCTGCTGGATGATCGGTGTGGAACCGGACGGCACATTGAGCAGCATATCGCACAACGGCTTCAGCTTGCCGCCGGTATCGCCGGTCATGCCGATCACCGTCATGCGCATGGCGCGCGCCTGTTCCGCAGCAGCAAGGATCGAGGGGGAATTGCCGCTGGTCGAAATGGCCAGCAAGACGGCGCCCTCGGCGCCATGCGCTTCCACCTGCCGCGAAAACACGGTGTCGAAGCCGTAGTCATTGCCCCAGGCGGTCAGCACGGCCGCATTGGCGGGCAATGCTATGACGTTGTAGGCCTTGCGCTCTTTCAGGAAGCGGCCAACCAGTTCGCCGGCGATGTGGATGGCATCGCTCGCCGATCCTCCATTGCCGCAGATCAGCAAGGCCTTGCCCGAAGACAATGCCGTTACGACTGCGTCGGTCGCGCGCTGCATTTCGGCCGTCAGGTCACGTTCGACCATGGCTGTGATCGCGGCCGCCGAGCGGACAAGGTAGTCATTCAGGTTGGACATGGTATCTCAGGTTCCGCTACGGGCGCGCAATTTGCTTATGGTGCCGGTGGTGCTTTTGCCGGCAACGAGATCGATGAGAACCACACGGCCGCCGGCTTTTTGCACCACGTCGGCACCCACAACCTGATCGACGGTATAGTCCGCACCCTTGACCAGAATATCGGGTTGCAGAGCCTCGATCAGCTTCAGCGGCGTATCGTCTTCGAAGACCACCACGGCATCGATGGACGCCAGTGCCGCCAGCACGCAGGCACGGTCATGCTGGTCGTTTACGGGTCGATCGGGACCTTTCAGCCGCCGCACCGAGGCATCGCTGTTCAGCCCAAGGACCAACCTGTCGCATTGGCCACGCGCGGCATTGAGCAGACTGACATGACCGGCATGCAGGATGTCGAAGCAACCGTTGGTGAAACCGACCGTCAGGCCTTCTTCCTTCCAGGTCGCCACCAGACGCTGTGCGGCGGCCATGTCTAGCACGGCATCCTTGTGGACGACGCCATGCGAGCGGAACAATGCGCCGGTCAACTCATCCGCTGTCAGGCGTGCCGTGCCGCGCTTGCCGACCACGACACCGGCGGCGGCATTGGCAATGGCCGCTGCTGCCGCGCGGTCGGCGCCTGCAGCATGGGCAAGCGCAAATGAGGCAATCACCGTATCGCCGGCACCGGAAACATCGAAAACCTCGCGCGCCTGCGTCGCGATGTGGCGCGCCACTTGCGCATCGACCACGCTCATGCCTTTTTCGCTGCGGGTCGCCAGGACGAAGTCGAAACCATTCGCCGCGATCAGTTCGCGCGCGGCGGCGACGATGTCGTCGTCGGCGAAGACCGAACGCCCGACCGCCTCGCCCAGTTCCTTGCGGTTGGGTGTCACCGCAGTCGCGCCGCGGTAGCATGCATAATCACGCCCCTTCGGGTCGACGAGAACCGCCTTGCCGGCCTCGCGGCAGATCGCAATCAGCTCGGCAGCAACGCCGTCCAGCAGGATGCCTTTGCCATAGTCGGACAGGATGACGATGTCCGCCTTGGCAAGTGCTGCTCGGAAATCCGCAAGCAGCCTTGCCCGCTCCGTGGCATCCAGCGCCCGGATTTCCTCTTCGTCGAACCGCAGAACCTGCTGGTTGAGCGCGCTGAAGCGGCTCTTCGATGACGTCATGCGATCCGGCGTCTGTCCGATGCCACCCGTATCGACACCCAGTTCCGCGAACATGCGCATGATGCTGCGGGCGGCGGCATCGTTGCCAAGCGCCGAGATCGGGATTGCCTTGCCACCCAGTGAGACGATGTTGGAAACGACGTTGCCGGCGCCGCCGACCGCCTGGGTTTCACCGCGGCCATGCAGGACGGGGATCGGTGCTTCTGGCGAGATGCGTTCGATCACGCCGCTGACGAAGCGGTCGAGGATCAGGTCGCCGACCACCAGCACGGTGACATCGGCAAACCGGGCGATCGCGCGGTGAAGGATCTCGGGAGAAGACAGGTGCAACTCGCTCATGGGCCAAGCGGATATACCGCAAACCTGGGCAGCGCAACTGCGGTGACGTTCCTTGCCCGTCACGCGGTCCGCCCTTGTCGACACGATCCCCTGCCTCTCCTATAAGGACCGCGATCCGCTCAACAATTCGAGGTCCCGATGATCATCGTAACCGGCGGCGCCGGCATGATCGGCTCTAATATCGTCGCCGCGCTCAATGCCGAAGGCCATGACGACATCCTTGTCGTCGACGACCTGACCGACGGCCACAAGATCGTCAACCTGGCCGATCTCAGGATCGCCGACTATCTCGACAAGGACGAATTCCCGGCCGCGTTCGAGGCCGGCAAGCTCGGCCGTATCGAAGCGGTTTTCCATCAGGGCGCCTGCTCGACCACCACCGAATGGAATGGCAAATTCATGATGGAAGTGAATTTCGCCTATTCCAAGCGCCTTTTGCATGCCTGTCTCGAACAGCGCGTGCCGTTCCTCTATGCATCCTCGGCCTCGGTCTATGGCGGTGGTTCCGTGTTCCAGGAGACGCAGGACTTCGAGCAGCCGCTCAACGTCTACGCCTGGTCGAAGAAACTCTTCGACGACTATGTCCGCCGCGTGGTCGGCCCCGGCCATTCGCAGGTCGCCGGCTTGCGCTACTTCAACGTTTATGGCCCGCGCGAACAGCACAAGGGCACCATGGCCTCGGTCGCCTTCCATCTGTTCAATCAGGTCGGTCGCGGCGAAAACCCGAAGCTGTTCGGTGCCTATGACGGCTTCGGCCCGGGCGAGCAGAGCCGTGACTTCATCCATGTCGGCGATGTCGCCGACGTCAATCTCTGGCTCTGGAAGCGTGGCGCCAGCGGCATCTTCAACTGCGGCACCGGCCGTGCCCAGCCGTTCCGTGCCATCGCCGAAACCGTCATCGCATCGCTCGGCAAGGGCAGCATCGAATATATCGACTTCCCCGACCACCTGAAGGGCAGCTACCAGAGCTTCACCCAAGCTGATATGTCCCGCCTGCGTGCTGCCGGCTACAACGGACAGTTCCGCGATGTGGAAACCGGCGTGAAAGACTATGTCGAATGGCTGAAAGCCCGACGATCCTCGTGATCGGCCCCCGCTGGGTGGGCGACATGGTCATGGCGCAATGCCTGTTCTCGGCGTTGAAGGAGCTTTATCCGAATGCCGGCATCGACGTCATGGCGCCGGCATGGGCCGCGCCGCTGGTCGGGCGCATGCCGGAGGTTCGCCAGCAGATCGAAATGCCGGTGCCGTCCGGCAAGCTGGAACTTGGCGTTCGACGTAGATACGGCCGCATGCTGAAGGGCCGCTACGACATGGCCTACGTGCTGCCAGGCAGCCTGAAATCGGCACTGATCCCGTTTTTTGCCCGGATTCCGAAACGCGTCGGCCATTTGCGCGAAATGCGCTACGGCCTGCTCACCGACATTGTCGGGCAACCCAAGAAGGAAAAGCGGCGTACCGCCTATGGCTTCTTTTCCCTGGCACGTGGCGGCACTTTCCAGGCTCCGAGGCTGACCGTTGACGGCGCGAACCAGGCCGAACTGCTTGCGCGAAACGATCTCCAGCCGGGCAGGTTCGTGGCGATGATGCCGGGAGCGGAATTCGGCCCGGCCAAACGCTGGCCAAGCGCGTCCTATGCCGGCTTTGCCCGCGCGATGATGGCGCAGGGATTGAAGGTCGTGCTCTTCGGCTCGAAGAACGACAGCGCGGTGACGGCAGAAATCGCCGCACTGGCACCTGGCTGCGTCGACCTTGCCGGCAAGACCCGCCTGGAAGACGCCATCGACGTCATCGCCGCGGCGAAGCTCGCTGTGTCCAACGACAGCGGCCTGATGCATGTCGCTGCAGCCGTCGGCACGCCGATCGTTGCCGTCTACGGCTCGACATCGCCGGAGAACACGCCGCCGCTCGCTGAAAAACGCGAGCTGGTGTGGCTGCAGCTTTCCTGCTCGCCCTGCCACAAGAAGGTCTGTCCGCTCGGCCACATGAACTGCCTCAACACGCTCGATGTCGAACGTGTCGTCCAGGCAGCCGATCGCCTGATGGAACAAGCGACGGCAGCATGAAGGTCCTCATCGTCAAGACCTCGTCGATGGGCGATGTCATCCATACCTTCCCAGCCGTTCAGGATGCCCTGCGCGCCCGCGCGAACATCAGCTTCGACTGGTGTGTGGAAGAACCTTTCGCCAGCATCGTGGCGTTGCATCCGGCGATCGGCACGATCCACAAGGTTGCGCTGCGACGCTGGCGCAGGCAACTCGCCTCACCGGCCACATGGCGCGAAGGCCGCGCCCTGCGCGATGCCTTGCGTGCTGCGCACTATGACCTGGTACTGGATGCGCAGGGATTGCTGAAATCAGCCTTCGTGGCGAAATTCGCCGGCGCGCCGATTGCCGGTTTCGACAGGGCGAGCGCGCGCGAACCTTCCGCCGCGCTCTTCTACGATCAGCGCTACGGCGTCCCGCGCGATCTGCACGCCATCGAGCGCACGCGACGCCTGTTCGCGCTGGCTCTCGGCTACGAGCCTGACCTGTCGATACTCGATTCCGGCATCGCTGTACCCTCCGGCCATTCGCCGATCCCGACCGGACGGGTCGCGACCTTGCTGCACGGCACCAGCCGCGAGGACAAGAAGTGGCCGGTTCAGGAGTGGATCGCCACAGCCGAGCTTCTGGTCGGGCGGGGATTTACGCCGGTCACGACCTGGTCGAACGAAAAGGAACGTGCCGTGGCCGAAGCGGTCGGCAAGGCCGTGCCGGCAACGCTGGTGGTACCGAAATCACCATTGGTGGAGGTCGCCGGTCTGATCGGCCGCTCCACGCTGGTCATCGGCGCCGATACCGGCCTCACCCATCTGGCAGCCGCATTCGGCTTGCCCACAGTTGCGATTTTCCTGACGACGGAGCCGGGCCTCACCGGTCCACGCGGGCAATACGCCTCGACCCTCGTCACTCACGGCGACCAGCCTGTGACGCCACAGGCCGCAGTCGCCGAGGCGATGGCTTTGCTGAGACTGAAGGGCAGATAGACGATGGGGCGGCTGCGCCTGGATGAAGGCCCGACCTCGCCGACAGGGCTAGACGAACTGGACCTTCACGATTTCATAGCCGCGAGCCCCACCGGGTGCATTGACTTCAATGGCGTCGCCGACACCTTTGCCGATGAGGGCGCGGGCGATCGGTGAAGAAATCGAAATCCGGCCAGCCTTCACGTCTGCTTCCTGGTCGCCGACGATCTGATAAGTCTTCTTCTCTTCGGTGTCTTCATCGACCAGGACGACGGTGGCGCCGAACTTGATGGTGCTGCCGGAGAGTTTGGAGACGTCGATGACTTCAGCACGCGCTACCAGATCCTCGAGTTCGCTGATGCGGCCCTCGTTGAGGCTCTGCTGCTCCTTGGCGGCGTGATATTCGGCGTTTTCCGAAAGGTCGCCATGCGAACGTGCCTCGGAGATCGCTTCGATGATGCGCGGCCGCTCTTCTTGCTGGCGCCAGCGCAGCTCTTCCTTGAGAGCCTCGAAACCTCCGCCTGTCATCGGCACTTTGTTCATCATCTCACCTTTTCCTGCCGGCCCCTGAAGCGGGACCAACCCTGTCGCTGGGTACAAAAAGAAAACGGCCCGGCAGCTTCTGACTGACGGAACCGTCTCACCTCAGATTCCCGTAATATAGCAATCTCTAGCCGATTTTCATCTCAAAAAAGCGGTGCGCGAGCTCCCGTATCGGCAGGTTCTGCCGACCGCGACTTCTGGCCTCACTCCCCTGAAACCACCAGGTTGGCTCTCAGCTTCTGTCGTAATGGTCGATCTGCTCGGACAGCATGCCGTATTCACGCGATTGCTTGCCCGTACGCTTTTCAATCTCGCTCAGCTGTTCGCGCGCACCGGCGACGTCGCCCATCTGCAGGCGTGCTTCGCCCAGATATTCGCGCACCAGCGTATAGTCCGGGTTCTGCCGCAGCGCCTCCTCATAATAGCCGAGGCCGACGACGATGCGACCGGACTTGCGATGCGAATATCCGAGATAGTTGAGGATGCGCGGATCCTTCTTGTTCGAGGCGAGCGTCAGGACCGCGATCGCCTCGTCATAGCGGCCGGCCATCGCCAGATCGTGCCCTGCCTCGTAGATGTTGTCGTCGTCCAGCATGCCTTGCTTGGGCGGCGCGCACTTCTTGGACTTGGTATCGTAGACCTCGCCCTTCTTGCATTTGGTGACGGTCGGACTGGGTGTGTCACTACCGCCACCGGCAGCCTGAACCTGGACGGTGGCGAACGGTATGGCGACGAGAACGGCCGCCGCGTGGATCAGAAGTCGCTTGTGCATGGGGAACTCCTCCTGGCCTGTCAATGACAGGATAACGCCGGGTGCGCCCGATTTCATCCCGCCATGGCCGCAATCTACCCCTTGAAGATGAAAGCTGCACCACCGGCAATCAGCGCAAAGCCGATGGCATGGTTCCAGGTCAGTGTCTCCTTGAGATAGAGCACCGAGAACACGGCAAACACGGTGAGCGTGATCACCTCCTGCATCGTTTTCAGCTCGGCAGCCGAATAGACCTGGTTGCCGATACGGTTCGCCGGCACGGCCAGCCAGTATTCGAAAAAGGCGATCAGCCAGCTGCCCATGACGGCAATCCAGATCGGCGAGCTCTTGAATTTCAGATGTCCGTACCAGGCAAACGTCATGAACACATTCGAAGCGATGAGCATGAGGATCGGCAGGACGCGAGGCGAGAGAATCAGCGACATCGGGAAAATCCGGCAAAAGGAGGGATGTCCATTTCAGGCCACCCGCCGTACCAGTCAACTGCCTTTGTCCATTGCCGGCGCGAGCCCTCTGCAACAATGCCGTAACCCATTGTGAACGAAGAGCTCCCGGCGCCAGGCAACCAAAGCTAGCAGTCGTCGTTTGCGTTTTATGACGCTGTTGAAACGGCCGCTGGCGGCAATCGGAATCGCGCTTCTGGGTGCCGTCCCCTCCTTCGACGGCAACCCTGCCTCGGCAAGATCCCCAAGACTGCCCGCAACGGCGCCGCTGCCCGAAGCCCTTCGCAGGGACATGGGCGAAATCACGCCAGCCCCTCCTGAAACCCCTGCCCCCGCCGATGTGCCCTTGCCGCAGACACGGCCTGACGCCGTCCATGACAAGGCTGTGAAAGAGCCGGAAGGCCGCAAACCGTTTCAGGGTCCCGAATTGCCTCCGGACTGGAAAAAACCCGCAGCCACGAAGCCATTGTCCGATCCTCGCTCCGGCATCTCACCCGCTGAGAAAATGCCTGCGGAGGAAACCGCATGTCGTGAACGGCTGAAAACGCTTGGTGCGGAATTCGAAGAGGCAAAGGCAAAGCACGACGATGTGCTTGGCTGCTCGCTTCCCTATCCGCTGATGCTGAAGAAGCTGGGACAGGCTGTCGAAGTCACACCGGATGTCGAACTTGACTGCGCGATGGCCGAAACCATGTCCCGCTTCGTCAAGGATGTGGTTGCGCCTGCCGCAAAAGCCGAACTCGGCCAGGAATTAAAATCGATCTCGCAGGCATCCGGCTATGTCTGTCGCCCTCGCAACGGCAGTTCCAAGCTTTCAGAGCATGCCTTCGGCAATGCCCTGGACATTGCCGCGTTCACACTCGCGGACGGCACCACCGTCGAGATCGGCAAGACTTCATCGCCGCCGCAGGCGAAGCTGATCGACCTGATCCGCAAGGCAGCCTGCGGGCCGTTCAAGACGGTGCTGGGCCCCGGCAGCGACGCCGACCATGCCCTGCACCTGCATCTCGACCTCGCCCCGCGCAAGAATGGCGGCACCTTCTGCCAATAGCCCCTCCGCCGCATTTCCAACACAGCCGTAAACCGCACTGCTGAGCTTTCCTTTACCCTTGAGGCGTAAAACGGCCTTGGCTCGAGGGGCTTGCCCGAGGGACGGGAAGAACGATGGCCGGAGTAACTTTCATCGCCGGGCGACCCAGGCGCGAACCGTGGGCCGCGACAAGGCGACTTGCTGCGCTGAGCATTCTGGCGACGGTCGCTGCCTGCACGACCGGCGATGTCTTCGAACTGAAGCCCGCCGTCGATGTCGGCTCAACGACGTCTGCTGTGCCAAGGATGGCGCCGGCAGCACCCGAATTGTCCGGGATGCAAACCCTGGTACCATCCAACCCCTACATGACGGCAGCGTATCCGCGCATGGACGAACCGATGTCTCCCGTGGAGCAGCTGTCCTCGGAGGAGATCGACTGCCGCAACGAACTGAAGCGGCTCGACGTCGCCTACACCGATCTCTCCCCTATCCGCGAGGGACAGTGCGGCATCGCACATCCGGTCAAGGTCACGGCGATCGGCAGTGTCCAGATGAAGCCGGCAGCGACGCTGACCTGCAACATGGCCGCGACCTTTGCCGCCTGGACCAAGCGCGAACTGGTGCCGACCGCGCGCTGGCGTTATCTCTCCGGCGTGAAGACCATCCGCCAGGGATCGAGCTATTCCTGCCGCAGGATCGCCGGCGAAGGCGTGCTGTCCGAACACGGCAAGGGCAACGCGCTCGACGTGATGAGCATCGAACTCAACAACGGTGAGGACATCGACGTGCGCAAGCCCGGCTGGTTCGCCTTCCGCACCAGCGGTTTCCTCGATTCGGTGCGATCCGACGGCTGCGACTACTTCACCACCGTGCTTGGCCCCGGCTACAACTACGATCACCGCAACCACTTCCATTTCGACATCAAGAACCGCAGGAACGGCTATCGCGCCTGTCGCTGAGGTCGCGCACTCGATCAAAGTTCAATACGCTTTGGACAAAACGCCTGCCGCCGCTTTCCGAAGTGGCAGGCGGGATGCTATTGAGCGCGCATGCTTTACGCTGAAATCGCTATCGTGGTCGCTCTCATCTGCGTGAACGGCCTTTTGGCAATGTCCGAACTCGCCATCGTCTCTGCCCGTCCGGCGAGGCTCAAGGCGATGATCGACCGCCATGTCAGCGGTGCGGCGCGCGCGCTGGAGCTCGGCGCCAATCCAGGCAAATTCCTGTCTTCCGTCCAGATCGGCATCACGCTGGTGGGTATTCTGTCGGGTGCTTTTTCGGGCGCTACGCTGGGCGAGCGCCTCGCCGATTTCCTGGCCGATTCTGGTGTCGGCCCGCGTTTCGCCAACCCCGTCGGTGTCGGCATCGTCGTGGCGATCATCACCTATGCCTCGCTGATCGTCGGCGAACTGGTGCCAAAGCAGATCGCCTTGCGGGACCCCGAGCGCGTCGCCTCCCGTGCCGCGCCGTTCATGGCGGTGCTCGCCAAGATCGCAGCTCCGATCGTTTTCGTGCTCGACATCTCCGGCCGCGCCGTTCTGTGGCTGCTCGGCTTTCGCGGCGAAAGCGAGGAAAAGGTCACCGACGAAGAGATCAAGATGCTGGTGGCCGAAGCCGAACACCACGGCACGATCGAGTCGGACGAGCGCCGCATGATTGCCGGTGTGATGCGTCTGGGCGACCGCGCTGTGCGTGCCGTGATGACGCCACGCACCGACGTCGACTGGATCAACCTCCAGGCCGACGACACGGCGATCCGCAAACTTCTGATGGAGACGCAGCACTCGCGCCTGCCTGCAGGCGAAAGCGTCGACGCCATGATCGGCGTCGTGCAGACGAGAGACGTTCTGGCTGCCCTGCTCGCGGGCCGCGCGCTCGATCCGCGCAAGCATGTCAAGACCGCGCCCATCGTGCACGATCAGGCGGATGCGCTGGACGTACTCGCAACCTTGCGTGAATCCGAAGTGCCGATGGCGCTCGTCCACGACGAATACGGCCATTTCGAAGGCATCGTCACACCAGCCGACATCCTGGAAGCGATCACCGGTGTGTTTCGCTCCGATCTCGACGCCGGTGACGAAGAGGAGAGCGCCGTCCAGCGCGAGGATGGCTCCTGGCTGCTCGCTGGCTACATGCCGGCCGACGAGATGGCCGACCTGCTCGGCTTCGACCTGCCCGAAGACCGCGACTACGAGACCGTTGCCGGCTACCTCCTGTCGCATCTTGCCCATCTGCCGACCACCGGCGAGACGGTCGATGCACAGGGCTGGCGCTTCGAGGTGGTGGATCTCGATGGTCGCCGCATCGACAAGGTCATCGCGGCGCGGCTCGCAGGCGGGCAGCAAGGCGCCGCCCGCTGACCCGAACCTTGGAGAGGCAAAGGCGGCGAGCCGCCTTTGCATGAAAGACCAGCTTCAGGCGGCTTCGACGTCAGCTGTCGCCAGATCGGCGTCGCGCGCCGCCTTCAGCGCAAGCGTGTACCAGGACAGCTGGTTCAGCATGTCCTGCGCGGCCTGGTTGATGTGTTCGAGCTCCGACAGCTTGGTGCCACCCTTCACGGCCATGTAGTCCGCCCAGACGATATGGACCGCGGTGCGCACAGGCACCATCTGCAGCTCGATCGCGTTGAGGCGCAGCTGTTCGATCGAGCGGGCACCGCCGACACCACCATATCCCACGAAACCGACAGGCTTCTTGTTCCATTCGGTATAGGCGTAGTCGAGCGCATTCTTGAGCACGGCACTCGGCCCGTGTGTGTATTCGCTGGCCGTGAAGATGAATGCATCGAATTCATCGACTTTCTTCTGCCAGCGCTGCGCAATCTCGTTCCTGGACGGCGCCCAGAGCGAGGATGCGGGCTCATCGAAGAACGGCATCGGATAGTCGCGCAGATCGACAAGTTCCACGTCCCACTCGCTGTGCTTGGCGGCGAGTTTGGCGATCCATTCCGCCGGCACATCGGCGAAACGGGTTGCGCGCGTCGAACCAATCACGACGGCGATCTTGGGTTTTGACATCGGAGACTCCTTGCAGGGACGAATTGGGAGTATCATTTGGATACCGACGCTATATCTGATACTGTCAACTCGATTGGCAAGGAGGCACTTTTTTGAAACCGAGGCACCCCCACGTCACCGGCGACTGTCTGGCAGTCAGCGATATCCTGCAGCGCATCGGCGACAAATGGTCGTTGCTGGTCGTCCAGAATCTTGGCGAGGGCCCGCAACGCTTCAACGAATTGAAGCATTGCATCGGCAACATCTCCCAGAAAATGCTGACGACGACGCTGCGCAGCCTGGAGCGCGACGGTTTCGTCACGCGCACCGTGTTCCCGACCATTCCACCACGGGTCGACTACGAGCTGACCGACCTTGGCCGTGAGCTATTGATACCAGTGAAGGGGCTGGCCGAATGGGCCATCGCCAATGCCGGCCGCGTCAGTGCTGCCCGCGCCCGTTTCGACGGCGTCAAGGCAGCGGCCTGACGCATTTGTTTTTACGCAGTTCCGAACGGAAAACCGCTACACACTTTTCCTGGAATTGCGCTGTGGGATCATTCGGCGGGTACGGCCTTCGGCTTGCCTTCGCCGTCAAGCGCAACCATGACGAAGTCGGCATGCGTCACCATCTCCATGAGGTCGGAGAGGTAGCGTTGCGCCCAGGCCTCGACCTTCAGCGTCATGGAGGTGCGGCCGACGCGTTCCACGACCGTATAGATGCAGAGCGTGTCGCCGATTTTCATCGGCTTGGCGAAGGACATCTCCTTCACCGCCGCGGTCACCACCCTGCCCTTGGCGCGCTCGGCAGCCCGGATACCGCAGGCCAGATCCATCTGCGCCATCACCCAGCCGCCGAAAATATCGCCGGCTGCATTGGCGTCTGAGGGCATCGCAAGTGTCCGCAGCGTCAGGTCGCCGTTCGGTTTTCCGTCCGCGTAGTGCACCATGCGAAAATCCCTCGTGCCGAATGTCATGATGCCGTAGCCGCGCGCCGGTGAAGCGTCAACGCCAACGATCATGCACACCGTTGTTGCGGGAAATGAACAGCCCGCCGCTGTGGTCGTTTTTCTCACACCGCATGCCGGAAGTGCCGGTGATAGCGACGAATGCGACAGCTAGTCTGAGCCGAAAGCAGACCGGGCACCGCCATTCGCCATGCAGACTTATGATTTTATCGTCGTCGGTTCCGGGTCGGCTGGCTCGGTCGTAGCGGAGAAGCTTTCGGCATCGGGACGTTTTACGGTGCTGGTCCTGGAAGCCGGTGGCAGCGACCGGCGTTTCTTCGTGCAGATGCCATTGGGCTACGGCAAGACCTTCTTCGACCCTGCAGTGAACTGGAATTACAGGACCGAGCCAGATCCCGGCCTTGCCGGCAATGCCGATCATTGGCCACGTGGCAAGATCCTGGGCGGATCGAGCTCCATCAACGCCATGGTCTGGATCCGCGGCGCCCGCGAGGATTTCGATGCCTGGGCAGCTGCCGGCAACCCTGGCTGGGGTTATGACGACGTCCTCCCGATCTTCAAGGCGATCGAAGACAACGAGGCGGGCGGGAACCAGTGGCGCGGTCGTGGTGGCCCGATCCACGTCACCGACAACCGTTCCCGTGTCCATCGGTTGACGATGCGCTACCTGAAGGCTGCCGAACAGGCCGGCCTGCCTGCCAATGACGACTTCAACGGCAAAAGCCAGGAAGGCGTCGGCATCTACCAGATCACGACCAGGAATGGCCGGCGCATGTCGACGGCACGCGGTTTCCTCCGTCCCGCCATGAAACGCGCCAACGTTCGCGTGGAAACACATGCGCTGGCAACGAAGATCCTGTTCGATGGCAGGCGCGCGATCGGCATCGAATATGTCCAAAACGGCGAAATCAGAACCGCGCGCGCCGGTCGGGAAGTGATTTTGTCCGGCGGCTCGATCAACTCGCCGCAGCTTCTCCAGCTCTCGGGCATAGGCCCGGCCGGCCTGTTGTCCAGCCTCGGCATTCCGCTCGTGCAGCAGTCGGAAAATGTCGGCCGAAATCTCCAGGACCACCAGGGCATCAACTACACCTGGAAAGCCAAATGGCCGACCCTCAACCAGATCCTGCGGCCCTGGTGGGGCAAGCTTCTGGTTGGCCTGCACTATCTTGTGCTGCGCTCCGGCCCGCTGTCGATGTCGATGAACCAGGGCGGTGGTTTCTTCCGCACCGATCCGGATCAGCCGCGTCCGAACATGCAACTCTACTTCCAGGCCTTTTCCACCGTGCTGCCGAAATCCGGCGAGCGGCCGATCCTCTCCCCGGACCCATGGCCTGGCTTCTCCATCGGCCTTTCCAATTGCCGTCCATCCAGTCGCGGCGAAATCATGATCCGCTCGAAGAATCCACTCGAACATCCCACGATCACCCCCAACGTTTTTTCGACCAACGAGGACGTGTCGGAAATGCTCGACGCGGTGAAATTCCTGCGCCGGATCGCAACACAACCGGCGCTCGCCGACGTCATCGCGGAAGAGGTTTTGCCTGGACCTTCAATCACTTCCGATGCAGACCTAATTCAGGATTTCAGGAAGCGTTCCGGTACCGTCTATCACCCCGTATCGACCTGCCGCATGGGGCCGGATCCCGCCCATGCCGTGGTCGATCCGCGCCTGAAGGTCCATGGCATTAGCGGTCTGCGCGTCATCGACGCGTCGATCTTTCCCGACAACATCGCCGGCAACACCAACGCCGCCTCGATCATGACGGGGTGGAAGGGCGCTGAAATGGTTCTGGAGGACAATCGATGAAAGTCACCGACATAAAGACCTGGGTTGTCGGCAATCCGCCACCTGGCATCGGCGGCAAATATTTCATCTTCGTCAAACTGACGACCGATTCCAATGTCGTCGGCTATGGCGAAGCCTACAACGCCACCTTCTCGGGACACGTCACGGCCCGCATGATCGAAGACATGGCCGAACGCTACCTGATCGGCCGTGACCCGCACGATGTCGAAAGTTTCTTCCGCCGCTGCTATTCGTCGGGTTTCACCCAGCGCCCGGACGTCTCAGGCATGGGCTGTTTCTCTGCACTCGAAATGGCCTGCTGGGACATCATAGGCAAGGAGGCCGACAAGCCGGTCTACAAGCTGCTCGGCGGCCAGGTACACGAGAAGCTGCGTTCCTACACCTACCTCTACCCGCATGAGGGCAGCGTCCATTCGGAGGACGCCCGCGGTCGCAATGTCTACAACGATCCCGATCTCGCTGCTGAATGTGCGGCACTTTACGTCGATCAGGGCTTCAACGCCGTGAAGCTCGACCCCGCAGGTCCCTACACAGCCTTCGACGGCCATCAGCCGCGCCTCCTCGACATCGACCTCTCAGCCCGCATGATCAGGGCGATCCGCGAGGCGGTCGGCACGCGAGCGGATATCCTGTTCGGCACCCACGGCCAGTTCACGGCTTCCGGCGCGCTTCGCATGGCCCGCGCCATCGAGCCATACGACCCACTTTGGTTTGAGGAACCAGTGCCGCCTGATATGCCGGAAGTGATGGCGCAGGTGGCGCGCGGCACGTCGATCCCGATAGCCACCGGCGAGCGGCTGACCACCAAGTTCGAGTTCGCACGCGTCATCGAAAACCGTGCCGCCACCATCCTGCAACCGGACCTCGGCCGTTCCGGCGGCATTCTCGAGACCAAGAAGATCGCGGCGATGGCCGAGGCCTATCACATCCAGATCGCACCGCATTGCTATTGCGGGCCGATCGTGGGCGCTGCCAACATCCAGCTCGCTGCAACACTGCCGAATTTCCTTATCCTGGAATCCCTGAAGCAATGGGGCGGTTTCCACGCCACCTTGCTCAGGAAGAAGATCGAGTGGCAGGACGGCTGGGTCATTCCATCGAAGGAACCCGGCCTCGGCGTTGAGCTCGACGAAGCGGTCTGCGAGGCACATCCCTGGAATGGCAAGCAACTGCATCTGGAGATGGCACCAGATCCCTTGTTCCCATGACGGCCCGCATGAGAGACTGAAAACTCAAGCAATTTCAGCAGCTTGCTGAAATCTTCGGAATCATCCCGAAAGGAAACTGATTCAAGATACGAAGGAATTGAATCAGCACCTCAGCTTCAAGGCACGGGGCATGATCTCGAATTCCGCCGGGACTCGGCCCGGCGCCTCGCCGTCGATATCGACCAGGGCACTGTTGTCGAAAGCACCGACCGCCGGCTCGACCAGGACCTTCCTGCCGCGCAGGATGGTGACCGCAGGATGGTTCCGATGCCGGCCGGTGTAAAGCAGACGGATATCCCGCATGAGCGCGACCTTGCCCCCGGCGCGCAGGATGACGATGTCGAACTGCCCGTCGTCCAGCGAGGCATCCGGCGCGATCATCATGCCGCCGCCGAAGAAGGGACCGTTGGCAATCGCCACCAAGGCGACACGTCCCGCGATCGGTTCTCCGTCATCGATGGTGACCACGACATCGTCGAAATGGTAGTTGAAGAACTCCGTGACCGTGCGCCACAAAAACAGAACCTTCGCCGGGATACGTCCTTTGCGCCTGTCCGCATTCACCGCGCGATCGACATGACCGGACAGGCCGAGACTGGCAATGTTGATGAAATGCCGGCTGGCCAGGGCGCCCTGATCATCGATGTAGGAGATGCGCCCGACATCGATCATCCGTATTTCGCAAGCAGCGATCCGCTCGAGCACCGCGTCGACGTCGTCCGGCATGCCGAGACCGCGCGCGAAATCCGATCCAGTACCACAGGCGAGCAGACTGAGCGCGGCGTGATCATACCCCTCCCTTGCCGCCTGAAGCAGGCCATCGGCGGTTTCGGAGGCTGTACCGTCACCGCCAGCGGCAATGACCAGATCGTATCCCTCGGCCGCGAATTCGATCGCCAGGCGTTCTGCGTCGCCTTCCGCCAGTGTCTCACGCATTTCGAAGAGACCGAGATGCCGTTCGAGCGCGCTGGCGACATCAGCCCAGTCGCGCTTCAGCCGACCGTCGCCGGCAATGGGATTGAGAATGATGCCGACCTTCAACCGCGTCTCCCCTTGCGGTGGTCCTACCCGTATAAAAGCGTCTCACTCAGAACTCGGCAAGGGTGGAGGCGGTTGCACGCAAGTTCGCGGCTTGGGCAAAACCGTCCCGTTTACCCGAAAAAACCCCTTTTACCACACGTTATTCCCGATAACCCCAGTATTCACAGGCCGTCTGTGGTTCCGCATCCCGGTGATCGGGCGTATGGTTAAATCATCTCAGGCGGCCACGGATTGAACGGTCGAAAGACAACGGCAACCACGCGGAACTCCTGAGGCCTGCACCGCGCAGATCAGCAACGGGCTTGCTCGTTGCGAAATCGAGAGCCGCGATGTGCGGGGCCGCGGAAAGCGTGCGAACGCCAACGGCGGACCGATGCGAGCCATGAAGGCCGGGCAAGACCTTCGATGGCACGTCGACCGAAACCCGCAAGGGTCGAGACCGACGTGATCCGGATGGATGCAGTCCTTCGGGGAAGCAGACGGACGGGTCGTCAAAATCAAGGCCGGCAGGTGCAATGTCCTTCGGAAATTGCCGCCGCTGACTGGTCCTGGTCTGACAGGGAGGCGCTGGGAGAGATCCCGGCGCCAACTGTTTTTGGGGTCAGCTTCACGATCGCGATTTCCAGAAGCTCCGGTTGCCGGCACGGCCGCTGCGTGCCCCAACGCACCACGGCTGCACACAGGAACGGAATCGGCTATCGTCCCCTCGTCATTCGAGGAGAGAGGGACCTTCCATGACGCTGATTCAGAAACTCGCCCTGGCTTATGCCGTGCTGTTCTTCGCCGTTGTGGCGATCGGATATGTTCCGGCCTTCAACGATGCCAACGGTTACCTCTTCGGCCTCTTCTCCTTGCAGTGGTACGATGATCTGCTGCACGCCTTCTCGGGTGTCTGGGCGGCGGTCGCCGCTTTCATCTCCCACCGCCAGTCGGTATTTTACTTCAAGCTGTTCGGCGCGGTTTATCTTTTCGACGGCATCCTCGGCCTCGTCACCGGCTCCGGCTGCCTCGACGGCGGCATCTTCATAAATGGCTTCCGCTCCTTCAGCGACATCGAGTTTCCGGCACGCTTCTTCGCCAACCTGCCGCATATCCTGATCGGAGGCATTGCCGTCTACATCGGCTTCGGACTGGCCAAACGCATACACGACCACTTCGCAACGGCCTGAGCCATTGTTCGTGCTGCGTTGGCTGAAACGCATCCTCAAGGCGATCGTCTGGCTGGTCGTTACCGTCCTGCTCATCCCGATCCTGGGCCTGACCTATGGTTGGCTCACCACCCCGGCCCTTGATACCACCCCCCTGCCCGGCATTGCCGAAGGTGCCCCACCGAGGGAATTGGTCGAAAAGGCACGCGCCGAGATCCCCGGCTACCAGCGGCCGGAGGAATCGACCTTCCTTACCTATCCGGAATGGGCGATCGTCTATGCCGCGCGCGAATATGCCGGCTACGTGAAGGACAATCCGCCGAGCGGCTTTCCCTACTGGTCCTATATCGGTCGCTTCTGGCAGGACTATGCGATGGTCATCCGCGCCAGTTCCGCCTACCCGCTCAACTGGCAAAACCATCAGATGCTTGCGGTCATCGGCACCAGCCACACGATCGAGCACGCGATCCAGTGGGCATACGAGAACACGGCAGGCCGCGTCACGGAAGCGATGGGTGGCCATCGCACGGCGGCCGATGCCTACCAGGCCAGGGTGGCGGCTGAATATGCAGCCTTCCTCGATCAGGTTCCTTGGTATCAATTCCCCTATGCCGAAAAACGCTCGGGTCTGTTGGCCGTCGAGCCCGCTGCCAATGACGGTGCGGTGCGCCCAAACGAACGCAAGCTCGCCTTCGGTCTCGCCGACACGATCAAGCAGGGCTATGCGGATCTGATCAAACAGGCGCTTGCCGCCACCTCCGATCCTGCACTGCTCGACATCCATGTCTGGGCCAGGGGACCGGTCGGCGAGGCGACGCGCGGCGAACCTGACACCTTGCTGGAACGCGATCATGGTGCCGAGGGCGCCGTCTTCGTCACCAAGCGCTATCAGGTCTTCACGGAAATGATCCCGCGTTTGATCGAAAAGGGCATTTCGTTCGTCGAGATCGGCGGCAATGACGAGATCATGGCTACGGTTCTGTCCAATAGCCCGATTGCCGTTCCTGAAGGCGCCCGCGAGTTGTTCGCCTACCCGCTGCCAGCCGACCAGGCGCTGCGTCGCACCGGCCTCGTCGTCGCCGTACGCAAGCTCCATACGGTCGTTCCCGCTCTGATCAAGAGCGGGGCAAGATTGGAGCACGTCTACGATTATTGACACTTTCCGCCACGCTGATTTCACAATCGCAGCGAAATCCCGCCGTGTTGCTGAGCGATCCTGCCTCTGATTTCGAGGGGCTGAGCCGTGATCAAGACCGCACTTGTCGCCATGACCATCGTGGGATGCGACTGCGACGCAAAGCTGTGTGAATATATCGGCGAAACACCAGCCAAATGGTCGACCGTAGCCGACTGTGAGGCTGCGATGAAAAACCAGATGCTGCGCCACCGCAAGGGTTTCAGCTATCCGGTGGTCTCCGGCATATGCCGGACCGTCCAGCCGCAAACGGCGATCACCGTTTCAGCCGCTCCGCCCAAAGTCGCGTCGACTGCGCTCGATGATGAAATCGCCGCACTTGGCCTGCATCGACCGGAAAATCCGGTCGGCCCGCGCCCCGTAGCGGCTATCGAAATCAGGACGGAAGCCCGTGAACCCGATGTCGAGGGCAGCGATGCCACCCTCTACCGTACGGAGAGTGGCTACACGCTGGTCAAGACCAGACTGGATCGGACCGTTTCGAACACCGCCATGATCCTGAAACGCTCTGCCGGCTGGCTTTCAGCGCAACTGCAAGGTGGGTGGTGACCACAGTCTACCCACCCATGCGGAGTTTCAGGCTCTGCCAGAACCTGTCGATCATCGGCCGGTCGGCTGCGGCGTTGTCATCGTCCAGACTGGTGATCACCACCACACCCTGGTCCGCGGTTCCGTAGCTCATCACCTCATAGGCAACCTGGTCGGTGCTGGACTTCACCGTGGCCGTCAGTCCCTTCAGCACCTTGCCGTCGGCAAGCTTGCGCGAACCGGCTTTCTGCGTGAGCTTTCCGCCTGCCCGCACCGATTCCTTGGTGATCTCCTGCAGCATGAACTGGTTGAGCATGACCGGGTTCATGTCGGAATATTCCTGGATGATGACCATCGAGCCGACCGCCGAGGCCATCAGGTGCTGGTCGACTCCTTTGGAGAGATTGGTTTTTGTCACCGTCACCGTGCTCGGGTGCACGAAGGAAAAACTCTTGCTGCTGAACGTCGCGAACGCATTGCGCTCCAGCTTGACCCGCGCGTCCTTGCCGTTCGGCAGGGTCACGGTCGCATCCTCACCGGGATCGATGTCGACAGAGACGCCGTCGATGGTGAGTTTGTAGGCCTTGAGATCTTCCGAAACCGCGGGGGCCGAGGCAAGCATGACGGCAATGACACCTGCCATCTTCGCTCCGTAACGCATCCCAATTCTCCGTTGCATCAGGCTGTGGGGCTGAGTGCCTTCAAGGCGCGATAGAAGGTCGAGGAGAACAGCTCGTTCGGGTCGTAGCTGCGCTTGCGTGCCAGGAAGAGCGGCAGTTCCGGATAGGATGCCAGCAACTGCGCACCGGTATAGTGCAACTGATAGGGCAGGAAGAGACGACCGCCATATCGGATGGTCACGTCAATCAGTGCGCGCGTCAGTTGCCGCATCTGCGCACTGCCTTGCTCGGATGCCGGCTGGTTGATGTAGAGCACAAGAGAGAAGGCAGGCTGCGGCGCATAGTTCAGCGCGATGTCTTCCTTGTGCACCACCCGCACCGACGCGTTCAGCACCGGCAAGGGCTGGTTGTGCAGGATCGCACGCACCTCGGCGATATAGGCATTGTAGGCCGCGCGCGGCACGAAATATTCGTGCAGGATATCGGTTTCGCCGGCCAGATCATTGAACAGGTATGGCACGGAATCGTGCATCGGATTGTTGCGGGTCACCAGGCAGGCCTCGCCCTCGCCCATCGCCGCTGTTCGCGCCACCGTACAGCTTTCAAAGCGTGGCTCCAGCGTCTTCTCGGTGAACCATTTCAGTTCCTGGAACGGTGCGCCCCATTTCGCCAGGTTCATGATCAGGCGCTTGACACCGACCGCGCCGGGTTCGCCGATCGGCGGCTGGTCTCCAGGGGGCTGCTCGGCCACCTTTTCGTAGCGATAGACGATCATGTCCTCCAGGAAATTTCCCGGTGCCGTCGACAGGTGGCCGTAGAACAGGCCGATCTCGCGGTTGGGCTCCAGGACCTCGCTGAAGAACCGCGGAAATTCCTCCGATTTTATGATTTCACGGCTGGTGCGATAGACAGCGTTGTCGACGATGTCGAGCGTTGCTTCCAGGACCACACCGAACAGTCCGTAGCCGCCGACGACATGGCGAAACAGGTCGGTATTCTCAGACGCCGAACACGTCAGCACCGAGCCATCAGCCAGCATGACGCGCAGCGACCGGATCGAACCGGCAACCGAACCGGCCTGATGGTCCATGCCGTGTGCATTGACCGACAGCGAGCCGCCGACGGAAAAGATATCCGTCGACTGCATCGCCTTCACCGCGAAACGCGGATGCAGGATGTTCTGGATGTCGTGCCAGGTGGCGCCGGGCTGCACCGTCATCGTCTTTGCTGCCGCATCGACCGAGACGGCGTTGAACTTGCGCATGTCGAGGACAACGGCGTTGTCGTCGAAGGCATGACCGCCCATCGAATGCCGCACCGCCGCCATTGAGACCTTCAGGCCACTGGCACGCGCAAACGTCAGTGCTTCCGCTACGTCTTTTTCGCTGCTCACTTCGACCATGCCGTAGACGGGTGTGCGTGAAAGCCCGCTGGCGTCGTTCACGGTTCCGCCTTTGGTCAGCCAGGTCAGGCTGGCATCATGGATCGGCGCATTTTCCATAGGTGTGAGGGGCAAGGCATGGCCATCCACGTCGGTGATGCGTCCGGCATCCTTCGCCGAGGACGGGTTGCGCATCAGCCGGGCTACCGTGTTTCCACCCCACAAAACTGCACCGCCAACCACCGCCGCACCGAGCAACAGTCGTCGGCTAGGCCGCCAGCCGCCTTGACGTTTCCCCATGCCTTGCTCGGCCATGCTCCCCCCTCGTTTTCCAACCGATAGCGCGGGCCTTTTGCAAAGACCATACCGCGACGGCTTGGCCGATGGCCGGGAGACGCAAGAAAGCCGGCCCGTCGGCCGGCTTTCTCCGAATGATACACTGGTTGGGAAGAAACGCCTTCGCGTCGGTCTCAGGATGATTTGACGATCGACGTCACGATGCCTGTCTTGTCGTCGACGGTCACCGCCACCTTGATACCCACCTTGAGTTTGTCGACCGTGGTCTCCGCCGGAAGCTGATAGATCTTGCCGTCATCAAGGGTGAACGACTTGGTATCCGGGTCGATCGATTTGATCGTGCCTTGCACAGTCGCGGCATGGGCTGGGCCAGCCAACACAAACAGCGCGACGGAAGCGGTCGCGGCAAGCATCTTGATTTTGTTCATGGTCAGAGCTCCGTTTTTGGGGTCGGAAGCGTCCCTGTCGGCTCCACACCATCAGCTGCAGCGTTGCGAAAACGACGGGACAACCGAAATTAAGGAACCCAGAGCACCAGCCCCAAATCACATTGGGTAACTTTGCCAAACGAAATCATAGGCTTAAGGGGTGGTTTCTCGGCATCGAAACGCCGTTTTCCGTTCTCCTTCAGCTGGTTAGGGCAAAAATCACACACCCGGGACATTTTTACCTTGATACCCTGCGATGAGCCCAATTCTTCTTCGGTTCAGTTCGCACCTCTCTTCCCAAGAATCGCGCATTCTGGCATATTGGACCGGTTCAATCGGCGCTCCCGGCCGATCTTTCTGAAAGTTTACGTCTTGCACCCCTCGATCGAAATTATCGGCGCGGTCGCTGCTTTCATCACGACGGTCGGATGGATTCCGCAAGTCGCCAAGATCGCCCGCGAGCGTCGCGCCGGCGACATCTCACTTGTCACCACCGGTGTCCTCGCCTTCGGCATCCTGCTTTGGGCGCTCTATGGCATTTTGATCGGCTCCTGGCCGGTCATCCTCGCCAATGGCTTCACCTTCATGCTGGTTGCAGCCATCGTCGCCATGAAACTGCGCTACGGCTGAGCAGTTCCCAGAACCGAAGCCAGCCTCTCTTCCACGCGAGCACGCAGTGTCCTGGTAAGATCTGTCACCGTTACCAGCCGCTCGCGGCCGCTGTCGCGCAGCCGGACAAACGGATGCATCTGGTACGCCGCGACCTTGCCGAGGCTCTCCGGTTCAGCGCTTACATCGACGGTAAAGATCCCGCCGATACGCCCCGGCCAAGGCTGCCGAGCCAGGGCAGTACCCAGGAAATCACCCACCCCATAAGCAACAGGCACCTGCCCGATCTGCGTCACTGGCTGCAGGACATGCGCGTGATGTCCGACAACCAGCCCGAACCCGTATTCGACCAGCCGTCGTGCCAGCGTCACGGTTTCCGGTTGCGGAAAGTGCCGGAATTCCCAGCCCCAGTGCGGTACAGCGCATAAGAGATCCATACCCGCCAGGCTGCCTGCAGGCCAGCGCCCGGGGTTGGCTTCCGTAGACACACGACCCGAAAACAATGCTTCGGCAGCGTTTCGCCAGACCGTGAAGGCCGCGAAACCGATGGTGAGACCGTCCGCCTTGATCCTCTGCACGGGGCCGCCGTCTGCCGTACCGATGATCCGGATCCCGAGCCGCTGCAACGCCCCGACCGTCTCGGTGAAACCCTCGACACCCTGGTCGAGCATGTGGGTGTTGGCCAGCGACAGCACCAGCCGCTCGCGCTCGATGCCGACTGCAGCCATCGCCTCGGCCAGGAAAGCCTCTTTCATGGCATGATGCGTGCCGAGCCACGTACCAAGCCGCGCCCGCACATGTCGGACGATCGGGCTTTCGCAATTGCCGATCACCAGATCGGCGGAACCGAGCAGCGCCTTCAGCGCTGGATCACATATCGGCGCCCGGCTGGAGGCGACGGCCGAGACATCTCCGATGAAGGCGAGTCGCACGGTCCTGTCTGGACGAGGTAGCAAAAGGTCCGCCGCCGCCGGTCCGAAATCCTTCGCATCGCCATGCAGCGACGGTTTCAGGAAACGCGGCAGCCAGGAGAGCTTGTAGGAAAGCGGATAGTTCGACACGCACGGCCCAGGATTGTTCGCCCCGGTTTATACACTCCGCCGCAAGCGGTGAAGTGGTACGTCACGAGGACCAGGCGCTACGCGGCCCGCCCAAAGAACTCCCGCCTTGCGCCATCATCGAGAAAGCGAAGTTTGCCCATGTTGCGCAGCAGGCGCCTCGGCCGCTTCAGGGCTTCCCAGCTCAGGAAATATTTGACCAGCAGGCTGGGCGCCTTGCTGTGCGATCCGGCATGGCCGACGCGGTAGACAGCGCCACGGAACGGCAGCGGTGTCAGCGATGTACCATTTTTGGCCAGGATGTCGGCGATGCGGACATGGCTGCCCAGCATCGACTTGATCCAGTCCAGGGACGCATCCTCGAAACGTTCTGGCAAGCCGTAGAGGGCAGCACGGATGATCAGCGAGGTTCCGCACAGATGGCTGAAGTCGTCATATCCCAGCAGGATCTTGCCACCGTCGTCCCAGATGTAGCCCTTGTCGATCGTCCAGCCATTCGCGTTTCGATTTTTGGCGACATGTTTAACGATACGGGCGCTGACGAAATCGTCGTCGTCCACGATCATGAAGAAGCCGCTGTCGCGCGCCGCCAGCATGCCCATCAGCACCCGCCGCCCCTTGTCGGCGCGGAAAGCGTCGTAGACGTCTTCGATGTTCGCCTTGTCGATCTCGTGCAGGACATTCGGCGGGAATGTCACGCGCACGACACTGAAGCCCTGCGGCAGATCGGGCAGGTCCGCTCCTTCGTTGGCCACGATGATCCCTTGCCAATCGCTGTCGGTCTGGTTCGAGATCGACGCCACGGTCTGGGTGAGGTTCGCCTTGAGCAGCCCCCAGTCGCGGGCGTTGTCCTGATGCCGGACGGGGATGATGAAGGTAACGAGGCTCATCGCAGCGTGCCTCCGTGCGAAGCCGGCGACCTCATGCGGCGATCCTCTGCCCTGCCTGGCTGCGCGCCCACGCGATACCATCGTCGAGCGACTTTGCCTTGTAGGAGAGATCGGTTCCGCCCGAGAAGGCGTTCATGAAACGCCGCACCTTGCCATAGCTGTTGTCCAGCACGGCGTGCGGGCGTCCGATCAGCAGCGAGCAGATATGGACATGCAGGCGGTCGGTAACGATGGCCTGCCCGCGCGAGATCTGGCGGATGCCACGCTGGAAGCGGTTGTGCGCCGCCGCGTCGAGCTTGCGCAGCCGTACCTCGCCGGGTTTCAACGTCAGCAAACCGGATGCCGCACCGATCGCCTTGGAAACGCGCACGCTTCGCGCGGATTCGCTCGTCCAGTCCTCTACCGGAATATCGCCATAGGTCGAGAGATCGGCATCGCCCGCCTTCTCCTTGTCGGAGCGCAGCATGGCCAGCACCGGAAACTCGGCGGCAGCCGGCTTGATTGCGCCAATGGCGAAAGCCATGTCCGGGCAGAGGCGAACCTGGCAGTCGAAGTGTTTCTCGGCGAACTCTCTGGACTCCTCGTCACGCACCAGCAGCACGAAATTCCTGTGCCGCGCGATAGCGCGTGCGCTTTCCGCGATACGCTCGGGCGACGCGTAGTGGATCGACTGCGGAAACTGGATGATCTGGCGGTTCGGAAAACGCTCGAGGATCCGCTCGCGGAAATCCTGGTGTGCGACCCAGATATCGCCGAAATTGCCGCCGCCATGGATGAAGATCGGTCCACTGGGCATCGCCTGCTCCAGCTCTTCCGCCGAAAAATCATCGATGCGCGAGACATAGGCTGGCCGTTTGC
>WPCJ01018503.1_pt1 | contig 33444 bp, 30 predicted proteins | sample 5399831 | NCBI WGS metagenome assembly WPCJ01 (sample SAMN12869470, study PRJNA574797) | sludge metagenome | isolation source: wastewater treatment of pH10 | place: China:Beijing | collected 2019-05-20 | reverse complement strand
AGGAGGCAGAATAAGGCAAGCTTAAATACACGCAAAGCTAACATAATCACTGCCTCTTAGGGCGCGTTTATGGAGTTCGGGTGACATTGGGAAACTATATTTGAACTCCATAAATTCCTCTTACCTAACTCCTTATAAGTTTTCTGTGTAAACTTCCAAACTATTTCTTTTTCATACGTGTTATGAATCTAAAATTAGTTCGTAATATTTGATTGTTTGATGGTCTGGAGAGAAACTATATATGAGCATATTGACCCAACCCATATTCCAAAGTTTATATAATAGCTCAAGTGTAATAACAAGAAAAAAACCTAATTCGATTGTTATGTTAGGTATTATTAAGTTTAGACCTGATTATTGTAAAAAACACTTAACAAAGCACAATTAATGCTTAACAAAGCACTGCTGAATGAAGAGCTCAAAAAGTTATTAAGAGAAAAGTATCCTGCCCTTTTTGAAGAACTTAGCCAAGATGAACCTTGATTATCCATGTAAGAAATCCTCTCCTACATAACAAATAAATTTCCACAGATTTACTCTTTTGGTACAACCCATTATTTTAATAATTAGGACTTACGCGGTTGAACTGAAAAACAACAGCTCTAAACCTTCAACTGTCTAAATCTGCGATTTAACTGCAAGGTCTATTGATCATGATCTCAATCCTCAAGTGCGTAAGTCCTAATAATATCATTGTTATAATGCAAGCGCATGTCCTCCGAGTCGCAAAGGGATGAATTTCCGTTCCTCTAATGCCAAAAGAGCAGTTGATAAACTTTTTCCCAACTCTATCAACAGCAATCCAGATCCAGCAATATTTTTTTGTTACCGATGTAAGTGTGCATCTCATCCATTTCAACAATAGGCATTTCATTTTCGCTTTTTAGATCTTCTAGCTCCTGACAAAACTTCTATCCATTTTTGGACAGAAACATGACTTACTCCTAAAAATCACCCTATTGAGCGAAATCCTAATCCTTCAAGATAGAGTCGCCAATCAACGCTGTTAGTTAAATAATTCGGGATAAAACAATACACACGCTTGTGTTATGTATTTATATACAACCAGTAAAAAGCAGAACATGGGAAATCTTTCCTGATCATGTTCCTGACTTAACAAGTATCCAGTAGACAAAAACCTTGTAGAGCCTGTAATTGTTCAAAAAGAGAAAAAGGAGTTAAAGATTACACATATCATTTAATTATGCTCAATTTATGCTCAATTACTTCTCACCACTTTATTAATCAGCAGAGTAATAACTTATATGATAATACTCATTATTCAGTTTTATATATTCAGTCTTGTTGTCGCGCATGATGTTAGCAAACTCCGTCATATTCCCATTATGGTCAAAAGGGAGCTTAATATCTTTTCCAGGATTACTTATTGCTTCTTTGACATAGGGGTATTTCTCGATATCTGCTAAACTGAATTCTACATATTTCTCTGGAGTATCTTGAAGTTTATCCGCGCGAACATACGTGCCTGCGCCAGGCTGATAAATCATCAAAAAGAAAATAAGGCATATTACTAGAACCGCAAAAGAAATAGCTGCTAAAATTTTTGTCCTTGCTTTCATTTAATAAACTCTCCAAGCACACTATAAAAATAAATGTAGGATTAAATCCTGCATGAAACGATTTAAAAAATATTTCTATTAGTTTCGATAATTTGATCGCAATTACTGCACCAATTATCTGTTGACATCATAAACGTGTATGTCATTATGCATGTTGGACCAGCATATCCATGATCTCGACAATCATAGCTGTGTGACGCTTCATGCTGTGCAACATGCCAATCCCAACCTGAAGTTATTTGATGTTGCATTATCCATGCACCAGTTAGATACTCAGAATAACCTCTATTACTTAATCCCTGATCACTGAAAACGGCAAGCATATCCATGCCTTGATGATTAGAATTCCATCCAGTTTCACTTTTTGCTTCATTGAGAAGTAAAACGACATCATCTGTATTGTCATTACTATCCCATATTGAATATTTGCCTACAACAAAATCTATATTATGGTCGTTGTAGAATGCGTTGTCAGCATTTTCGATGGTGTTGTATGCTTGAGTCTGCCAGTTATTTCCGAAAGTACTCCGGTACTCTTTATCTGCAACTATCCAAACATTAACTGTATTTGTTGTCGTTGTTGCTTTGGTTGAGGTTTGTTGACTAATATTTCTTGATGTAAAATTTTCTATTACTGCCTTTTTATATCTTCAGGATAATTAGTAGGGAGATTTTCCAAATCCTTAAGGCTTTCAATCTGTACAGGTTTAACTTTTAGATCTTCCTCAATCATTTTTCATACTGTTTCATTTTGTTCAGCAAGGGCGCGACGTTCATCCCCGCTAAGCCGATTTAACTCGTCACCTTTTTCAAACCAAGGATCAGGGACAGATATATTATCTTGATTCTCTTTTTCCGTAATATTCTGTTGCACCTCTACTGCACTCACTGGTGGTATCAATGCCATGCCAACCAGCATTGTCAAAAGAATTACTCCTATTGTTATTTTGTTCTTAACCATATTTTTTCTCCTGTTTAGCACCCAGGAGGCAGAATAAGGCAAGCTTAAATACACGCAAAGCTAACATAATCACTGCCTCTTAGGGCGTATTTTATGGAGTTCGGGTGACATTGGGAAACTACATTTGAACTCCATAAATTCCTCTTACCTAACTCCTTATAAGTTTTCTGTCCATTCCATCAAACTATCTTGTTTTCATACTCGTTTTGAATCTGAAATTATTCCCTGAACTTTGATTGTTTGATGGTCTGGAGAGAAATTATATATATGAGCATATTGACCTAACTCATATTCAAATGTTTATATAATAGCTCAAGTGTGACGACAAAGAGAGATCTAAGTAGATTCTTATGTAAGCTATTATTAAGTTTAGACTTGAGTATTGAAAAAAACACTTAATAAAGCACAATTAACGCTTAACAAAGCATTATTGAATGAAGGACTTAAAAAACCATTAAGAGAAATATTATACTCTTTTTGAAGAACTTAGTCAAGATGAACCTTGATTATCTATGCAAGAAAACCTTTATAATAACAAAGAAATTTTCCACCGACTCTTTTTTTGAATGTTACCTATTATTTTAATAATATCAGCGTATAATACAACCGCATGTCCTCCGAGTCGCAAAGGGATGAGGATATCTTCGAATCCCAGTATATAGACATGTACCTCAGCGAGTACGCGAGTATTTCTTCAATCGTACGCGAGGCGCTGCCTTTTGAACTTCTTGCGACTGTAGGAGGAGTTATTGCAGGGATTATTCTTTCAAAGATGACAAACGAACTTGAGATGATTCCAGGACTACTTGTAATTTATCCGGGTGTGCTTGGGCTACGCGGAAATATTTCCTCTACTCTGGGCTCAAGGCTCGGCAGCGCGATCCACATGGGTCTTATCACGGATATAGACAGGAATAACCCTGAACTTGTAAACAACATTTCAGGATCTCTTCTCCTTGGCTTTATTATGGCTATCCTGCTCGGAGTTTTAGGGCATTTTGTCACCCTTGCCCTGGGATTTGAAAGTGCCGGCATCTTTAAGCTTATACTCATCTGTGCAATTTCGGCACTTACTTCCGGAGTGATCCTCTCTTTTGTTGCCGTCCTGCTTGCCATAGGCACTTTCAGGTTCGGTTTTGACCCGGATAATGTTGTAACCCCTTCAATTGCAACCATCGGGGATATTGTCTCCATGCTCATGCTCTTCCTGTCTGCAAAACTGGTGGTGATGCTCTGAAAAAATCCAGGAAACAGACCAGCTACTACACCGTAGAAGGCATCATCCGGCGTGGGCTTCCCGTGCTTACCATAACATGCGTAATGGGCATTATTGTAGGGCAGATCCTCAATACAAGAGAAAACAGCCTGCTTTCTATGCCTGCTATTCTTATTCTTATCCCTTCTCTGGTCAAAATCGGTGGGGACACCGGAAGCATGCTTGGTGCAAGGCTTTCCTCTGCCTTTCACATGGGGCTTGGAGACAGGATCTACAGAAACCCTGTGGTGCACAACAGTGTTATTGCAGCTGCGATTGTGGGTTTCGTTTCTTCAATTTTTGTCAGTATGCTGGTTTTCCTTGCAAGCAAGCTTATGGGTTTCGGAATGCCTTTCATTACCCTTCTGGGAATCAGCCTTATAGCAGTCGTAATAGAACTCACCGTCGTATATTCAGCAACAGTTGCCATTGCCTTTGCTTCCCACCGTTTCGGGATGGACCCTGACGATACTGTAATACCTTTCATAGCAAGTCTCGGAGACCTCGTAGGTGTCATCGGGATCTTCATAGCCCTGCATTTACTGAACATTTTATAAACCAGATATGACTTTAATAGTTCCATTTTTATTGAGCACATTATTATTCAAATTATCAGGCTTCCCGACAGGGAATAATTCGAAAATTAATAATTACTATGAGGTATATACCCATAAATACCAACAATAAGGTAGAGTTGATACATAGACCATGTTCCCTAAAGAATTCAGATACAGTCCAAGGAATCTGATAGACCTTTTGACTGAGATGAAGGATACTTCCGAACTCATGGTAGACCTGGCGTACTCCGCAATGGTCTATGATGATGAGGATATTGCAGAAGAAGTGCTTAACCTTGAAGATAAAATGGATACTCTCGACTATCATATGAAAATGGCTGCAATGTTAAGCACACGCAGGGTCGATGAAGCTGAAGAACTCCTGGGAGTCCTGAAGGTTGCCGCGTCCTCTGAGAATATAGCAAATGCTGCAGGTGATATTGCCAAAATTGTCCTTATGAATATGGGCATTCCCATGGAATTGAAGGTAGCCCTCAGAGAGGCAGAAGAAACCATAGTCAGGGCAACCGTTGCTGCAGAATCCGTAATGGTCGGGCGTACTCTTGGAGACCTCGAACTTGACATAGAGACCGGGATGTGGATAATTGCAATCCGCAGAAGTGAAGACTGGATCTATGACCCTGATACTGACACCCGGATTCGCCAGGGAGACGTGTTATTTGCAAGAGGGCACGATGAGGGTGTCCCTCTATTCTTCCAGATGGCAACTACAAAAAAGTTCATCCCGAGGGAAATCGAGCACGATAAGGTCATAAAGGACCTCGAGCATGCCGTGGACATAATCGTGGACATGAAAAATATGTCTGAACTTTCTGTAGGGCTTGCATACTCTGCCATCCTTTTTGATAACGAAGACATTGCATACGAAGTAAGTGCACTGGAATCAGAAATGGATTCCATGAAGTACGAACTCCAGCACTGGGTACTTGAAACCGCAAAGCATGTTGATGATGTAAACATCCTAAGGGGAATACTGCACCTTGCCAGTGCCTCGGAAGCGATTTCAGACGCCGCCTACGGGATAGCAGATACTGTGCTCAGGGACATAGAGCTCCACCCGATCATCACCCTTGCAGTCCGCAACTCGGAAGAGGTGATCACACGGCTCCAGGTCGAAAAATGCTCCCCAATTGTAGGCAAAACCTTCTCTGAACTGAGACTGGAAACCGAAACGGGACTGCATGTGATGGCGATAAAAAGAGCTGAACGCTGGGTCTATGCCCCCAAAAGCAACACCGTTGTCCAGGCAGGGGACATGCTCATTGCCCGTGGCTCACGAATAGGAGAAGGTGCTCTGATAGAGATGTGCGAGTGCAAGTTACGCCAGTAAAAACCAGACTGTGATTCGGGACCGCACGGAATTGAAGATTTTCCGGGGATTGCAATATAATCGCAACAGTACGCCGTTCTTTTCGGCAGAGTTGCGGCTCTGCAGTACGCTGTCCTTTTCGCTTCGCTCAAGAGGTCTAACTTCTGGTTTTCGAAACGAGCTTCAGTCGAAAGGACCACCTTATAAGCATAAAGCGAATATCTAGCTCAGGTGAACTGATTCGAGTGTTGGTTAAACAAATTCTCAACAGGCTGCAGTCAAGAGGCTAAATTATATTTTCTCTTGGGCTTACAACTTTTTTACCGTTTTTCAAATAGCTTGAAAGCACTTATTTTAACCGTGGATTGAAAAGTAATTTCTGGAAGAACAAATTATTAATTATTTAGTGTTTTTTATAAAATGAGATTACTCAAACCGGTGTCACTGGCAGATTATTTTTAATCGGACTTCAAAGCGGCTATAGAAATTATACGATGTTTTTATACCTCGGGTTACAATTACTTTATAGGAATTCGATATGGTAACAATTGGGCTTTCGAGAGACAAGGATGTCCTGAAGTCAGTAAGGACAGCAGTGGAGCTTGCAGGAGGACTTGGAATCAAAGAAGGGGATACAGTATTGATCCGACCCAATGCAAATACTGCGGATCCTGCTCCTGGATCGACAAGTCCTGAGGTTTTGAGGGGCGCGATAAGGGAGGTAAAAAGATACAATCCGGGAAAAATAATTGTGGCTGAGAAGTCGATGACGACCCTGGATACTGAAAAAGTGCTTAAAAAACTGGGGTTATGGCAGGTAGCAGAGGGGGAAGGGGTTGATGAGATCCTGACATTCGACCACCTGAAACGTGAACATGTCGAGCCAGAGAAGGCTTATTCCTGGCCTTTTGGATTTGATGTGCCTGAATTTCTGGGATCTGTGGATTACACAATCGCTCTTCCGGTAATCAAGACCCACTGGACTGCTATATTTACAATGGGACTCAAGTCCCAGATAAGCATAACCGCAGACAGAGACAGGAGGCAACTCCCTCACGGGCAGGGTATGGATATGCTTTTCGGAAATATGATTGCCGAATCCAACCTTGTTTATAAGCCTGATTTCTATATATCGGATGCTACAAAGTGCTTTGTGACCGAAGGTCCGAATACAGGTACTTTGCGGGAACCGGGGATTGTCCTTGCAAGCCCGGATGTGATTGCAAATGATGTTACAGGGCTTGCCCTCCTTAAAACACTGGGCACGGTTCCGAAAATCCAGAGAAATTCAGTCTGGGCTCAGCCCCAGATAAAAAGGGCTGTAGAACTGGGGCTGGGAGTGAAAAACAGGGAAGAAATCACGGTAAAGGGCTTGGGAATTGAAGAGATAAATAAAATTATCGCCAGTCTTGCCTGATCCATCTTTCATTGCAGGGTCTGATTGCCTTGGGAGTCCGAAAGATAATCTGAATATTCAATGCCATTCAAATATGCTGATATATCACCATAATTTATTTATTTTCGACGATACCATAGATAATAGGGGTGATTCTATGAAATGTGAAGCATGTGGAAGAGAAAGCGATACTAAATACTGCAACGACTGCGGCAAAGTTATGGACGAAGTTGTAAGGCGTGTAGGAGAAGCTCGATGGGCGGCAATAGATGATTGTTCGTTTATTTATCCGCTTGTACAGCGTGTGGGCAGAGGAGAGGCAACTGTCAACGATATTATCCAGGCTCTTGACGTCGAGGACTGATTTATCCCGCCGGCAGGAACAGGCTTTACATGAAAAGGCTTAAAAACTGATCCTGAACCACATTTTATTTTTAAAACCTTTTAGGTTACCGGAGGTGTTCAGGGTAGCTGGAGCCTGAGAATTCCGTAGAATGATTTAACTGAGAATTCTGGAAATGGTTTAAACTTCAGAGAGACAGAAAATAAATCCGGTTAATCAGGCTAAATCACTTTTCGAAACACCAGAGTTAAGGTCAATATAAAAATAGTCCGGGCTCTGGACTTTTATTTCAATTTCAAGCTGGGCATAGGATAAAATCCTTAAAGTTATATCTCTTCAGCCTTAATATTATAATGTCAGGCAATTTTCTCTGAGCGCAGGGACTGGTGCTGTACATGAACAGAAAAGCCGGAGCAGTTGTTTTAATATGCCTGTTTGCAGGAGTGATCCTGGTTCCGGGGTGTATTAACAAACAGCATGTAGAACAGCCTGTAAATAATGAGTCTTCCGATGCCGGCAAAGGGGATGAGAGTGTGGACATCCAGGTAATAAAGGTTTTTAGCAGCGTGTTTGAATCAAACAGTACTATCCCCAGGAAATATACATGCAATGGGGAAAACATAAATCCGCCTCTGGAATTTGCAGATATTCCCGAGGAAACTGAAAGTCTGGTACTGATCATGGACGATCCTGATTCCCCCATGAATCCATTTACTCACTGGATCGTCTGGAATATTGAACCGGTGGCGAAAATAGAAGAGGACAGCATCCCTGGGATTGAAGGGATGAATAACTTCAGAAAGATTGGTTACGGCGGCCCCTGCCCTTCATCAGGCACTCACAGATACTTTTTCAAAGTTTATGCTCTGGACAGGAAGCTTGAGCTAAAAGCAGGGTCCGGAAGAAAAGAACTTGAAAGCGAGATGATAGGGCATATTATTGCCGAAGGGGAACTGATGGGAAAATACGGAAAGACCTGATCAGAGAAAAAGTCGATTTTCAAGTAAAATAGATTATAAACTATATTATTGGCGGTATATCCTGATCAAAAGATTATACTCAATGTTTTGATCACATGATATACCTGAAATATAATTGTCCTTTAACATATCTGATTTTATTGAAGCTTCAAGGGGGGGAAGACGGTGGAAGAAAAGACAGACGCCGAACAGAGAAACGCAACATCTGAAGAGGATACTGAGATATTTGAAAATCCTGGAGAAGGTCTGGAAAAAGCGACCTTTGCAGCAGGCTGCTTCTGGGGAATTGAAGAGGCATTCCGGCAGATTAAAGGTGTGGTTGCAACTGCAGTTGGCTATAGCGGAGGGCATTTTAAAAGACCTACCTATGAGCAGGTCTGTACCCTTAATACCGGACATGCAGAAGCCGTAAGGGTTATTTTTGATCCTGAAATAATCTCATATAAGACCCTGCTGGATGTTTTCTGGAAGATCCATGACCCGACAACAAAAGACAGGCAGGGACCTGATGTAGGAAAACAGTACCGTTCCGTGATCTTTTACCACAGCGACGAGCAAAAGGCTGCTGCCCTTGCCTCAAAAGAAGAACTGGAAAAGTCAGGGGCTTTCAAAAATCCAGTAATAACCGAGATAGTGCCGGTTTCCGAATTTTATATGGCAGAAGACTATCACCAGCAGTATTTTGAAAAAAAAGGATTTTTACAGAATATATTCAGGAGCTTTAAAAAATAATTCTGAAAACAGGTTACAGGGACGAAAAGAGCTGGATAAGAGCTTTGCATAACCATAACCTGGTGAAAAGCCAGTCCAGAAAAGATGCATGAAAACGTAACACAGACTACACAACGTAACACAGGCTACACAAAAAGATTAATTTAGAGGGATCTTTAAAGTAATTCAGGTGGAAAACACAGTTTCGATAAGGAAGCTATCAAAGGTTTTCGGGAAAAATCCTGTCCTGAAATCCCTTGACCTCGACCTCGAAAAAGGTGAATTTGCGGTTATTTTCGGCCCTAACGGGGCTGGGAAAACTACCCTTTTAAAGCTTATTTCAACCCTGACAACACCTACCGAAGGTTCTGTTTTCGTTTCAGGTTTTAATGTAGTAGAAGAGCCTGAAAAAGCCCGCAGAGAAATAGGGCTGCTTTCTCACGAATCTTACCTTTATGGAGAATTAAGCGCAAAAGAAAACCTGCGTTTTTTCGGCCAGATGTATGGAATCAAAGGCCAGAAACTCGAAGAGAGGATATCCAGCATCCTGGAAGATACAGGGCTTGTGGCAAAAACAGACGAACGGGTCAGTACTTTTTCGAGAGGAATGAAACAGAGGCTTTCCATTGCAAGGACTCTGCTTCACAGACCTTCAATCCTCCTTCTGGACGAGCCCTACACCGGCCTGGACCCGGGAGCTTCTCTGGTTTTCGAAAATCTCATTAAAAGCCCGGAGTTCCAGAAAAGCACAAAATTAATGGTTTCCCACGACCTTGAAAGAGGGTTTAAGCTCTCCAGCAGGCTCCTTATCCTGAACAAAGGAAAATTTGTGTACGACGGGATTAAAAAAGACTTCTCAGGGTATGAAGACTTCAAAGAAAAATGCAGCTCCATGCTGACCTGAAGCAGGAAGATGCTAAAAAAGGGATGAATGAAAATAGAAGAAGTGAATAAAAGAAGTGGAAAAAGGACAGAAGAAGTGAAAAAAGGAGATAAAAATGATCCGGAGCTTTTATATCGCTGCAAAAGATCTTAAAGCCGAGTTTCGGACAAAACAGATGCTTAACTCAATGTTTATTTTTTCTCTTCTTGTGCTTGTGGTTTTCAGCATCTCTTTTGGAGATTTTCTGGGCGACAGTGAGAAAGTAGAGAAACTGGCTCCAGGAGTCCTCTGGATCGCTTTCATCTTTGCGGGAATGCTCGGACTTTCAAGAACCTTTGCCATGGAAACAGAAAACGGCTGCCTTGAAGCCCTTATGCTCTGCCCCACTGACAGAAGTGCGATCTATACAGGAAAAATCCTCTCCAGCCTTGTGATAGTGTTTATCATGGAAGCGGTGACCCTTCCTTTCTTTATCATACTCTTCAATTACAGCCTGGATAGTCAGACCACATTACTTCTCCTGATTATTCTTTTTCTCGGGACTTCAGGGTTTATTGCTGTCGGAACTCTGCTCTCTGCCCTTACCCTGGGAACCCGCACCAGAGAACTTCTCCTGCCTGTCCTTCTCCTGCCTTTAATCCTGCCAGTTATCATCCCTGCTGTGGAGGCAACCGCCGGAGTTCTTGCCGGAAACGGCATTGAAAATTTAATTCCAGAAATAAGATTACTTGCTGTTTACGACCTGGTATTCTTTGCAGTTTCGAACCTGGTCTTTGAATATGTGATTTCTGACTGAGATATTTCAACAGGAAAAAGAGGAAAAATAGAAGACTAAGAGAAAAAAGGAAATAAAAAACTGAGAGAAAAAAAGTAAATAGAAGACTGAGAGGAAAAAAGAAAATAGAAGATAATTCAAGACAATGAGTAAAACCGAATCAACAACAGAATCAATATGAATCAATAACAGAAACAACATAAAATCAATAACAGAAACAACATAAAATCAATAACAGAAACAACATAAAATCAATAACAGAAACAACATAGAATCAATAATAACAGAATCAATATAAAATCAACAACAGAAGCAATATAAAATCAATAATAGTGCAGTAAACCGGTATATTCACCATTTGCTATAGATACAGATGCTTTCTTTGCGTGTGTTGCCGAACTGTGCTCACAATTAATTTAATCAGTATTTAATTTAATAAATGTGAACAAAATGGCCTTAAATTCCAGAAAAATCGGAGTGCTGGCAGGTGCAACTGCCTGCATAATGCTTCTTTCGATGTACATGCTCTTTTTTTACCTGCCCCCTATCAGGGACGAATCCGGGGAGGTTCTGAGCGGCAGCTTCAGGATCTTTTTCTTCCACATGCCAGTAGCGGTCATTGCCTATCTGGCTTTTGGAGCCGTATTTGTTGCAAGTATTTTCTACCTGATGAAAAGATCTTTTAAATGGGATATTTACGCCCGCTCGGCTGCAGAGGTGGGAGTTCTGTTTTCTTTCCTTGTGCTGGTCACCGGGTCTATATGGGCAAAAGACGCCTGGGGCTGGTACTGGATCTGGGATGTCAGACTGACCACATCTCTTGTCCTTTTTCTTGTTTACCTTGCCTATAACATGCTAAGAAAAGCCCTTGAAGAGCCTGAAAAAAGAGCAAGGCTTTCAGCAGTCTTCGGGATTTTAGCTTTCCTTTCCGTGCCCCTGAGTTTTTTTTCAATAAGGCTCTGGCGCTCGGCTCATCCCCTCATGTTTGGAGGAAGTATGGGAGAAAACGGAGGAGGACTTGAAGGGACATCGCTCCAGCTGACTTTGATTGTAAATTTCATAGCTTATTTCCTGCTTTTCCTTACCCTTTTCTATGTAAAAGTGCAGAATGAGAAGGCAAAAGAGGAGATTGACGCACGCATATCTGTCGGATTAGAAACCTGATTTCTAATGGTCTGTTTTTTCTTTTTTTCAAAAAAAGTCGCATAAGGCCAGGTTTTGCAGCTAATCCGGGTGGTTCAGAGAAATTGCATCTTACTATCCGGGAATCCGGGATAATTATTTACCTTTCCCTCGCCTATTTTTTCTCATGATTTTTGACCCTACCACAGTCTGTAACATGGAACTTCAAAACCGCTTTGTAAGGTCCGCAACGCACGAGTTTATGGCAGAAAAAGATGGGACTCCAACTTCCAGGCTCGGAGATCTCTATGAGGAACTTGCAAGAAGTGAAGTCGGGTTGATAGTAACCGGCTATTCCTGTATCCATCCATGCGGGTGGAGTGATGCCAACCAGCAGGGAATTTATGATGACCGTTTCATCGAGCCTTACAGGAGAATTACTGAGAGGGTACATAAATACAGGAGCAGGATAGTGCTCCAGATAGTGCATGGAGGGAGGCAGGCAGACGTTTCCCAGAAAAATCCTGTCCCCATAGCTCCCTCGGCGGTCAAAGACGGGCATTCTGCAACTGTCCCGAAAGAAATGACAGAAGAAGAAATCCTGATAGTAATAGAGGCATTCACACAGGCAGCTGTGCGGGCAAAAAAGGCAGGCTTTGACGGGGTTCAGCTTCACTGTGCCCATGGCTTCCTGTTAAGCAACTTCATTTCTCCTTACACAAACAGGCGGACTGACAGGTGGGGAGGGTCCGTAGAAAATCGGGCAAGAATAGTAACAGAGATCGTCAGGCGCATAAAAGAGGAGACAGGCAGCAACTTTCCCATCTTTGTCAAAATGAATGCAACAGACGGTTTCCAGCCCGGAACGGCAAAAGCAGAACTTGGGCTTACCATATCTCAGGCTATGGAAACTGCAAAACTTCTGGAAAAGGCAGGCGTATGTGCAATCGAAGTCAGTGGAGGGATAAGCGAAGCAGGCGGAGTGACCATAAAGACTGCGATCAATTCTCCTTCTAAAGAGGCTTACTTTAAAGAATATTCTAAAAACATAAAGAGTGCAGTGAGTATTCCTGTTATCCTCGTTGGTGGGATCAGGTCTCTTTCCGTAATGGAAGGGCTTCTTGAGAATGGGTTTGCAGACCTTATTTCCATGAGCAGGGCATTCATCAGCGAACCGGATCTTATTTTAAAACTTAAATCTGGAGAGGCTGAAAAGGCAAGATGCGTATCCTGCAACCTGTGTTTTGACCCGGAAGGAATAAGGTGCAATTTCGAGTTTGATTGATCCTGAAATCTAGCTATTTTCACTTTACAGGTTTTCTTTTCCTTTTTCTGACCAGATCCTCTTTTGTTTTTCTCTTTCCTTTTTGTATTTTCCCGTCTCGAAAAAGAAATTATTATTAAAGTTCAGGGCTAATTTTAAGATTAGGGGGCAGATTTATCGAAAATTATAGTCTGATGATTTTTTATTTTTACCGATATCTTTTAAATATTTTTTAATTTTGAGTTTACAATAATCTTCGGATTATTACCCGGAAAAGTGAGCCTGAACGTATATTTTTTATAATAGGTCTGTGCAAAAGAGATAAGCTTTACAGGCTGTTTACAGGGACTCTGGTTTACATTTTTCTGCCAGGTCCCCCAAGAGAAAAATGTTGAGGTAGAAAATTATGTCAGAAGAGAACCGTGTCGGCAGTAAGATACGCCAGCTTAGAGAAGCCCGGGATATGACTGTTGAAGAACTGGCTGAAGCCAGTCAGAGCAGCTCTGAGTTAATCCAGCAGCTAGAAAACGGAGCCCTTGTTCCGTCTTTGACCCCTCTTTTAAAGATTGCCAGGGCTTTAGGCGTCCGCCTCGGCACTTTTCTGGACGACATGCCCCAGAGCGGACCTGTACTGGTGAGGTCAGGGCTATCTGAAAACGTGGTCCGTTTTTCCGGAAAGACTGAGAGGCCAAAGAAAAGCGCCCTTGAGTTTTACTCCCTTGCTTCGGATAAAGCAGACCGTCATATGGAGCCTTTCATTATTGATATCCACCCTTCCCCTGAAGAAAGCCATACGCTCTCATCTCATGAAGGAGAGGAGTTCATCTATGTACTTTCCGGGGAAATTGAAATTTTTTACGGGAAAGACGTTCACAGGCTGAGTGAAGGGGACAGCATTTATTACGATTCCATTGTCCCGCACGATGTTCACGCAGCAGGAAAAGAGGATGCCCGCATAATGGCTGTAGTCTATGCTCCTCTCTGACATTTAGAGTTGTGAGAGAACAGGCTATGACTTAATTGATGACTGGAAAAGCAAATTTAGATTAAAAACTGGATAATCAAGTAAAGACATTAAGAGCTAGGGAATCCAAAATGTTCAGTATAAACGTAAGTCCGCGCTTTGGAGATATTGACGGTCTCGGGCACGTAAATAACACAGTCCTTCCGGTCTGGTTCGAAATAGGAAGAAACCCAATTTTCAGGCTTTTCTCCCCGGACCTTGACCTCAGCCCTGATGTGTGGCATCTGATACTTGTCAGAATTGAGTTTGATTTTCTGAGCCAGATGTATTTCAGATCCGATGTTGAAATCAGGACTTACATTACAAAAATCGGGAACAGTTCCTTTACTGTCGGTCACGAGGCATGGCAGGAAGGGGAACTCAAGGTAAGAGGTCAGGCGGTACTGGTTTACTATGACTTCAAACTCCAGAAATCAATCCCGCTTCCGGAATCAATCCGCGAAATTTTGAAAGCACATATGTTTCCTTCAATGGACTCCTCCTCATCTGACGCGGAAACTGGTACGGATTCTCCCTGCTCAATATAAACGTACTTCAGAAACCTTTGACCAGAATGGACGTTAAAAATCCGGACATGGCCCGGAGGTGTCTGAAAGTATAGTCCAGAAGGAGAGGCTGAAATTATGGATCTTATAGAAGATTCCCTGGGAAAGTATTTTGAAAAACAGATAGCTGTAGACCCTAACCATGAGTTTATCATTTATCCTGACCGGAACCTGCGCTTCACTTACGGTCAGTTCAACGAGAGAGTTAACAACCTTGCAAAAGGTCTTCTTGCAATCGGAATAAAGAAAGGAGACCACGTAGGGATCTGGGCAAAAAATGTCCCTGACTGGCTTACATTTATGTTTGCCACAGCTAAAATAGGGGCAGTGCTGGTCACCGTAAACACTGCTTACAGGAGCCATGAAGTTGAGTATGTGCTTAAACAATCGGATATGAAGGCTCTGGCTCTTATAGACAGTTTCAGGGAAGTTGATTATCTTGAAATTATCAATGGGCTCGTCCCGGAGCTGAAAAGCTCGGAAAGGGGACGCCTGAAAAGCAAGAAATTCCCCCATCTTAAAAGCATAATCTATGTAGGACAGGAAAAGCACAGGGGAATGTATAACACCGCCGAGCTGATACTCCTTGGCAGCCATTACCCGGATGATGAGCTTAAAGAGATCATGGAAGGTGTAAGCGGGGACGATGTGGTCAATATGCAGTACACCTCAGGAACTACCGGTTTTCCCAAGGGGGTTATGCTGACCAGCAAAAACATCCTGAATAACGGGCTGTCCATAGGTGACCGCCAGAAATTTACCCATGAAGACCGCCTCTGTCTGCCCGTGCCCCTTTTCCACTGCTTCGGGATAGTGCTCGGGGTTATGGCTATCCTGACCCACAGAGGAACCCTTGTCATGCTTGAGGTTTTTGACCCTCTCCTTGTACTTGCTGCGGTCCAGAAAGAGAAGTGTACTGCCCTCTACGGCGTGCCTACAATGTTCATTGCAGAGTACACCCACCCAATGTTTGATATGTTCGACCTCTCTTCTCTGAGGACAGGTATCATGGCCGGTTCTACCTGCCCTGTGGAAGCCATGAAAAAAGTAGTAAAAGATATGCACTGCCACCAGATCACAAGCGTTTACGGGCTTACGGAAGCCTCTCCTGGCATGACCCAGACCACTGTGGACGACCCTGTGGAACTCAGGGTAGAAACCGTGGGTAAATGCTTCCCGGGTGTAGAAGTCAGAGTGGTTGACCCTGCTACCAATAAACCAGTACCTCCGAATACTGTAGGGGAGATTTGCTGCCGTGGGTACAATATTATGAAAGGCTACTACAAAATGCCGGAAGAAACGAAAAATGTGATTGACGAAGAAGGCTGGCTGCATAGCGGAGACCTTGGAACCTGTGACGAAAACGGCTACTACAGGATAACAGGCAGAATAAAGGACATGATCATCCGGGGAGGAGAAAACATATATCCCAGGGAAATCGAGGAGTTCCTGCATGCCATGCCTGGAGTCAAAGATGCTCAGGTCGTCGGCATACCCGACAAAAAATATGGAGAAATCGTTGGAGCCTTTGTTATACTTGAGAAAGATGAAGACCTTACTGAAGCCGATATAAGAGACTATGCGATAAGCAAAATCGCCCGGTATAAGGTTCCCAAACACATCTTCATTGTGGATGAGTACCCTCTGACAGCAAGCGGAAAGATCCAGAAATACAAGCTCAGAGAAATGGCTGTAGAAATGATGAAGAATAGATAAAAAACAGCAACTGATTAAATATCATCGGCCTTCGGGTCGATATCTTTTTTTAAATTTAGGAACAATTCCAGAAAATTTCATATTTTATATATCTTTGTTACCGGAATGTTATTTTTTGCGAATATTTTGTTCCTCAGGTACTTTTATGCTCCGTTTAATTCCCCAGCTCTTTTCCAGAATATGTAATAGCTTAAGCTTCGAATGGTGTACGGTTTAGAATTCAGTTCAGCCCCGATTGTGCCATATTGTAATTAGCTTGAAATTTTCAAGCGAATTAAAAAACGTGAAGATTCCTTGAATTTGGAGATTGACTATAATTTTCAAGTTGTTATAAAATAATGCCATAACCAAATATCGATGAGAAAACAAAATTAATAAAACATTGAATATTTAACGGAATATATTATATATAGAATTTCAGCATTAGAAGAATTGTAATTGTAAGAGAAGCTAATTAGACATGTTTGTAAAGGGAATATTTGGGGAAATATTCATCAAGGGGTTTCATCTGATTGAGGGCTCAGGGGATAAAGAGCTCTCAATCAATCACACCAGTTAGACAGCAAATCTTTATTGCCTTCTCTTACAATTGTGCAAAGAATATGGGGAGTATTCTTTAAAGGGGGTTTCATCTGGTTGAGAGCCCGGGGATCATTAAGGGCTCTCAATCAATCACCAACATTCAGTACTTAAATAGCTTTTTTAAACAATAATTAGCTGAGAAATACAGCTTGATATTGATAAAACTTTAAGTCTCAGAATTTCCCCGATATAAAATTTCCCCTGATTGATGACGTCAAACATGGTAAATCTTTTAAGCAATAATCTTACGATTTTATAATATATAAGTTCTTTGATACCTTTATAAAGATATAAATTACCTATCTTAAACTCAAAATATTTACCCTGTAATTAATATAGTGTTCATATATAACGACATAACAATGGCATAAAATTTCAAAACTTAAAAGAACATTTCAAAACTTAAAAGAACAGATCTTGTTTGAACATTTTTATACTCTTTAACAGAATCGGCATACCAGAATACTTAAACTCCTTTAAAGGAGAGCTTATGGTCCCGGGTAACAGATCCAGAAAATCATTATGTTTTCAGGAAGAAGACAGAAATACGGCAGACAAAAAGGATGAATGCCATAAGTCCGGGTCTCTGGAGACTTCTCATTTCACTGAAACTCCAGAATATTTCCAGCAGGCACAAACAGGACAGGTGGTGGATGATACTCCTGAAAACCTCCTTATCTGTATGGAATACTGTGGAACCTGCCCGAGTCTGCCTTTCCCTCCTGAGCCATTACTTTTCTGTGCACGGGGATGTTCTCAGGAAACAGTTTCGAAAAAAAGCTGCAACTGCCCTTCATGTCCTATTTACAAAAAATACAGGCTGCAAAACCTTTACTTCTGTGAAACCGGAAAAGCTGCAGAAAAGAAAGAACATAAACAGAAAGCAAAGGTCTAACAAAATAAGAATTCTGAGACTTTTCATTTAAAGAAATTATAGTTCAAATATTATTGTTTTTAGATTATTTTTTAAACTTTTATTTTTCAGATCTTTTTAAATGATTTTTTAATACCTGTTAATCTGAAACACAGGTTTCAATACCCTAATTAGGTGAGACATTAAAAAAAGACTATTCTCGAATTTGGAGTGACTTATTCACAATCTAACAGTTAGCTGACATTAGTTTCATATTATTTATTAGGAAGAATATTTCTGTTAGATATATAATTTTCTTAGACATTATTTCAGATAACTGTAGTAAATCTTCTTAATTCACCATAGTTGTTTCACTATAGTTTTATTCTCGGGGGTAGGTTATGAGAATATTTCTAAAACTATTAAGTTCTTTTATGGTGCTTTCCCTGTTATTTGTGTCTCCTTATCCGGTATCTTCCGGACCGGATGACGGGACTGGACTTATTGGACTGGCAGAGAACGCATCAATTCCTGTCTGGTCTCCGAACGGAGGCGAAATTCTTTTCATCCGTAACAATCCCGTAATACAGGACGATACTGATTACGGACTGGATATTTACAAAATTGACCTTAATGATTCATCAGAAATCCGGCTAACTGACTTTTATTACGATGAAGGAAACCATGTATGGTCACCTGACGGCATGAAAATTTTATACAGCTATGAGGCAGCTGACGATTTTTATCTCTATATCATGAATTCCGACGGTTCAGACAATTTTGAACTGGTAAAAAAGAGCTATGGAAGAAACTTTTCGGGAATCTCCGGCTGTGCCTGGTCTCCTGACGGCTCCAGAATTGCTTACATTTCCAGTGATCATAACGGATTTGACAGACTGGTAACTTTAAACCCTGATGGGTCAAATGAACAGATAGTTGCAAGTTTTGCTGAAATCTCAGCTTTAGCATGGGCTCCGGATTCGTCCGGAATGGCATTCAATGCCGCGTACTCTGAAGATGGGCAAACCGGGATATATCTGGCTGACCTGGAGAGTTCTGAACCTGTATTCCTTGTCAGAGGAGAAATAAGGCAGCAAATCCAGTCATGGCAGTCAGAAGTATGGTCTCCTGACGGCTCGAGAATACTTTATTCTTCAAACGAGAATGGGAACTCTGATACAAACGAGAATGGGAACTCTGATATATACTCCGTAAATACTGACGGAAGCGAGAAAATACAGCTCACTGATGATAACTCAAAAGATTACTCTCCCTGTTTTTCACCGGATGGAAGTAAAATAATATTCATATCCGACAGGACAGGGCATAGCAGCATTTGGATCATGAGTTCTAACGGGGATAAAGAAGAGGAACTAACAGAAGGCTTTGAGGGCATTCATGATTTTTCATGGAACCCGAACGGTCAGAAGATTGCCTTCTCTTCCGATTCTAATTCTTATATTCAGGAAATAGATTATTCCGAAAGCGGTGATGAAGATTCTCAGGATGATTCATCTTCAGATGACTCTGATAATGATACAGAAGTGAATCCGGAATATCTCCACATGGAGATACTCTCCCCGGATCTGAATTTTGCTGCAAGCCAGGGAACTCCAGAACTGATAACTGTCCGTATCACGAATAATTCCGGAAGCCCGGTTCAGAGTTCTGGATTCAAATTTATTAAAGCTAATTTCAGCAACGGAGATCCCGAACTTCAGTTATTTGATGACGGGACACATGAGGACATCACAGCCAGTGACGGAATATTCTCAAACCAGTGGATACCTGTCAATACTACAGGATTACCACTTACTCTCTGCATCCTCTGGGCTTCTGCAGACCATGAGAGTCTCGGTGATGCCGAACAGATCATCAGCGGGACTATCTCCAGAAAGCCTATACCTTCAGACCTGGTAATAGAAAATATATCATGGTCTCCTGCAGACCCCTATGTGAATGATAACATAACCTTCAGTATTACATCTGCAAACCGGGGTTCCGGGCCTTCTGAAGCATGTAAGGTGAAATGCTACATCAATGGAAACGAGGCATACTCTTATTCTCTTCCGGAACTTGAAGCCCGCTCCAGCACTTCAATTATATTTAGCTGGATCCCGACTGCCCCCGGGAATATAGATGTAAAAGCAGTTGTGGATGAGGAAAATCAGGTTTCGGAATCAGTGGAAGAGAATAACGAAAAATCAGTGTCATTCAGCGTAAAGAGTTTGACTCCGTCAACCTCCTCAGGCAAAAGCGGAGGTAAATCATCTTCCAGTGGTGGCGGGGGCGGAGGTGGAGGTTCTCCTGAGCCTGCAAGCAATGTCAGAATAAAGGAACTTTCACAGCAATATATTACCAGCGGTAAATATGCGAAATTCGCCTTCCCGAGAAATGCAACCTGTGTAACTCATGTAGCTTTTAATTCCAGGCGTACCGCAGGAAAAACCACAACCATTGTTGAGATGTTGAAGAACAAATCCACACGTGTGCCTGACCTTCCTGCAGGAAAAGTCTATGAAAATATGAATATCTGGGTAGGAAATAAAGGTACTGCAGATCCTGAAAATATTGAAAACGCTGTTGTGGGTTTCAGGGTTGAAAAGAGCTGGATTACTTTGAATGACGTAGATCCGGCTTCGGTCAGGCTCTGGAGGCTAAGCAGTGGAGAATGGGAAGAACTTTCTATCCGCCAGTCGGGGGAAGATGACAGATACAGCTATTTCGAAGCTCAAACTGAAGGATTCTCGCATTTCGTCATAACTGCCCCTTCCGGGGAGAATGAAACTATAGAAAATGCCCTGAAGTCCTCTATAGTCCCGCCTGTCAGGAGTTCGGCTGAAGTAATGGAAGAGTTATTCGGAAAACTATCGGGTAAACAAAACGCTGATTTCCCTGTGATTTCAGCAATGTCTGTGAATGAAAGCGGTTCGGAACCGGAAGCCCCCTCAACAGCAGGACATGCTGCTGACAGAATAACAGGCAGAGGAATTATTAAAGTACTTGTGGTGATAGCACTGCTTTCGGTAACAGGTTTTCTGGGATCTCTTATTTTAAGAAAACAGAACTGAAAGACTTTCATTCGGTTCTTTTTTCTTTATTACGGTGCCTGTTCTTTCTTTTTTCCTTTCTTTTTTCATGCTGTTTGTAAAAATTCAGGTTTGATTGATATTGACCGGGTCAGGTTTGATTAATATTGACCTGTTAACCGAAAGTCCTCCGTTTCACGAAATTACATGATTCCTGTTACAAGAACTCCTATTCCCATAAGAGTCACAAATCCGACTGCTGCCACGTCTGTCCTGTTCCAGGAAAGCCTTTTGTGTTTTTCAGTACTCTGCCGGCTTCTATATCCTCTCATATCCATTGTCAGTCCAAGAACCTGAGTCCTTCCAAGGGAGTTTGCCACAAGAGGAATAAGAACTGGCTTTAGGCTCCTGATCTTTCCACGTACTCCTTTTCCAGGATTGTAGCCTCTGGCAAGCTGGGCTTCGTGAATGCGCTGGCCTTCGACCTGGAGGCTTGGAATAAAACGGAGAGCTATAACGAACATGAGCACATAGTCCACGGGGACGTGGATCTCCATGAGGGCTTTCATGAGGTCGCTTGGTTTTGTCGTAACCACAAGGAGCTGGAAAGCAAAGAGCATTGCAAAGAAGCGCAGGGACAGCACAGTCCCGAAGTCCAGAGCTCCTGTTGTAACAGGAACCATCCCTGCGGCAGAAAGAGTACCGGCTGGAATCAGGTATCCGATGGAATCCCCACTTTTAAGAGTAAAAATTGTGAGCAGTATAAGAGTCAGGCTTAAAAACACAAGAAGTTTGAGCTGCCTCAAAAGTTCCTGGTGGAGCCCGGCTTTCAGGGAAGCAAGAAAAATCCCAAGAACCAGAAGTCCAAGAACATAAGAGTCTGTGGTAAAGACGCTGAGGACTATTATCCCTGTAACGGCAGCAATTTTTGAAAGCGGATTCATTCTGTGCAAAAAGCTGTCACTGTTAATATATTGCATAATTTCTTTCATACTATTGCTCCCCCTTCGGCGCACTTTTCTTCAACGCATTTGATGTTTCTTTTAAAAGAATTACAGGCTCCATTCGCCGAATCTTCCACTATCTTTCCGGAAGCCATGCGAATGACTCTTTCAGCATGGTCTTTTACTATCTGCATGTTGTGAGTTACCATCAATATTGTGTGGCCTTCAAGCTGGAGCCTTTTCATAAGCTGCATCATCCTGTCCGACTCTTCCGCATCCAGTCCTGTTGTGGGCTCATCAAGGATAATCAGTTCAGGTCTCATTGCAATTACACAGGCAACAGCAAGCCTTTGCCTCTCTCCACGGCTCAGGTGGCGTGGAAACACTTTCTCTTTGCCTTTCAGGTTCACGAGTTCAAGGGAACGGGCAATAGCATCGCCTGCCTCAGAGCCGGTTATTCCGATATTGTTTAGCCCGAAAGCCACTTCAGCTTCAACCGTATCTTCAAAAAGCATATTGTCAGGGTTCTGGAAGACCAGGCCCGTGTGTTTTACAAGCTCATTAACAGGAGTAAGGGAAGTGTTGAGCCCTTTTACTGACACGTTTCCGGAGTAAGGGCGCAGGAGGCCATTAAGGTGTTTGACAAGAGTGGTCTTTCCTGAACCGTTTTCCCCGAGGATTGCAACGAGTTCTCCTGACCTGATCTCAAGGTCAAGGTTATCAAGAGCATTGAATTCTCCATAGCGTTGTGTCAGGTTTTTTATAGAAATAACAGGCTGCCTCTCTTTTTGAGAGCAGGAATACTCCTTCTTGCTGCTTTTGGAAGTTAGATCAGTATCTTCAGAAACGGCTGCAAAATCCGCAGGACTTTTTATGGCTTTTATTTCCCCTTTTTCAAGGAGCACAACCCTGTCCCCAATTTCAAGGAAATCCTCTATATTGTGGTCCACGATTATAATTGTCTTTTCTGCTTCTTTGAGCCTTTTAAGGACAGAAAACACTTTTCTTACTGCTTCTGTGTCCAGTTCGGCAGTAGCTTCATCAAGGATCAGGACTTCGGTATCCAGGGCAAGAGTTGCAGCAAGGGCTACTTTCTGCTTCTGCCCGCCGGACAGCGTATGAGGAGCCCTCTCTTTCAGGTGACCGATTTCACAGAGCTCCATTACCTCATTTAACCTGCGCTGAATCTCTTTTCCAGAGTATCCCCGGTTTTCGAGCCCTGAAAGGATCTCTTCTTCAACGGTTGTAAAGATCAGCTGGGACTCCGCATCATCAAAAACCATCCCTGTATGCCGGCTTAACTCTTTTATTCCGTCAAACTCTTTTATGTCCCTGTTTTTGAAGCTGATATTTCCGTCAATTTTGCCTCCGATCTCATGGTGGAGGATTCCTGCCATTGCAAGGGCAAGGGTGGTTTTTCCGGCTGCACTGTGCCCTGTAACAAGGAGCAGTTCTCCTTTTTTAACTTTCAGATTTATATTTTTCAGGGAGGGTTCTTCCGCTGTCCCGTATGTATAAGACAAGTTCCTGAGCTCGATCATGTTTTATGCTTTCCCCCTGGAAAGTACCTTTGAAGCAGGAACATAGAGAATCTGGACAATAATTGCGTTCGCAATTGCGGTCAAGCCTACAATAGGAACAATAGCTATTACAAAAGCCCCCATAGTGTCGTATTTGGTCAGAATTGCAGGAGCGACCATGAACATTGCAATAGCTACGAAACTTATCCCGCTGGCAAGGGTCCCGAGAAGGGTTGAAATTGCAGGGGCGACTGAGAGCCTTCCCATAAGTGTTTTGTATATTGCCAGGCAGGTTACTGCACCAATCGGTTCACTGATAAGGTTTGCAGGCGGAAAGATAGAATGGCTCAGGAGGGCACAGACTATTCCTGCTACAATTCCTATACCTATTACTTCAGTGAACGCAGGTATGACAAGTATAATGGCAAGACAGTAAAATGCTATTACGAGATTTGAGACAATTGGTCCAGGGATTACAAGGGATAAATATCGAACTATCGCACCGACTGCGAGTAAAATTCCAACAACAGCAATATCCTGAGATTTCATAAAAACCATCTACCTATTTTATTATCAGGAGAACTTTCCTGAATCCATAAACACCACATATCAGTTGAAAGATCAGTTGAATATCGTAAATCCTTTGAGGAGTTCAATCAGCTAAATTCAGCGAACTTTTAGACCTGACAAGTCGATCCCACAGTATAGTACAATAGAGGATAATAATGTACATTAGTATATGTACTTTACGCTTTATTGCCTATTTTTGCACTTTTTCCCCACGTTTCTGACTCCCGAAATTTGCGGGTTTTGATACCGTCCAGAAGAGATTCCTGCTCCAGTAGCCCTGATCCTGTAACCTTAAAGGATTTTAAGGAGAACAAACAGGATAGGAAAGACTAATCATGAGACAGGACATAACTAACACTGACTATTCTCCGGGGTGTTGCATGTCTTTTGCAGATGAACGTGAACTGGCTGAAGTCAGGATGATTGAAGAGGGGTTAAGAAGTGCCTATGACGGGGATACAGAAGGGGTAATAAAAGCTTTTAGCAGCCTGAGGGACTTTGCAGTATATCTGGTACATCTGGACATTACTGCGGAACACGAACTTGACGCAAAAGCTCTCATAATTGCAATGGGAGACATAGGCAGGGAGGCTGCACAAAAAAGAATGGAAGAAGCGTCAATATCCTCAGTTAGCTCTCTTGGAGAAGTTGCTGTTGAGGCTGTGTATGAGGAAAGGGAGTCTCTTGCATTAAAAGCGCTGTCTGTTCTCGGAAGCCTTGCACTCGAGTTTGGAGGAAAGGGCATGGATGCAGCCGCAAAAAGCGCAGCAGAATCTCTGGCAAATGTCGGGAAAGCTTCTTCAAAGAAAAAAATGGAGGTCCTTACAGGACTTTCAGAGGTCTATCTTATGCAGCTGTCCATGAAAGCAATGGAAGAAAAACTCTCCGTCACATGGAACATTTCTCTGAATCTTCTAGGAGAGATAGGAGTTTTATCAGCCGAAAAAGCAATGGAGAACAATGCTGTAGGGGCTGCAATCCTCTTTGAGACACTTGGCACTGCTGCCGCAAGGAAAAAGGATGAACTCAGGGTAAAAGACGTGATTCAGGCAATCGGAAAAACGGGGAGGGCATTTTCTCAGAAAGGCTCAAAAAATGCGCTTGTCCAGGCTGTGTGGGCTCTTGAAACTCTTCGGGTACTTGCGCTGGAATATTTGATGGAAAGTGCCGGAGCTGAAGGAAAAAAGGAACTGGAACTTCTGAGTACAGCAGGAATTCTTGATGAGGAACAGAACCTGGAAAAAATCCAGGAAATAAAAGAATTCCACCGGCGCATCGTTGGAAGAACCTGAATGATGAAGGTTTGACCAGTTGGCACTTCATACATGCAAAGAATAAAAGGAAAAGATTGGTGGGCGATTATATTTGTGTAAAAACAGTGATGTGCGGTTATACTTGTGTAAAAGTTCAGGACTGAGGAGGCTAAAGTAAAATTATAAAGAATCCTACAGTAAAAATATCCAAAAAATCTGCTTTTCACATTGCAAAAAAACGTATTGGAAAAGAGAAAATAATTTGGTGCTCCGGCCGGGATTCGAACCCGAGTCTTCGGCTCGAAAGGCCGGAATGATTGGCCGGACTACACTACCGGAGCACATCGCATCTCACAGCGAGACCAACAATATACCTGGTAATATATAAATCTGTCCCTTCTCCGTAATCTTCTGGTGCAGTCTGCCAGCTAAAACAAGATGTCAGATACAATTTTCAGGGCAATGGCTCAAGTTTTTTACCAGGTTAAACATAAAAGAATAAAAATGTTTAGTCAGAGCCGCCTGTTTATGGCTCAGAAATCTGGAGATGCGCGGTAACATCGGGATGTAACAAAATTAAATCAAAATCGGGGTTAAACAAAATTGAGATTAAACAGAATCAAGGTTAAACAAAATCAGAGCTAAAATTAAAACCAGATATTGAAAATAAGATTAGAACTAAAATCAAAACCAGATAATGAAAACGAAAATAAAATTGAATCAAGGTAAAATAAGGAGAATTGAGTCAAAGCACAATAAGGAGAATTGAATCAAAGTAAAATAAAGAGTTTTCAAAACATTTAACTAACAGTTAAAAAGGAACTGAATAATTATGGTGCTCCGGCCGGGATTCGAACCCGAGTCTTCGGCTCGAAAGGCCGGAATGATTGGCCGGACTACACTACCGGAGCATTTGAGTGTTTTTTAAGCGGACTTTATTCCCCTTATTGAAGGGGGTTCTTCAATAAGGGTTTCTCGTATAAATAGTTATCGAGTGAAGAGAGTTCTGAGGATGTGTTATCCAGGATCTGTCCAGATCTGTCCAGATTTTTTCAGACCTTTCAGGCCTCTTAGAAATTATAAGTTCACACATTATCAGTTTTGCTTATGCCAGATTTTGTTTAGATCTCTTCTTTAAATTTGTCCTCATCTTCAGCTTCTACATCCATATCTTCGGCTTCTTCGACTTCTCCGGCTTCCTCAGCTTCTTCCACCATAAGGTTTCCGATCCATTCGCTGAGTCTTCCGCAGTACTCGGGCTCGCAGTCCCCTGTACAGCCTGTGCAGGCTGAAAACATATCCCCGGAGAGCAGAAGATCGTATTTTTCCTTAACCTCCTCTTTTGCTTTAAGGAGGTATGTCCTTGCTCCGTTTGAGACTCCCACTTCACGGATAATAAGGTCTTTGTCCAGAAGCTTTTTTATGATTCTGGAGCATTTCCTGCTGTCGATATCCAGCTCTTTCCAGATAACGTTCTGGAAAACGCCGTCTTTATGTCTTCGTATTATGTTATATGCTTCTTCTTCAAGATCCATGCCTGCTTCCACACACTAATGAGGTTCCTTCTTCAGACGTTTCAGTCTTCGACAGGAGTGATCAGTATGATATTATTTCCCCGAAGCACTACAGAACCAAGGGAGCGGACTTTTTCCCCTTTAACTATCTCCATCGTATCAACAAGATGAAGATTCATGTAGTCGTCCACACTCTTCAGAGTGCCTTCAAGCAAATTAAGGTCGCCTTTCATTTCTACCTGGATCCTTGATCCAACAATTTTCTGAACTTTTTTATTTGGGAACAAATTTAAACCCTCGCTGATTTGTTCTGAATTTTCGGTTCCCCGTACTCCCGGGTAATGCTTCTCTTTTTCCAAAGCCGGGCAGGGCAAATTGTGTCAGGGCACTATACAGATTTACAATAAGCCTGCTGCCTTTATCAGCTGCTTCCTGCCAGCAACTGAAAAAACATTCCGAACTATCACTCCACCGGCTCTTAAGAAAACTGAAATTACATATCCTTTTCAGAGATATATAACCATCGATGCCGGGAGTGTGTAAAGAGAACATTTGAGCCTCTCAAACATTAGATCAAATATGACTGATTAAAACTGAGATGAACCTGTACCGAAAAGGAGGTAAGTTAAAAATAGGAAAAGCACTGCATTCCTATTTTTAGATAGTACATAGGATAGAATTAATTCCTGACACTTAAAACCCAGCTTTTCGGCAGGGACTCTCACATCATTAACCACGGTATTTATTAAAATAATTTTGCTTATATATAACCCTGAATATTGGTGCTTTCGTCAACAGATTTTGCTGGCTCTTTTCTGGGAGTTCTTGGAATTGCTCTTGCGATAGGCCCGAAAACGGATTCGTATTCGTTGATGTGCTGCGTCAGCCAGCGGTTCAGTTCAAGGGCTGCAACCGGAGAGAGTATAACTTCTGCCTCAACGCGCCTTTCAATAACTCTGGACTCTGAAGAGTCCCCGAACATCTTGGGCGTATCATTGTAAAAACCGATCCTGAAATCGTAAGGGCTGTGCCCGCCAGCAGCTCCTATCGCATATATTTGCTTGAAATCATCAGGCTTTATAAACTCAATTGTAATACTCTTTTTTCCTTTTTTAGAAGCTGCGCTTTCAATATTTTCTCTGGATTCAACATCTTCGGCCATAAAAATCTCCTCTGTGCTTCTCTGTAGTTTATTCGTATCAGAACCCCGCGTCCGGGCTCCGGTATTTGCCACGATGCCGGCATTTTATCCTTGTAAGCTATTTTTCCCGGTATAAACAGGAATATTTATCTTCATCACTTATAAATCACTGGTCTGCAAATGCTGTTGCAAATATTTCAGCCCTGAACTTTCTTTTTAAGTTTCTTTGCATTTTCTGCAACTTCCCTTTTCGAATGAACCCTTGCAATCAGCTCAATGGCGTCAAGGTTACGCACTGCATTGTCCAGGTATCCGAAAACATCTCCCTGATATGCCGATATTCCGTACTTATCTTCAAGGGTCTTGATGATCTGGGAGGGATCATTTCCTTCCATACGCAGCCGGATAATCTTCTCTGAAAATTTCTGCTCTGCGCATCCGCAATAAGGGGAATCCCTGCATCCGCATGTTAAAAAGTCAGAGGCAAAGTTCAGCATAAGTTCCCTTATTTTTATGTCGAGCTGGGACAGGGATTCACCATCAAAGACAATATCAAGAGCTGCCCCCTGAAAGACCCTTGACGGCATATTAACATGCAGGGAACTTCCGATCTGGTTTGAGTACTTGAAGTATGCAGCATCGAAAAATTCCAGGTTGGTTGCAATTTTTATCGGGTTGTTGTCCTCAAGTACGGCATCCCGGATAAGGAAAGCTTTGGAAACCGGAAGGAAATGAGCTGAAATAATTTTTCCGAACCTGGTCAGTGAGATTTTGGCTCCCTTTTTCTCAATGAACCTGTAGCTCTGAAGGCGAGAAACCAGCCTGTCGAGGTCAAAGCTTCCAAACATAAGAGAATGGATACCCCTTAAATCCTGGACCGAAGAAGTAACTGCAACTGAAGCAAGCACCTCTTCAAGCTGTTCGGCTTCCCCGTATTCAACCCCTGCAGAAAGCATCTCTCCCTGCAATAACTTGATTGCAACCTCTTCTTCAGTATCGGACTGTGCGCTTGAATATGATTTCCCCGGAACCGGCATGAGGACTACAACTCCCCGATCGTGATAATCAGGTCTGCCTGCTCTTCCGCTCATCTGCAGGAAGTCCTGGACCGAAATCCAGTCTATGCCCATTGCAAGGGATTCGAAAATAACCTGAGAAGCCGGGAAATCCACTCCAGCTGCAAGGGCGGCAGTGGTCACGATTACAGGAAGTTCTCCTTTTGCAAAAAGGGTTTCTACCTTTTTCCTTTCATACTGAGAAAGCCCTGCGTGATAGGGAGAAGCCCGGATAGAAAGTGCTCCTGCCAGTTTATGGCAGTTTCTCCTGGAATTCGTAAAAACTATTGTCTGTCCCCTGTGATTTTTCGAAGAGAACATTGAATACTCTTCTTTTGCAAGCTGGGAGATCAGTTTTGCCTTTTCACTGTCCTGACAGAAAAGGAGATGACGGTCTATAGGAACAGGCCTGTGATCATAGCGAATAAGCTGTGCTCCGAGCTTCTTTGCATATCCTGAAGGATTTGCAACGGTTGCCGAGAGATAGATAAACTGGGCTTCAGGAGCCACATAACGAAGCCTACCTATAAGCCCGTCAAGCCTGTGCCCTCTTTCCTGGTCTTCAAGGGTGTGTACCTCGTCTATAACAACAGTCCCAATTTTACCGAGAAAATCAGCATTTCCCGAACGGAGCATGTGGTCCACGCCTTCATAGGTCCCCACAATGATATCGGCATTCGGGCTTGTCCGCATTTTCACGCGCTGGGAAGTCTTTATGAGAATTGCGCCAATTTTGATGGAAGTTGTAAGCCCGAGCTTTGAATAACGCTCTGTGAACTGGTCATACTTCTGGTTTGCCAGGGCTACAAGAGGGACAAGGTAGAGCATTTTCCCTTTTTTATTCAAAAGGTTCTGGACTCCTGCCATTTCCCCTATAAGAGTTTTCCCGGTTGCGGTTGCAGAAACCACAAACTGGTTTTTCCTTTCCAGAAGCCCGGCTTCTATGGACAGTCCCTGCACAGGAAGCAGGGTTTCGGATTTTTCAAGAAGCATTTCTTTGAATTTTTTTGCAAGGGGCAGGTCCCTTATCCTGACTCTGGCTTCTGAAGGTGTTGTCCTGATAGTATCATACCTTGTGAACTCAGGGTCCAGCCTCTCAGGGCTCAGCATACGGATTGTCCGGTCAAGGTCCCGGGTCTTATGGAGAACCTGTTCAAGAAAATCTACAGATTTTTCTCCATACTGTGCGCCTGCTGAACGGACTGCACGCAGGAGTTCTTCTTTTGCGCAGTCTTCACAGATAAGTTCATCATGGTACCTGATTGACTTGCTGTTTACGAAATTGAAACGCTTATTGATCCAGCAGTGTTTGCAAATCTTTACCCTATCTGCACTGATCTGAAATCCTTTAAGCATTTCAAGGAATGCTTCTTCATTTGAAGGGTCCCCTCCTTCTGCCAGCATGATCCTGTTTGCACTTCTTAAAAGCTCTATGAACTGCTGGGGAGGAATAAATTCCTCATTCTTTTTGCCGGTAAGAACCCTTATTTTATGAGGACGTGGACCTTTGTAACTTTCCTTTATATGGAGCTCGGCCACGGAAAGAGGCTGCTTCAACCGGTCTTTTATTGTCATTACTATAACTTTTGATTTTTCGGCGTAACCGAGGACCCATAGTGTCATTGTTTATCCTGATATGTGAATGATATAAGTAAGCTTCCTTTCGGAATTCAAAGATAACATTTCTCTGCCGACCTGACGTCTTAATTTTGACATCCGGAACCTTAAAAGCACGTGTAAAAATTGAGATATACTATATAGTTACATGGATGCTGCAGGCTTAGAGAAAAAGATGCAGCAGCTCTTAATAGTTTGCGGAAAACACATTTTTCAGAGAATACAACATGATTTTCCCGCTGTGTATTTTCTCCTGCTGTGCATTAATTATGCTATGTATTTTTATGCTGTGTATTTTTTCCTGCTGTGTGTTAATTATGCATTTACTAACACCTTTCAGGCAACTCCATCGCATCTCCATATATTACATCTATTATATTTATAATTTATTACTTAATTATTATATAATAATCGTTGTGTTTAGTTCGAAACATTAAAAATCTTAATTTTTTGAGCGCAGCAGATTGGGCAGAACCGGAGAATCGGTTAAGATGAACAGGAAAATGATTTCGAACAGAAACTCCGGTTTAATGAATTCAGCCGGAAAGTAGCCAGGCCGGAGAAAGAAGGAAGTTAAGAATAAGGTTGAGATTTCAGGCTGATACTTTCAATCAGATTCTGGTTAGTTTCATGCCGGTGCATATATCAACTTATTCTCAAAAATATTAAAGGCAGGCTCCTTCCTTTGCAAATCTGCACATGCATTTCCTTGTCTCAGGAATATTTCTGATTGTTTCAGAGATGATTTCGGAGATCGAGTCCTGAGCTTTTCCGACAACTTCTGTCACTTCGTCTGCTGTTAATTTTTGTGTTGTCATCCCACATGCCTGGTTTGTAACAATGGCAAGGGAAGCGTAGCAAAGGCCGAGTTCTTTTGCAAGGACCACCTCGGGTATACCGGTCATACCAACAACGTCTGCGAACTGGCTCATCATGCGTATTTCAGCCCTGGTTTCAAAACGAGGGCCTTCCGTGCAGGCGTAGATCCCTTCGGTGTAAGAAAAACCGTGTTTATTCAGGGAATATTTGAGGGCTTCCTTAATTTCAGGGCAGTAAGGTTCAGCGACATCAACATGCACGGTATTATCATCATAAAAAGTAGAAGGCCTGCTGCGGGTAAAATCTATGAAATCGTCAAGCACGACAAAACTGCCTGCAGAATGCCCGCGCATTGACCCGACCGAATTTGTGGAAATTACACGTTTTACTCCGAGGGAACGCACAGCCCAGACATTTGCCCTGTAGTTGACCCTGTGGGGAGGAATATGAACTTCTTTAGCGTGTCTGGGAATTATTGCAATATCTTTTCCATTTATACGGGTAATATATGCAGTAACACTCCCATAGGGAGTCTTTACAGGATAATTTTCGCAGTCCCTGTGTGAGTTAAAACCCACACCTCCGAGAACTGCAATTTCTGCAATCTCATCTATCTTATCCATTTTTGGGTCTCCGTTCCTGCGTTTTTAATGAAAATTCATAATTTCCGGCTGATGGGACACAGGTTCATGCGATCTTTTTACTTTTTCTTCCTCTCACACTCTTCTCGTTTTCCGGGGTCTGGTTTGAAAGGGAATATTTTATCCCTGCAAGGGCAATGAGAATGGAAACAGCGATCGAATAAACGAAGTACTGCAGTGCAAGGGTAGGATCGCCTAACACTCCATCAGATATGGAAGCCGCTGCCAGGATATATGTGCTGGCTCCCCAGAAGAGCAGACCTGTTGCAATCACGAAGAGAGAAATTGAAATATTTCTATAAATGGGCCTGCCATCTGTTTTAAGATCGAAGATCTTTCCCATGTTAGCTAGCAGCAAAGCTACTGCATACCACCAGATGGAGACATTGACGAAAACTGAGATAAGAGTGAGGGTACCGTGATACCAGACCCCTTCTGCAGAATATAACTTCCAGACTTCCATAGCTCCATATACTGTTGCTACAAGACTGACAAGCAGGGCAGCAGTGTAGCTGATGAAAACCATCCTCTGCTCAAGGAAAGCATCCCAGAGCTTTTCTTTTTCAAGGGCAACAATATCATCAAGCCCGAAGCCCCTGTAAAGCATGTACAGCCCTACAGCCGCGAGAATTCCCACAATTGCCCCTTCGGGATAGCGGGCAAGCAGGAAGATGGCGTATATAAGAAAAGCAAGCCCAAGGGGCACAAAGAAAGTCTGGGAGATTTTTGGGTCACTGAAAGCGTGTTTGAGGATATAATAAGTGCTTTCCAGGTTTGCACTCTGCATAACGACAATCCGCTTCACGGAATCGATTTTCATTCTGGACTGCACTATAGGTACAAGAGTCTCGTCCTCAGCCCCGTCAGAAACAAAGACCGCTCTCTGCACCTCGTTCATCTGGAGATAGAGCTCGAGCTGTTCGGCAATTTTCTGGTCAGAGATTACTCCAACATTCTTGTCCCCTGCAAAAGAGACGATCTCAGCATCAACTCCTTTTGCCCGAAGCTCATCAAGGATACGGATCCCTCCGAAAATAGTATTTGTATCCGAATCCTCGGGATCGGCAATTCCGAGTGCAACAGCTGCCTGGATATTTGCCTCCCTCCCTACAATAGGAGTTACCATTTTTGCTTTTTCGCCGAGATCATTATCCCTGTCTATGCATATAACCAGAGTCTGCATGTTTCCTCAATCATTTTATGAAAGCATCCTGCCCGGGGAGCTGATCTTTATTATGAATTATACCGCTTCGTTTTTATTATATTCCTGTCTGAGCTTTCGAAAGAAACTCTTTTAATTAGTTAAGTTGCCTTACTCTTTACAAGCATACTATTTTAGTTTTTACATTATAAGCCTGTACCGTAATAATATTTATTTTTAAAATTAGTTTTCGCCATGATGGTTTTACAGAGCCTGTTTGAAACACGCTGGAAAATGCAAAAACAGTAGTTAATGTTAGCCAT
>WPCJ01320353.1_pt1 | contig 33463 bp, 33 predicted proteins | sample 5399831 | NCBI WGS metagenome assembly WPCJ01 (sample SAMN12869470, study PRJNA574797) | sludge metagenome | isolation source: wastewater treatment of pH10 | place: China:Beijing | collected 2019-05-20 | reverse complement strand
GGGCGCGGCCGTGCCGGGTGCGCCCGGCGAGGTGCCGAGCGCGCAGAGCCGTGAAGCGGCGCTCGTCGGCTCGCCGCGCGTTGCGATCGATACGCCCAGCCTCGGCGGCTCGATCAATCTGGTGGGCGGTCGCATCGACGATGTTCGCCTGAAGAACTATCGCGTCACGGTGGAAAGGGACTCGCCCAACATAGAGCTGCTGAATCCGTCGGCCCTGGCCAGCGGCTATTTCGCCGAGATCGGCTTTGTCGGCAATGAGACGACGGGAACCGTGCCCAACGGCGACACGCTCTGGACCGTCGAGGGAAACCCGACGCTGACGCCGGCCACCCCGGTCGTGCTGACCTACGTCAACGACAAGGGCCTGACTTTCAAGCGCACGATCGCGGTTGATTCGAACTTCATGTTCACCATCAACGACAGCGTCGAGAACGCCGGCGAAGCGCCGGTCACGCTGTTCAACTACGGCCGCATCACCCGCTTCGACAGGCCGCATGCCGCCGGCACCTATGTGCTGCACGAAGGCCTGATCGGCGTTACGGGCGAGGAAGGTCTTCAGGAGATCAAGTACTCGACGATCGAGGAAGACAGGCAGGTCAAACCCGGCAAGTCGACGGACGGCTGGCTCGGCATCACCGACAAATACTGGGCCGCCACGCTTATTCCGTCATCCAAGCAGCCGTTCCAGCCGCGTTTCGCGTTCTTCGACGATGGCCGCAGCCGCTTCCAGGTCGATTATCTCACTGATGCGATCGCGGTCGAACCGGGCCAGTCCACGGTGGTCGAGAGCCGCGTCTTTGCAGGCGCCAAGGAAGTCGGCACGCTGCAGGCCTATGAGAATGACCTGCAGATCCGCCAGTTCGACCTGCTGATCGACTGGGGCTGGTTCTACTTCATCACCAAGCCGATGTTCTATCTCATCGACTGGCTCTACAAGGCGCTCGGCAATTTCGGCCTGGCCATCCTTGCCACGACCGTCGTCGTGAAGGCCATCTTCTTTCCGCTCGCCAACAAGTCGTACAAGTCGATGGCGAACATGAAGAAGGTCCAGCCGAAGATGCTGGAAATCCGCGAGAAATATGCGGATGACAAGATGAAGCAGCAGCAGGCCATGATGGAGCTCTACAAGACGGAGAAGATCAATCCGCTTGCGGGCTGCTGGCCGGTGCTGATCCAGATTCCGGTGTTCTTCGCGCTCTACAAGGTGCTCTACGTCACCATCGAGATGCGCCATGCGCCGTTCTTCGGCTGGATTCAGGATCTTGCCGCGCCGGATCCGACATCGCTGTTCAACCTGTTCGGCCTGCTGCCCTTCGCCGTGCCCGCCTTCCTGCATATCGGCGTATGGCCGCTTATCATGGGCGTCACCATGTTCCTGCAGATGCGCATGAACCCGACGCCGCCCGATCCGACCCAGCAGATGATCTTCACCTGGATGCCCGTCATCTTCACCTTCATGCTGGCGTCCTTCCCGGCCGGTCTGGTGATCTACTGGGCCTGGAACAACACGCTGTCGATCATCCAGCAGGGCGTGATCATGAAGCGGCAGGGCGCCAAGATCGAGCTCTGGGACAATCTGGTCGGCATGTTCAAGAAGAAGCCGAAAGCGGCGGGGTAGCGGCCGGAATTCGTTTCAGTACAGCAAAAAACGCCGCCAGGCTTTTCAGTTGGCGGCGTTTTCGTTTCGGGTAGATGCTGTTTCGAGCAGATGCCTACGGAATGTTGCCGCCCAGCTCGTCCTCGATATGCGCGCGCACGATATCGTCGAACGACTTTTCGGCCCGGAAGCCCAGCGACGTCGCCCGGCTGGCGTCGAAATTCTGCGCCCAGCCGTCCACCATCTTGATGATTGCCTCGTCCGGCTCGTGTCGGATCAGCTTAACGGCCTTGTCGCCGCCGAAACGGCGTAGCGCGTCGATCTCCTCGGCGACAGTCGCCGACAGGCCGGGCATGCTGAGCGAGCGGCGGCTGCCAAGCGGTGTCGTGTCGAGTTCGGCCGAGTGCATCAGGAAGTGCACGGCCGAACGCGGGCTGGCGAACCAGTGACGCACGCTCGGATCGACCGGAAGCACGGCTTCGACGCCGGAAAGCGGCTCGCGCAGGATGTTGGAGAAGAAGCCGGAGGCAGCCTTGTTGGGCTTGCCCGGCCGGATCACGATGGTCGGCAGGCGTATGCCGACGCCGTCGAGGAAGCCGCGCCGCGAATAGTCGGCCAGCAGCAATTCGTCGATTGCCTTCTGGGTGCCGTAGCTGGTCAGCGGCGTCTGGTGGTAGGTGTCTTCGATGACTGCCGGGAACGGCTGGCCGAACACTGCGATCGATGAGGTGAAGACGAGCTTGGGCTTGTACGGCGCCTTTTTGCCTTCCAGCCGGATCGCCTCGAACAGCCCACGCGTGCCGTCGAGATTGATGCGGTAGCCCTTCTCGAAATCGGCCTCAGCCTCGCCGGAAACGATGGCGGCGAGGTGGAATATCAGGTCCGGACGCTCGGCGATCAGTCTCGTCGCGACGCCTTCGTCGGAAAGGTCGGCGGCAAGCGTGCGGACCTTGCCCGTGAACCTTGCCGGCGCGGCGGGCTCGACGATGTCGACCAGCGTCAGTTCCTCGATGAGCTTGCCGTTGACCTCGCCCTTGGCGACCAGCGCCTCGACGAGTTTGCGTCCGACCATTCCGGCGGCGCCGATGATGAGTGCGTGCATGATGTACCGATTGTTAGATCATTCCAGCAAAGGTGCGCGCCGGTTTCGCCTACGGAACTGCATCAAAGCCAGGAACATGAGCATTTCCGACTGTCCTGTATTCGCCGCAAATGCTCTGGAGGTCAATCCGGTTCGGTCTTGTCCGAAACTTCGGTCTGCGGCCGGTCGGTTCCCGGCGATACTTCGCCATGCCATTTTCCCGTGCTGTCTTCGTACTCGATTCCTTCCGTCTTTCCGGCCACCTGATGTTCGGCAGCGGCGATCTTCGCTGCCGCCAGCGCATCCGCATGCGTGCTGAACGTCCCGGAATAGGTGTCGCCGAGCCTGTATGCCCAGCCGCCGTCATGTTCGACGATATCGTAGACAATCCTGGTCATGGAACTCCTCCTGCCTATCGTGGCTCCCCAACCCCGATGCCCGGCTGATCGTTCCAGACTATTCCCGCCAGGCTGACGCCAGCACCCTCAGCCAGTTGTCCCGGCAGATCATGGAAAGATCAGCGTCAGCATATCCGGCGTCCCGCAGGCCGGCAACGAGCTTCTGGAGGCCCGCCGCGTCCCCGATTTCCACCGGCACGGTCGCGCCGTCGAAGTCGGAGCCGATTGCCACGCCTTCCATGCCGAGCCGCTCGACCATGTGGTCGATGTGCCGGATGATGGCCGGGACCGGCGTGTCGGCATTCTCGCGCCCATCGGGCCTTAACATTGCGACCGCGAAGTTGACGCCTACCAGCCCCTTGCGTTCCCGGATGGCGTCGAGCTGCCTGTCAGTCAGGTTGCGGGCGGCCGGCGTGATCGCATGCGCGTTCGAATGGCTGACGACGAGCGGCTGGCTTGACAGCCGAGCGACGTCCCAGAAGCCCTGCTCGGTCATGTGCGCGAGGTCCACCACGATGCCGAGGCGGTTGCATTCGACGACGAGGCGCTTGCCGGCGTCGGTCAGTCCGGGGCCTGTGTCCGGGCTCATCGGAAAGGCGAAGGGCACGCCATGGGCGAAGACGTTGTTTCGGCTCCAGACCGGACCCAGCGAGCGCAACCCGGCGGCATGAAAGGTCTCGAGCGCGCAAAGCTCCGCGTCGATCGCCTCGCAGCCCTCCATGTGCAGCACGGCGGCGAACCGGCCTTCGCTTTCGGCCGCCGCGATGTCAGCGCTCGTCCGGCACAGCTTCCAGCCGCCGGCGCGCTCGATGCGCAGCGCGATCGCCATCATGTCCAGCGCGATGTCGAGTGACGGCCGCCGCTCCAGCGGTTCGGCCAGCGGCGTGACGTAGCGCCCCTCGGCATCCGGCTCGGCGAAGTCGAGATTGCCGGAAGGGATGTATATGGCGCACAGGCCGCCGATCAGCCCGCCGGCCCTGGCGCGCGCCCTGTCGATATGGCCGCAATCCGCGCCGCCATAGCCAACCGACCGCGGTCCGTCGAGAAACTCGCGGATCGGATCGGTTCCCTTCGCGGCGTGGCTCCATAGCCGGTGGAGGACATCGTTGTGGCCGTCGAAAACAGGTTGCACGGGCTTTCCTCCTTCAACGTCCAGGCAAGTGCCCGCGAACGGGATCGACCGGCCGCCTGCGTTACGGCAGGAGCTGGTATTCGTGCAGCTTCCTGTAGATGCCTTCCGGCCTTTCGAGCAGCTCCGAATGGGTGCCGCGTTCGACGGCGCGCCCCTCGTCCATCACGATGATCTGGTCGGCGCGATGGACGGTAGACAGGCGGTGTGCGATCGCGATCGTCGTGCGACCTGCCTGCAGATTGTCGAGCGCGTCGCGGAACAGCGCCTCGGATTCGGCGTCGAGCGCGCTCGTCGCCTCGTCGAGCAGCAATATGTCCGAGTTGCGCAGCATGGCGCGGGCGATCGACAGGCGCTGGCGCTGGCCCCCGGAGAGCAGCACGCCGTTTTCGCCGACCGACGTCTCGTATCCATCCGGCAACGCCTTGATGAAGGCATGCGCGTTGGCCGCCCTCGCCGCCTCGATCACCTCGTCGTCGGTCGCGTTCTGCCGGCCCATCCGTATGTTGTCCATGACGGTCCCGTCGAACAGGAACGTGTCCTGGCTCACATAGGCGATCTTCTCGCGCAGCGAGTGTAGCGTCGCGTGCTTGATATCCTCGTCGCCGAACAGCACGCGCCCGCTGTCCGGATCGTAGAGGCGCATGATCAGGTTGAGCACGGTCGACTTGCCGCCGCCGGAGGGACCGACCAGCGCGGTCATCTTTCCGACCGGGAAGGTGATGTTCAGGTCGCGCAGCACGGGCGCGCCGTCGCGATAGGAGAACGAGACGTCGTCGAACCGGATATCGCATCGCGCGGGCGACAGCGGCCTTGCGTCGGGCACTTCCTCGAGCGCCAGCGGCCGGTCGGCGATATCGTACATCAGCCTGACGCCGACCATGCCCGCCTCGAGCGATACGCGCGCCCGCGCCAGCCTCTTTGCCGGCTCGTAGGCGAGCAGCAGCGCGGTGATGAAGGCCATGACCGAGCCCGGCGTCTGCCCGCCCTCCGCGATCAGGTAGCCGCTGATCAGGATCACGCCGGCGATCGCCAGTCCGGCCAGCGTTTCCATGATGGGTCCGGTCACCGCTTCGAGCGCGGCGATGCTGTTGGCCCGCTTCTGCACGTCGGCGATGGCCCCATACATGCGGGTACGCATGGTGCTTTCGAGATTGAAGGACTTGACGATGCGCGCTCCGAACACGGTCTCCTGCATCACGCGCATGATCAGGGAGACCGACAGCAGCTCCTTCTCCATGATGCGGCGTGTCCTCTTCAGCAGCTTGTTAACGAGGACGATGGCGATGGGACCGAGCGTGAACGCGACGATCGAGAGAACGGGCTGCTGGATGCCCATGACGAGAACCAGGCCGATCAGCGAAAAGAGGTCGCGTATGAACGACGTGACCAGCGTGTCGACGACGCCGCGCGCGGCCTGCGCGCTTTGCGTCATGCGCATGATCAGGTCCGCCGACGAATAGGAGTGGTAGAATTCTATCCCGTGCGACAGCATGCGGTCGTAGATGCGTCGCTGCCGGTCGGCGATGATGGAGTTGCCGGCGCGGCTGAGGAACAGGGTCTGGATAAAGGTCGCCAGCCCCTTGATGATAAAGATCGCCGCCACCGCGCCCGAGATGAGATAGATCTGGTCCAGACTCCGATCGCCCGAGAATTCGTTGGCGATGTCGCGCATGATCCAGGCGCTGGCCGCGGTCATTCCCGCAACGATCAGCATCGCCAGGATCGCCACGCCGTATGTGACCGCATGTTCGCGAAACGACTCGCGCAACAGGCGTCCGACGAGGCGCTGATTGTCGGAAGATCGAAAAAACTTGAGCAAGCGAGAGTCCTGGCCGTATTTTCGTAGGCAGCCGCCTATATCGGATCGACCTGGTCAAGTCACGGTGAAACGGCGCCGGGTTTTCGCGGCGCAGCTTTGCGTGGGTAAGTCGCGCCGCCGATTGCCCGTGCCCCGGATTTCCCCTAACGTTCCAGCGGCATTGAGGCAGGGCGGGATAGGCCTGAACCTGAACAAATCAGAGGTGGTCCAGATAATGCTAAAGAATCAGCTTGTTACCGGATTTTCTACACTCTCTCGCAGACAGGTCCTGAAGGCGTCGGGCGCAGCCGCCGCCTTTGCCGCCATGGGCGCTCCGTCGCTGTTCGCACAGGAAAAGCTCAAGGTCGCTGCCGTCTACACCGTGCCTTTCGAGCAGCAATGGGTCAGCCGCATCCACAAGGCCGCGAACGCGGCCAAGGAGCGCGGCGAGATCGAATATGTCGCGACCGAGAATGTCTCCAACACCGACTATGAGCGCGTCATGCGCGAATATGCGGAAGCCGGCAACAAGCTCATTCTCGGCGAGGTGTTCGGCGTCGAGGAGGCCGCGCGCACGGTGGCCGACGATTATCCCGAAACCGCCTTCCTGATGGGCTCGTCCTTCAAGCCCGACGACAAGCATCCGAATTTCGCGGTGTTCGACAACTACATCCAGGACGCCTCCTACCTCAGCGGCATCATCGCCGGGGCCATGACGAAGACCAAGAACATCGGCATGGTCGGCGGCTTCCCGATCCCCGAGGTCAACCGCCTGATGCACGCCTTCATGGCGGGGGTGAAGGAAACCGCGCCGGACGCGAAGTTCCAGGTCGCTTTCATCGGCTCGTGGTTCGATCCGCCCAAGGCCAAGGAAACCGCCTTCGCGCAGATCGATGGCGGTGCCGACATCATGTATGCCGAGCGCTTCGGCGTGTCCGACGCTGCCAAGGAGAAGGGCGTTCTTGCCATCGGCAACGTCATCGACACCCAGCCGGACTATCCCGAGACGGTCGTCGCATCGGCGCTCTGGCATTTCGAACCGACGCTCGACAAGGCGATCGCCGAGGTCAAGGCCGGCACCTTCAAGGCCGCCGACTACGGCGTCTATTCCTTCATGAAGGAGGGCGGATCGTCGCTGGCGCCGCTAGGCACCTTCGAGGACAAGGTTCCCGCCGAGGCCAAGGCGCTCGTGGCGGAGAAGGAAAAGGCCATCAAGGACGGTTCGCTGGTCATCGAGATCAACGATAGCGAGCCGAAATCGAGCTAGGTTCTCTAAAGAATCCCCGTACGCGTCCGCGCGTACGGGGATGAATGCCTGCGCAACGATCAGGGGCAATGCCTGCGGTGAGCCACGGGCCTTGCTCCTCCTTCCGACCCCGCCAAACGATAGAGGGGACTCAACGGTCGCTCCATGCCCTCTCCCGTCCTTCGCATTTCCGGAATAACCAAGCGCTTCGGCCCGCTCGTCGCCAATGACGCCATTTCGTTCGACCTCGCCCGGGGCGAGGTCGTGGCGCTGCTCGGCGAGAACGGCGCGGGCAAGACGACGCTGATGAACATACTCTTCGGCCACTATGTCGCTGACGAGGGGGTCGTCGAGGCGTTCGGCAAACCCTTGCCGCCGGGGCATTCGCGCGCCGCTCTGGAGGCGGGGATAGGCATGGTGCACCAGCATTTCACGCTGGCCGACAACATGACCGTCCTGGAGAACATCGCGCTGGGAACGCAGGGCCTCTGGGGCTGGAAGCTGGACCGTGCCGGCGCCCGCCAGCGCATCGGCACGCTCGCGCGCGAATTCGGCCTGGGCGTGGACCCCAATGCCATGGTGGGCGCGCTTTCGGTCGGCGAGCGCCAGCGCGTCGAGATACTCAAGGCGCTCTATCGCGATGCAAAGATATTGATCCTGGACGAGCCGACCGCCGTGCTGACGCCGGTCGAGACGGATGCGCTTTTCGCCACGCTGAAGCTTCTGGTCGGGCAGGGGCTTTCGATCATCTTCATATCGCACAAGCTGAACGAGGTGATGGCCGTCAGCGACCGCGTGCTGGTGCTGCGCTCCGGCAGGTTGTCCGGCGAGCGGGTCACTGCGTCGACGAACCGCAGCGAACTTGCGGCCCTGATGGTCGGCAGGGAAGTCGAGCCGCCGCCGGTCGCCCCCTCCAGTGCCGGCCCTGTCCAGATCGCGCTGAACGACGTCTCCACGGCAAGGCGCGGTTCGGGCGTTGCGCTCGACCGCATTTCGCTTGCGCTGCGCGGCGGCGAGATCACCGGGCTCGCTGGCGTCTCCGGAAACGGGCAGGCGGCCCTCGCCGCCCTGATCGCTGGCACGGAATCGCCCGTCGCGGGCGAAATCGCCATACGCGGCGCGGTCGCCGGCGAATGGTCTCCGCGCTCGGCGCTGACGGCAGGCGTCGGCCGTATCCCCGAAGACCGTCATGCGGTCGGCACCATCGGCGATATGAGCGTCACCGAGAACGTCATCGCCGAGCGCTATCGCACGCCGCGCTTCAGTCGCCACGGCTTCCTCGACTGGCAGGCCGCCCGCAAGTTCGCCGAGCAGATCATCGCCGACTATGACGTGAAATGCCCTTCGCCCGAGGCCCGCGTGCGGCTGCTTTCCGGCGGCAACATGCAGAAGCTCATCCTTGGCCGCGCGCTGGACGAAGAGCCCTCCGTGATCCTCGCCAACCAGCCGACGCGCGGGCTCGATGTCGGTGCGGTGGGCTATGTCCACCGCAGGCTGCTGGAAGCACGCCAGCGCGGCGCGGCGATACTTCTCATTTCCGAGGATCTGGAGGAGATCCTGGCCCTGTCCGACCGCATCGTCGTGATGTCCAAGGGGCGGATTTCGGCGCCCTCGATGCGCGGCGAGCGCTCGGTGGCCCAGCTTGGAGAATTGATGGCCGGTCACGGAATGGAGGCTGCCTGATGGCTGTACGCTATGCGGCTTGAGCCCAAACCGGCGCCCTCGCTCGCGGTCACCCTGCTTTATCCGGTGGGCGCGATCCTGGTCACCTTCGTCATCACCTCGCTGCTGGTGCTGGTTGCGGGCGCTTCGCCCTTCTCGGTGTTCTACCTTGTCTGGAAGGGTGCGGCCGGTTCGCAGTTCGCCTTGCTGGAGACCCTGACGCGCGCGACGCCGCTGATCTTCACCGGGCTCGCGGTGGCGGTCGCTTTCCGTGCCCGGCTCTGGAACATCGGTGCCGAGGCGCAGCTCTATATTGGAGGCATCGTCACGGTGCTGCTCGGCACCGGCGCCCTGCCGCTGCCGTCGCTGGTGCTGATACCCCTCATCATGATCGTCGCCATGGTGGCCGGCGGCCTCCTGCTTCTGGGGCCGGCCGTGCTGAAGACCCGCTTCGGCGTCGACGAGGTCGTCACCACGCTGCTGCTCAATTTCATCGTGCTGCTTTTCGTCTCCATGCTGCTCGAAGGCGTCCTGAAGGACCCGATGGGCATGGGCTGGCCGCAATCGTCGCGCGTCATGGCCGAGGCGCAGCTTCCTCGCATCGTGCAGGGCCGGCGGCTGCATTACGGCTTCGTGATCGCGCTGGTCTCGGCGCTGCTTATCTGGATCGTCATGAAGAAGAGCGTCTTCGGCTACGAGATGCGCGCGGTCGGCCACAATCCGCAGGCAGCATCCTTCGCCGGAATTCCCGTCAACACCGTCCTGATGAAGACGGCGCTCCTGTCCGGCGGGCTTGCAGCCCTCGCCGGCTTCAGCGAGGTGTCGGGGCTGAAGGGCAACCTGACGCTCGATCTTTCTCCGGGCTACGGCTATTCCGGCATCGTCGTCGCCATGCTGGCCATGCTCAACCCCATCGGCGTCGTCGCGTCGGCGATCTTCGTCGCGGGCATCTTCGTCGGAGCGGATGCCATGAGCCGAGCCGCCGGCGTGCCGAGCTACATCGCGGACGTTATGGTGGCCACCGCGCTGCTCACCATGGTCGTCGCGATCCTTTTCACCCGCTACAGGCTGAGGTGGAAATGATGGACGCCATCGAGATACTATTCACCGCTTCCTTCTGGGTCGCCGCGATACGCATCGCCTCGCCGCTGATCTTCGCGACCATGGGCGAGCTGATCTGCGAACGCGCCGGCGTGTTGAACCTCGGCATCGAGGGCATCATGACGGCGGGCGCGTTCGCCGGCTGGTTCGCCGTCTATGCGGGCGGCGACCTGTGGACCGGCGTGGCCGTCGCGGCCCTTGCCGGTGCCATGTTCGGGCTGCTCCACGCGACGCTCACCGTGCCGCTCGGCCTGTCGCAGCATGTCGTCGGCATCGGCGTGACCCTGCTCGCCACGAGCCTGACCTATTTCACCTATCGCCTCGCCCTTCCCGAGGTCACGTCCCCGCCCAAGATCGAGCCGTTCCAGCCGATTGCCATCCCGGGACTGTCGAACGTCCCTATCCTCGGCCAGGCGCTGTTCACGCAGACGCCTCTCACCTACCTGGCCTTTGCCACGGTGGCGCTCACCGCCTGGGTGCTCTACCGCACGCCGCTCGGCCTTGCCGTGCGGGCCGCTGGCGAGAACCCGTCCGCCGTGGAGGCTCAGGGCATCAGCGTCACCGGCATCCGCATGGGAGCGGTGATCGTCGGCAGCGCGCTGATGGCCGTCGGCGGCGCGTTCCTGACCATGTCGGCCTTCAACTCCTTCTTCTTCGAGATGATCAACGGCCGTGGCTGGATCTGCATCGCGCTGGTGGTCTTCGGCTCCTGGCGGCCGGGCAAGGCGCTGCTCGGCGCGATCCTCTTTGCCGCCTTCGACGCCTATCAGGTGCGCCTGCAACAGCTTACCGGCGGCGCCGTGCCCTACCAGCTGTTCCTGATGATGCCCTACGCGCTGTCGATCCTGGCGCTGATCCTGGTCGCGCGCCGCGCCACCTACCCCAAGGCATTGATGATACCCTACCAGAAAGGCGAGAGATGAGTTTTGATCTGCTGGTGAAGGGCGCGACGCTGCCCGATGGCAAGGTCGCCGATATAGGCATCAGGGGCGAGACGATCGCCGCCATCGAGCCTGCGATCGCGGCGGAGGCCGGCCGTGTCGTCGATGCGTCCGGATGCCTTGTCTCGCCGCCCTTCGTCGATCCGCATTTCCACATGGACGCCACGCTTTCCTACGGCATCCCGCGCATCAACGTATCAGGCACGCTCCTTGAGGGCATCGCGCTCTGGGGGGAACTGAAGCCGCTACTCACCCACGAGGCCGTAAAGGAGCGCGCGCTGCGTTATTGCGACTGGGCGGTCTCCATGGGGCTTCTCGCCATCCGTACCCATGTCGACGTGTGCGACGACCGGCTTCTCGCCGTCGAGGCGCTGCTGGAAGTCAAGAAGGAGGTCGCGCCCTATATCGACCTCCAGCTCGTCGCGTTCCCGCAGGACGGCCTGTATCGCTTCCCGACCGCCCGTGAAAATACCATCCGCGCGCTCGATCTCGGCGTCGACATCGTCGGCGGCATCCCGCATTTCGAGCGCACCATGGCCGACGGCACGCGCTCCGTTACCGAGCTTTGCGAAATCGCGGCCGAGCGCGGCCTGATGGTCGACATGCATTGCGACGAGACCGACGATCCTCTCTCGCGCCACATCGAGCAGCTGGCCTATGAGACGCAGCGTCTCGGCCTGCAGGGGAGGGTAGCCGGCTCGCACCTCACTTCCATGCATTCCATGGACAATTACTACGTCTCGAAGCTGCTGCCGCTTATCGCCGATGCGCAGGTTTCAGCGATCCCGAACCCGCTCATCAACATCATGCTGCAGGGCCGGCACGACACCTATCCGAAGCGCCGGGGCATGACCCGCGTCCGGGAGATGATCGCGCAGGGCATCCGCGTCGGCTTCGGTCAGGATTGCGTGCTCGATCCGTGGTATTCGCTTGGAACCGCCGACATGCTCGACGTCGCCTTCATGGGGCTGCACGTCGCGCAGATGTCGAGCCCCGCCGACATGGCGCGCTGCTTCGACATGGTTACCAACGTCAACGCGGCCATCATGGGGCTTGACCATCTCGGCCTCGCGGTCGGCAAGCGCGCCAGTCTCGTCGTGCTGGATGCCGGCGATCCGGTCGAGGCGCTTCGGCTGCGCGCCGAGCGGCTTTGCGTCGTCTCGAGGGGCAAGGTCGTGGCCGAGCGACCCCGCAGGGACACTGCGCTGTCGCTGCCCGGGCGTCCCGCCGGGGTCAAGCGCCGGCACAAGCTGCCCGGCTGAGCGGTCCCGCCGATCTGGATTATTCGACGGAGTGGCCGCCTTCGGAGGGCTCATAGTCTTCCGGAAGCACCTCGTCGAAGTTGACGGGAGCCTGCTGGAAGGCGCGCTGGTACTGGACGTTGCCGATCACAACGCCGCCCTCCTCGGGGATCAGCATGGTGCGCTGCGTGCCGTCATTACAGTTGATGACGGCCTCGGCGTCGCCGTTCGGCCACTGCACCATGCGGCACTTGAGCTCGCGAAACCAGTTCTTGGCGCTGTCCTCGAACGCCAGCAGGAACGCTCCCTTGCCGGTGCGCGCGATGATGTCGCCGTTGGGTGCGCTCCAGGTGAACTGGAGCGGCTCCGGCAACTCGTCACTGTAGATCCATGACCGCATCACCAGCGGCGGGTCGAAGCCCTTGGCCAGTGCGACGCGGTACCATGTCATGGCCGATGCGTATTCAGGGGGCACGCCAGCCTGCATCGCCTCGGTGGATGTGGGCTTTGCCGCCAGCGGCGACCTGTCGGCGAATTCGAAGCGAAACTGTGAGCTGTGGGACGTCTTGGGGTCGATCCTGTAGTCGAATCCGAATGCCTGCCCGCCAAGGACCGACACAAGCACCGCACCGAGAAGGACCGACAAACGCTTCATGGCGCTGCCACCATAGCAAAGAGTCGAGGATGGGAGAACCGCGCATATGTGGAAAGTTAACGATTGCTTCACGGACGATCTTTCCTGCGAGCCGCTTTTTGGCTGGTCGTCGCCCAAACGGTCGGACGTTTTGTCCTCGCCAAACCGCACCGCGCCGTCTAACACCTGCCCATGGGGTTTACGTCGGCTGTATACGCAGGAAGGCCCCGCTTCGAACGATTGGCACCGTCACTGTCCGGAATCGACCCCGATCTCCTGACGGATGCGGTGATTTGCGGCGGATACGATGCGCTTTCTGACCAACCCCCGAAACCAGATACTGCTCGGCGTGCTGCTTATGCTCGTCGGCGATTTCATGTTCTCGTTGAACGACGCCATGGGCAAGTGGCTGGTGATGACGTTGTCCGTCGGGCAGGTCCTGTTCATCCGCTCCATCGGCGCGTTCGTGATTCTCGGGCCGATGATTGCACGACAGGGCAGTGCCGCCCTTTTAAAGCCGGATCGCCCCTGGCTCCAGCTTGTCCGCGCCCTCCTGACGGCGATTGAAACGGCGTTTTTCTATGCCGCCGTCGTCCATTTGCCTCTCGCGGACGTCATGAGCTTCTACATGGCCGGTCCGATCTATGTTGCGGCTTTGTCGCACATGCTCCTCCGCGAGGCCGTGGGCTGGAGGCGCTGGACGGCCATTCTGGTCGGCTTCGTGGGCGTCGTCATCATGCTGCAGCCGAGCGGAGATTTCACGGCGGCCTCGATTTACGCCTTCATGGGAAGCGTGGTCTTCGGCCTTACGATCATCATGGGCCGCCTGCTGCGAGGCACCAGCGACACCACGCTGGTGACATGGCAGACCGTTTTCTCGATGGGCCTCGGCGCTTTGCTGACGATCGGCGAATGGCAGACGCCGAACGCGATCGAATGGTCCGGAATGCTGCTTCTCGGCATCGTTTCCTGCGCTGCCCATCTGATGATCGTCCGCGCCCTCAAGCTGGCGCCCGCCGCTCTTCTGGCACCGTTCCACTATACCATGCTGCTGTGGGGGGTGATCTTCGGCTGGATGTTCTTCGACGATATCCCGGGGGCCAGGATTTTCATCGGCTCGGCGATCATCGTTCTGGCCGGCCTCTTCATCGTGCACCGGCAGAAGAAGGTCGCCGAAGTGCCCCCGGAAAACGTTCCAAAAGGGGTCAACTGAGCGTTTAGGCGAGACGCGCCGCGCGAGGCGGCGCGCCCTTGACGTGCGATCGAGTCTTAGAGCGAATAGCGCAATATGGCGGCCAGTTCCTTGCCGCCGGGCATGTCTTCGCGCCTCACGCCAATGACCTTGGCGCCACTGGCGAATGCACGGGCGGCGATCTCGTCGACGATGCCATAGGCCTTCGCGTCGTCCTTCTCCACGAAGGTCACTGCTCCGCTTTCTTCATCGACGAAGCCGGGTATGACCGAATCGATATCGACCATCAGGGTCTGGATGGCGCCGAATGTCGCGGCGCGCGCCGCGTCCGATATGTCCGTCGTGGTGCGGCGGTCGTCGCTGCGCTTGGCGAACAAGGCGCGGATATCCTCGATCTCCTGTGCGTAGGCCTTGTCCAGTACCGGCCGCGCCTTCTGCGCGAGTTCCAGATCGGAGAGACGGTCGGGACTCTCGGACACGGTTTCGCCCAGCAGATGGGGATAGGAGTTCACCTGGGCGAAGACGGAGGCGAGCCGTCCGGTGGCCGCCAGGATCAGCGGCGTCTCGCGGCCGGCAAGGATCGGACGCAACGCGGCGTTCACCTGCCGCGCATATTGCTGAAACCGCACGTTCTGCCCTTCGGAAGCATGGATTCGCCCGCCGTAGGTCCGGTCGTTCAGCGTGGACTTGCCAACGGACGAAGCGGCGTCCTTGGGAAGCCCCGGAACCTTGACGGTCGTCGGCGGCAGGTCGGAATGGACCTCGACCAGCCGCACTGCATTCTCGGACAGAGCGAGCACGAAAGCGGAATGCGGGAAGGTCACCGCCCTGAACAGCGGCTTCAGATGGAAGCGATCGGAAACCTGCACCATCGAAACGAGATCATTGGCGAGCCGGAACGTCCGGATCGAATCCGGCGTGGCGAACACGGCAAGGCTGTTGGCCTGAAACCGCCAGAATTCGTCATCGTCGAGCAGGTCGTGCAGTTCCTCGATCAGAGCGCCGATGCGGCGCTTGTCGAGCCCGCTCTCTTCGAGCTGGTGCTGCGCTTCACGGGCGAGATTTCCCAGCTCGATGCGCGAAGCGTCCGCCTCCTGCGTCAGGGGCGAGGTTTTCACATAGATCGACACGCAGGCATCCGCCCTCGCGGCTGAAAGCGACGAGAATTCGGAACGTGTAGGAATGTCTAGATACAGCATAATTATCCCCGCTTTTTATCACGTTGCAAAAACAATCTTGAACGCATCTTGGCTCGGCGCTCTCCCGCTCACATGGAGACTTTCACAGGGATTCACAAGAGGTCTCAACGGATGACCCGTCGTGTCGCAGTGACGCAGACCCTCCGGACATGCTCTCTCCGGGCAGGCATTTTTGCTCTTCTATCGCCGTCTATATCAAAGGTTATTGACCGCTCGAGCCATGTGGCTGCACTTCACCGGTTTGGAGACCAAATGAATGAAGCACCATGGCATTGCGGATCCGGACCAGCTTTCTATGCTGGAGAAGGTTCTCGCCGATTTTTGCGAAAAGATGGGTATTTCAGAAAAATCGGCTGAGCGGGAGCAGGCCGCGATAGCTCTTATCGCTCTTTACGAAAGCGGAATGGACGATCATGAGGGCCTGGTTGCCGCATTGCTGGCGAGACCCCGCTTGCGGGCAGCCAGATGAAGGGTCCGATCAGCGGGCGGCTTCCGCACCGCTAGGGCGCACCTCGATGTGAAGCACGATGCTGAGCAGCATGTGGCTTGCGTCATCCCTCACGTCGATTGATAGTGAGTGCTGATTTGCCGGCGGTACCTCACGGGCGCGCTCAAGCAGAGATCGATAGGCTTCGCCTTTGGCTGCGGCAAGGTCTGGCAGGTCGAGCCCGTCCTCGTCCCGCTCGAGTGAGCAGTCGTCTCGCCAATCGAAGAAGAAGCGGGCCATCGGACACCATGAAAGGTACATGGAGTGAAATCTGAGACCCAACGAAGTTTGGCTGTATTGGTTTCATTGACCGCGGCAGGATCGGTTCGAGGGACATGACATGAAGCCCTCGCTGGCAGAGTTCCTGCTTCGCCGTCTGAACAGCATCTACGCGCTCGACGAGGACGACAAGGCGGCAGTCGACCGGTTGCCGATACAGGTGCGCGACCTGCCCGCCGACCATGATATCGTGCGTGAAGGCGAACGGCCGACGCATTGCTGCTTCCTGATGAGCGGGATGACCGCCTGGTTCAAGCTTACGGGTGAGGGCCAGCGGCAGATATTGTCGTTTCACCTGGCCGGCGACCTGCCGGACCTGCAGAGCATTCACCTGACGAAGATGGACAGCACGTTGAGCACGATCAGCCGGTGCCGGATCGCTTTCGTCAAGCACGATGTCCTGCATACGATATGCGCGGAGCGGCCGAAGGTCGCCAGCGCGTTCTGGCGGATGACGCTCATCGATGCCGCGATCTTCCGCGAATGGGTCGCGAACGTCGGCGGGCGTCAGGCCTATCCGCGCGTGGCTCATCTCCTGTGCGAAATCGTCATGCGCTCCGCCGCTGTCGGTCTGGCGGAGAATCTAACCTGCAGCCTTCCCATCACCCAGAGCGAGCTTGCCGACGCGACCGGCATGTCCACCGTGCATGTCAACCGAACCCTGCAGACGCTGCGCCGCAGGGGGCTGGTCGACTGGAGGGATACGCGTCTGGAGGTGCTGGACTGGCCCGGCCTGCAGGCAGCAGGTGATTTCGACCCCTCCTACCTGCATCTGAGGATGGCGCCCAGTTTCGACCCGTGGCCGGCATCCTGATCCGCCCGGGCCTTGCCGGCCAAGCGCCGGCCTTTCGCCGGGCCTTCCCGATTTGCCCGCAGGCCTGTCCGATGGTAGCTCTTTAGGCTGGATTGCGGGAACAGGATCGATTGCGTGCATAGTGATACCGGGCTCAGGCTCAAGGCCAACGATCAACAGGTCCGGAACGCCGATTTTTCGCAGGATCGTTTCGCAAGGCTCGATGATGGCGGGGTGCCATCCCCGCTGAGCTTCGACGACATTCTCAGCGCGCTCCAGTCGATTTTCAGCGATATCAGGCATCCGGTGCGCAGCGCCTGGGGCGAGCATATACCGTTCCTGTTCGGCCTCATGACCCTCCTCAGGCCTAGGCGATATGTCGAGCTTGGCGTCCACACCGGCGGCAGCTTCTTCGCCGCCTGCCAGGCCGTCCGCTCCTTCCAGACGAACACCAAATGCGTGGCGGTCGACAACTGGATCGGCGAGGATCACGCAGGCCTGCACGATGCGGGCCTGTTCGAGGAATTCCGCGCCACGCTGGAAGAGTATGGTGATTTCGCAGGCTACATCCGAGCTGATTTCGACGAGGCCGTCCGGAACTTCGAGGACGGCTCGATCGATCTGCTGCATATCGACGGATTCCACACGATGGAAGCAGCGCGCCATGATTTCGAGACGTGGGTCGGCAAGATGTCGTCCACGGGCGTGATCCTGTTTCATGACGTCAACGAGTTTCGCGCCAATTTCGGCGTCTGGCGCTTCTGGCAATTCGCCAGGGAGCAGTATCCGCATATCGAGTTCGGACACGGGCACGGCCTTGGGGTGCTGGTCGTCGGGAAGGACAACCCCCTGCTCGGGAACATCGACGGATCGTCCGTGTCGCCGATGTCCCCGACCGCGAGCAATTTTCTCCAAGTCGTATGTGGCGGGGTGGGTCAACTCGCATGGAGCTCCGCGCAGACGAAAGACGCCTGCACGGACATCGAGGCAGCCAGGGCCCGGGAAGCCACACTTTCGGCCGAGCGCATAGCGCATCTCGAAAAGACCATCGATGAACTTCGCAGTTCGACCTCGTGGAGGATCACGAAGCCGCTGCGCGCCATGAAGGCGATGCTGTCCGGCTCCAGGCAGGCGGACTGAGACGACGCCGTTCCAACGGTGCTACGGGCGATGGTTCGGCCGTATCTGCTCGACTTCCTCCCGCGACTTCGTGTCCGGCCGCTCGTCGGGGTTCTCCACCGGGCTCTCGCGTGTGTCGCGAGGCGGTTTGTCTTTGGGATCGATAGGTTTGGTAGGGTCTTTCTCAGTCATGGGATGACTCCTTCCTGTGTGGGGAACAGGAAAGGCAGTCAAAGGTTCCGGCTCAGCGCGTGTTCTATGAAGGCCCAGCGCCTAAATCTCCGCGGCTCCCACGATAACCACCGCCTCGAGGCAGCCGTTGCGCAACATCGCTCAATGACCCGGCGCGTCGTCGTCGGTCTCGTCGGCACCACCGTCATGGATGAGCCGCCAGCCTTCTATGGTGGAGAGTGTCTGCATGTCTGAAGCATGTTTCGCGCCGTGCCCGAGCTGCCGCAGCGCGAGCCGCGCAGCGGCCCGCGCGTAGCGGCTGGCCGGCATCACGAAGCCATCCGGGCTTTCCTGTTGCGAGATCGCCAATGCGATCTGTCGCTTTGCGTCATTGCACTCCGGCAGACCGAATCGAGCGAGCAAGGACTGAAACTCTTGGTGCAGCTGCGGATCGAACGGGCGATCCTTGCCCATCGGGTCGCTGACCGGATTGCCGGGATGAAGATAGGTGAGCGGAACGAGGCCAGCCGGAATCGGCGTGTTGGCGGAGTGCGTGCGACCGCTACGCAACAGTTTGGGCAGCACGTGAGTATGCGGACCGGGAGGCGAGACGCCTCCGGTGTCGGGACCGCCGATTTTCTGATAGACCTCGATGCGCCCGAGCCCGGTAAGCGCGACCCTGTGAGGATGAGCGGCCAGGATCGCCGGCATCGCGCCGCTTTCATGATCGAAAGGCGAGCGGCCCAGATTGGCGCGCAGCACCGCGAGCAGTTTCGGGTCGCTGGTGCGGATGCAGAAATCGCATTGCGGCAGCGAAAGGCCCATGTCGAACAGGATGCCCGTACGGTCTATCTTCCTGATGGCGTGGTCGTCCGGGCCGAGTTCGGTCAGCACTCCACGCGCCGCCCCGCGCGCCGCCTGCTCCGGCAGGCACAGTGCGACGGCCTGACTCCAGCGGTGGCGTTTTGGGCTCAGCGTCTCATATGCGATCGGCGTCGCTTCCCACAGCGCGGCCTTGTCGATGGCGATAGCGCCGCGCCTTGTCGCGCGGACAAGCTCGTCCGGCAGGTCGATCACCGCGAATTCGCCCGCGTCCTGATGGAATTCCGCGATGGCTCCGAAGCTTCCCGTGCTCCAGCCGCTCTCAGGGTTGGCGAGATGTGCGCGCAGAAGCCTCTCAATTTCGTTCATTGTCGGGCTCCTGATCTTCGATGACGTCAAGGGGCATCACTATCCAGCGGCCGGCGACCTTTTCGGCATGGATATCCACGCCGTAGACGGTGCGCAGGTGTCCGTCGGCAAGCAATGCGTCAGGTGAGCCATCCGCTACGATCCGACCCGATTGCAGGACCAGTAGGCGCGAGCACCAGCGCGCCGCGAGGCCGAGATCGTGTAGCGAGGCCACCACCGTCCGGCCCTTTGCGGCGAGGTCGGCCAGCGTGCGCATGAGAACGATCTGATGCGAAGGATCGAGGCCGGCGGTCGGCTCGTCGGCGAGCAGGAGCGGCGTGTCCTGCGCCAGGGCGCGGGCGATCAGCACCCGCGCGAGTTCTCCGCCTGACAAGTCGCTCGCAGCGCGCGCCCGAAGGGCCTGCACGTCCATCAGCCGCATCGCGCCATCGATGAGGGCGATGTCCTGCCGCGTGGGAGTGCCGAATGACGAGAGATATGGCGCACGACCAAGCGTGACGAGCATCTCGACCGTGACCGGCCAGGCGACGTCGCGCTGCTGCGGCAGATAGGCGGCTAGACGTGCCCGGGCATTGGCTGAAAACGAGGCTGCCGGGCTCCCTTGCAGCATCACGCTGCCGCTTGCAGGCGTCATGCCGATGATCGCGCGCAGCATCGTCGACTTGCCTGCGCCGTTCGGCCCGATCAGGCCGACGAACTCTCCGGGTTCGACGGAAAACGAAACGTCGTGGAGAACAGGCGTCCCGCTCAGCGATGCGGAGAGGCCGGTGACCGACAGCAGGCTCATGCCAGCCTCCGCCGCGTCCGATAGACAAGCCAGAGGAAAAACGGCGCTCCGACGATCGCGGTGAGTACGCCGAGTTTGAGGTCCCTGCCGGGCGCGATGACCCGCACGAGGATGTCGGCGGCGAGAAGGACGCACGCCCCGCCGAGGGCGCTGGCGAGCAGCAGGCGCGACGGACGAGCGCCGACCAGCGGACGCAGGACATGCGGCACGACGAGGCCGACGAAGCCGATCGCACCTGCAACGGAGGTTGCGGCGCCGACCGAGACGGCCGTGCCGAACACGGTCAACAGCTGCACGTGGCGCATGTCGAAGCCGAGGCTCGACGCCGCGTCGGAGCCGAGCGTCAACGCGTCGAGCGCGCGGCCGAGCAGCGCGAGCATGATCCAGCCGACGATCATGAAGGGCGCGGCCAGCCACACATGCACCATCGATCGGTCCGTAAGAGAGCCGAGCATCCAGAACATGATCTCCATCGCGGCGAATGGATTGGGCGAGAGGTTGAGCGCCAACGAGGTCATCGCCCCGGCGAAGCTCGACACAGCAACGCCCGCCAGAATGATGGTCAGCGTGCCGCCTCTAATGCCGGCCAGCGCCTGCACGACGATGACCGCGAGCAGCCCGGATGCGAGCGCGGCGAGTGGGAGCGCCAGAGGAAAGACGAGCGTGAGGCCGCTGTAGATCGCAAGCACCGCACCGAGCGAGGCCGACGCGCTGACGCCGATCAGCCCCGGCTCGGCGAGTGGGTTGCGCAGGAAGCCCTGCAGCGCGGCCCCCGACAGGCCGAGTGTCGCCCCGATCATCAGTCCCAGGATAGCGCGCGGCAGGCGGATCTCCTGCATGACAAGCGCGATCGCGTCGCCGCGGTCCGAAAACAGCGCTCGAATGCTGTCAGCAAAGGCGATCGCTGCCGGTCCAACCGTCAAGGACAGAAGAAAAAGCGCAACTGTGGCCAGCGCCAGCAGGCCGATCACCAGATGGTAGCGGCTTGCGTCGGTCATGGCGATTTTCCAGCTGCGGTTTCCGCCGCGTCGCGCATCAGTCGCACGGCCTCGGCGGTGAAGGGCGCGCCGCAGACCGTGTATTTGGCCGGGACTGCTATCGACGCGGTGTCCCCGGTCAGCCGGCGATAGGCCGGATGGGAAAAGTTATCGTCCGCAAGTGCCGGTGTCGCATAGCGGCTCTCGCCGTCGACGACCAGGTCTGGCCATTCCATGACGAGCAGTTCGAGAGGAAGCCTGGACGTGCCCTCGAGGCCGAGCGAGGTCGCGATGTTGGTCAGGCCAGACGCCTGGATGGCGGCATCAACCAAGGTGCCGGAGCCGGAAGTATAGCTGTTGGCGTAGTAGGTGGCCACGGTCATGCCGGAGCTGCCCTTCGCTCCGACATCGGCGAGCCTTCCATCCAGTTCGGCGACGAGGTCGGCAGCGCGTTCTGAACGCCCGAGTATCTCGCCCATGCGCAGGAGGTTCCTGCGCACGTCGTCGAAAGACTGTTCGGGCCGGAATTCCTCGACACGGATGCCGAGCCGCCGCAGCAGCCCGACCGTCGCTCGCGTCGAGTAGGTCCCGGTAAGCACGAGGTCCGGCTGCATGAGGAACACCTCCTCGGCAAGCCCGTGATTGACGACATAGCGTCCGGAGTCGGCCGCAAGCACCGAACTGGACGGGTCCGCCGCCAGATAGGAGACCGAATACAATTGCGCCTCGCCGGCGACCAGCATCGCCAGTTGATCGGTGCATAGGTTCATGGAGACCACGCGGGTCGGCGCGGCGGCAGCCGGGGCCGCCAGCCAGGGAAGCACCATGGACAGAAACACCGAGGCGAAAGCCGGTCGTCTCATCGTCAGAACGCACCCCTTAAGCCCATGAACGCCGTACGGCCCTGCGTGTTGTAGCCGAATACCTCCTGATACTCCTCGTCGAAGATATTCTCGACGCGGGCGTAGCCTTCGAGGTCATCGGTGAACTTGAAGCTTCCGCCAACATTGACGACGGTATAGGGGTCGAGCGTCACCCGAGGCGGCAGCGATGGCACGAAGGCCACATCCTCCATCTTCCCGTTGAAGACGGCTTCGCCGAAGACCCTGGCGCGATCGTCGTGGAAGACATAGGCCGCCGTCAGCGAACCGGAGTGCATGGGGCGACGAACCTCGCGCAGTTGTGGACCGTTGGCGACCGTCTGTTCGGTAGCGTTGACGTAGGTATAGGTTGCCGTTGCCGTAAAGCCGTTGAAGAAATCGACTGTCGCCGAGACCTCGACGCCCTGGCGCTTGCTTTCGCCGCCACGGTTTATCGGCGACGACATGTAGTTCGGCGGACCGCTATAGACGGTGTCGATCTCGTTTGTGAGATCCTGGTTGAAGTACGTCACGTCGACCACGAGCACGCGATCGAAGAAGCCCTGCTCGACGCCGATGTCCCATCCGAAACTCTCTTCCGGTATCAGATCGGGATTTCCCTCGAAGGTCGAGGGTATGTAGCCGTACTGCTCGAAGAATGTCGGGTTCGTCACGCCGGTTCCCACCGACGCGTGCAGCCTTGTCTGCGCGTCCGGTACAATCCAGGCACCGCTCAGGCTGTAGGTCGTCGCGTCGCCGAACCCCTCATTGAAGTCTCGCCGGACGCCTGCGTTGACATAGAACTGGTCCAGAAACTCGCCGCGATATTCTGCCGCGAGCGAATTGCTCTCGCGCTCGAATGTTTCATCGAGATGAGAAGGCGTGAACATCTCCCTCTGCCACTCATAGCCGCCGGTGAACTGGTGCTTGGCGTCGAGGAAATCCGGCGTGTCGAGCTGGTAGGACGCCTGATAGGTGCCTTTGTATCTTGAGCCGTCGTTCCAGGACGTGTCGCCGACGCTGAAATTGTCCCGATGCGTATCGCTTGCTGTGAACCTGGCTTTCTGGGTCAATGCTCCGTCAAGCGAAACGTGCGTGGCGCCGACGGATCCGAAGAACTCCTGCGTGGCCGTCCAGTCATCGCCGTCTATCACAAGGCCGTAGTTCGGCCCCGGCGACCAGTCGGGCAGGGTCGAAAAGTCCTGCGGATCGACGTCGCTTTTGCGGTCGACGTAACGAAGAGTGGCGTCCAGTGTCAGCGCTTCCGAAACATCCACGTTGAACTTGCCGTTCAGTGTGGTGTTGCGGTCGCCGTCCTTCTCGTCGCCGAAATCCGAGATATTGAAGCCGTCGGTCCTGCGGAACGCGCCGCCAACAGCCAGATCGTAGTTCTCGCCGCCACCGGAAAACGATCCGGCGACCAGCGCTGTCCCGTCGCTGCCGATCTCGGAGCGTGCGGTCGTGCGGAACCCGTTGCGCTCGCCTCGCTTCGTGATGATGTTCACCACACCGGCGCTTGCATTCGAGCCCCAGAATGTACTTTGCGGACCCCGCAAGATCTCGATCCTGTCGATGTCGTCGACCAGCAGGCTGCCGAAATCGAACTCTCCGCTCGATGTCTCGCTGGCTTCCACTCCGTCGATCATCACGAGCAGATGATTTGCTTCCGCGCCTCGAACCCGCACCTGCGTCTGTCCGCCGAACGAGCCGGTTCTGGAAACAGCGAAGCCGGGCACATAGCGAAGCGCGTCCGCTACATAGCGGACCTGGTTCTTTTCCAGCTGCTCGCCCGTTATGACGGTGAACGCCCGGCCTGACTTTTCCTGCTCCACGGGCGTCAGCCCGTCCGTGATCAGAATACGGTCGAGAAGGGTAACGTCGTTATCCCTCGACGCTGCCTCTTGCCCCTCGGCCGTGCTTGTGAAGGCCAGCGCTAATGCGCCGGCCCAGAAAGTTTTCAACTGCATGCGTATCCCCGACAGGATATGGAGCGTCTAGCTTCGCCCCCAGGTTTCCAAGAAACCGCACGCAGAATTTTTCGACAGGCAGTCGGTCAGCGATCGACATATTTTCCCCTCGGCCGTCTCCGGCATGCGGCAACACTTCGTAGTGTCACCGCCACGGACGACCGCGCCTGACCACACCCCGTGGTCAAACATGGGTGACCGGAACAGGCAGGTCTCCTGACTTCCGTGTCTTCGCCTTCTTCCGCCTTCCCGGAGGCGCTTGGCCGCCAGTGGCGTCTTGGAAGAAGGCTCAACGGCTACAGTTGCGGGGGCAGTCTCGGCTTCGGACGAATCCTCACCGTGTTCCCTTTTCATCCGCCTCTCGGCGGAACCAGTTCCGTGACCAAACTAAAGAGACTCGCGACGCGCTGTCAATCGCGCAAGATCAGCCATTCCCTGAAGTCTATGTCGTCCGGTAAACGGCGTGGAGTGTTTCGCGCTTCTGTCAGGCGGTCAATGTCGCCGCATCGACATAGAATGACAGGTGGTTCTCGCAACAGACCCTGAATGTGCGTGGCTCGCGCACCCTCTCACTCACTTTCCCTGATAGGGTTGTCGTGGAACACGACGCGAGCAGACTGTACCGACTTCTGTCCTTCCGATGTGCGCATAACGTTCCGCTCCTTCGAAATTTCCAGGAGATTGAAACCCTTGTGTAGTAAGGCGTTTAGTGGTGCCCAGACGCGGATTCGAACCACGGACACGCGGATTTTCAATCCGCTGCTCTACCAACTGAGCTATCTGGGCTTCCTTTCCAGACCGGTAGGACCGGCGGAAGCGAGAGGCAAAACCTCTCGGAAAGCGCGAGGGTTATAGCATGGGAAATCGGCCTGTCCAGCGCCCAGAGGCGGGTTTTCGACGGACTTTTGCAGCTGGAGCGATTCCGTTGAAAGCGAGAAGCGGCGACGGGCCCGGAATGGCCCAAGCGACAGTCGAATCACAGTTGCAGGAAGATGGTCAGCTTTCGCCCTGTTGCTGCCCGGGCAGGCCTTCCGGCATGTCGTCCTCGTCATCCCGGCCCGGGATGACATAGGCGCCTGTCAGCCAGCGGTTGAGGTCGACGTCCTTGCAGCGGGTCGAGCAGAACGGATAGGTCTCGCGTGCAGAGGGCCTGCCGCATTCGGGGCAGGGGCGTCTGGATCGCAGCGGGGTGACGGTCGTGTCGGAGGCGGTCATGGGTCGTGGCGTCCGCGCTCAGCCTCGGGCTCCGGAGAGCCAGTTGAAATGCACTTGGTAACCGTCGGCATTGAGCAGGCCGACCGTCTCGTAGAGCGGCAGCCCGACCACATTGGTGTAGGAACCCACGAGCTTGACCACGAAGGTGCCGGCCAGGCCCTGTATGGCGTATCCGCCGGCCTTGCCGCGCCATTCGCCGGAAGCGAGGTAGCTTTCCAGCTCGTCGCGGCCGATGCGCTTGAAGCGCACGCGCGATTCGACGAGGCGCAGCCGCACCTTGCCCGAGGGCGTGATGAGGCACACGCAGGAATAGACGCGGTGCGAGCGGCCGGACAGGAGCTGCAGGCTGTTCGACGCCTCGTCGATCATCTCGGCCTTGGGCATGATGCGCCGCCCGAGCGCCACCACTGTGTCGGCGGCGAGAAGGAAGGAGGGCTGGTAGTCGGCTTCGCTCTTCAGCGAGGCGAGCGCCTTCTCGGCCTTCTGACGCGCCAGCCGCTTGGCGAGCGAGCGCGGATGCTCGGAGCGCAGCGGCGTCTCGTCGATGTCCGCCGGCAGCAGCCGGTCGGGTTCGATGCCGGCCTGTTGCAGAAGTTCCACGCGCCGGGCCGAGCCGGAGGCAAGCACAAGCTTCTGGAAAACGCTCATCCGCAGTCCCGAACGGTTCTCTGGCGGCCTGCAGCCATCTACTTGAAGCGGTAGGTGATACGGCCCTTGGTGAGGTCGTAGGGGGTCATCTCGACGAGGACCTTGTCGCCGGTCAGCACGCGGATGCGGTTCTTGCGCATGCGGCCCGCTGTGTGAGCGATGATCTCATGCTCGTTTTCGAGCTTCACGCGGAACATCGCGTTGGGTAGCAATTCGGTCACGGTTCCCGGGAATTCGAGGACTTCTTCCTTCGGCATACTTTACCTTCGTTTGGGACAGGGTTTCCGGCGCCCGTCCGGAATTGCGCGGAACCTATATGATTGTCGCGCCTTTGTGAACAAGCTTAATTCCCGACGTTTTTGCCGTTTTTCACGTCGAATCTCTCCTCGATGCGCGCCTTCAGCCGGTCTCGCATGTCGCGATAGGCGTCCAGCACCTGCTCGCGCGTTCCCTGCGTCGCCGTCGGGTCGCCGGTCGGCCAGTATTCCACCTCGACGGCCAGGGTGCGCGTCAGCTCGAGCGCGAGGTGGTGCGCCTCGGGCGACAGGGTGACGATAAGGTCGAAATAGTCGTCCTCCAGCTCGTCCAGCGTCCGCGCCTTGCGCGGTCCGGAATCCAGTCCCGATTCGGCAAGGATCGCATCGACGAACGGATCGTTCTCGCCGACATGCACTCCGGCCGACGCCACGAAGACCGAGGCGGGCAACATGGCGCGCGCGAGACGCTCGGCAACCGGCGAGCGCACGGCATTCATGCCGCAGAGAAAAAGCACCGAACGGGGGGCGGGCGTCTCGCTCATCCGCGCCAGTGCAGCACGCAGACCAGCGTGAACAGCCTGCGGGCCGTGTCGAAATCGATGTCGATCTTGCCCGCCAGCCGGTCCATGAGAGTCTGCGAGCCTTCATTGTGCAGGCCGCGCCGGCCCATGTCGATCGCCTCGATCTGGCTCGGCGTCGAACTGCGGATCGCTTCGTAGTAGCTTTCGCAGATCATGTAGTAGTCCTTGACGATCCGCCGGAACGGCGTCAGCGACAGGATGTGCGTGACGACTTCCTCGCCGTTCTCGCGCGCGATGGCGAAGACCAGCCGCGCCTCTACCAGCGAGAGGTTCAGCCGGTACGGACCGCCGACGCCGTCATTGACCGGCGCGAAGCTGTTCTCCTCGATGAGGTCGAAGATGGCGACTGCCCGCTCATGCTCGACGTCCGGCGTCGAACGGCCGATCGTGGCGTCGAGCTCGACGTCGATCAGTCGCGAGCGCTGCGGGTCGGGCGGTGCCATGGCTTACATGTTGAGCCGGATTGCGACCGAGCGGCCATGTGCGTCCAGCCCCTCGGCGGAGGCGATCGCGATCGCCGCAGGCGCGAGCTTGCGCAGTTGCTCCGGGCCGAGTTTCAGCAGCGAGGTCCGCTTGACGAAGTCGAGCACGGAGAGGCCCGACGAGAAACGCGCCGAGCGCGCGGTGGGCAGCACATGGTTCGATCCGCCGACATAGTCGCCGATGGCTTCCGGCGTATGGCGGCCGATGAACACCGCGCCCGCATTGCGCATCCTCGACAGGAAGCCTTCCGCGTCCGCCAACGCCAGCTCGACATGCTCGGCGGCGATGCGGTCGACCAGCGGGATGGCGGCGAAAAGATCGTCAACGAGGATGACCGCACCGAAGTCGCGCCAGCTTGCGGCGGCCGTCTCGGCGCGCGGGAGGGTCTTCAGCTGGCGCTCGACGGCCGCCTCGACGGTCTTTGCAAAGCCGGCATCGTCGGTCAGCAGAATGGACTGCGCCGACGCGTCATGCTCGGCCTGCGCGAGAAGATCGGCGGCCACCCAGTCGGGGTCGTTGTCGCTGTCGGCGACGATCAGCACCTCGGAAGGCCCGGCGATCATGTCGATGCCGACCGTGCCGAAGACCTGCCGCTTGGCGGCGGCGACATAGGCGTTGCCCGGCCCGACGATCTTCGCGACCGGCCTTATGGTGTCGGTGCCGTAGGCCAGCGCCGCGACCGCCTGCGCGCCGCCGACGCGGTAGATTTCCGACACGCCGGCCAGGTCCGCCGCCACCAGCACCAGAGGATTGATGACGCCGCCCGAGGCGGGCACCGTGATGACGATGCGCTCCACGCCGGCGACTGCGGCGGGCACGGCATTCATCAGCACCGAGCTTGGATAGCTCGCCGTGCCGCCGGGGACATAGAGGCCGACGGCCTCTATGGCGGTCCAGCGCGAGCCCAGCTCGACGCCCGCGGCATCGACATAGCGGTCGTCGGTCGGCATCTGACGCGCATGGTGAGAACGGATGCGGTCGCGCGCGAATTTCAGCGCCTCGACGGCTTGCGGATCGGCATCGTGATAGGCATCCTCGATGTCCTGCCGCGTGACGGCGATGCCGATAGTCGCCAGATCGGCGCGGTCGAAGCGGCGCGTATAGTCGATCAGCGCCGCGTCCCCTTCCGCGCGGACGCGGCCGATGATCTCGCGAACCGCCGCGTCGACATCCGGTGCGGATTCGCGCTTTGCCGACAGCAGGGCCGCGAAACGCGCTTCGAAATCCGCCTGCGACTGGTTGAGGGTAATGGCCATGGTCCGGTCTATTCCTTGTGCGCCGGCAGGGAGGAGGCCTCCCACGCGCCGCCGAGATCGACGAGCCGGGCTTCCACGCATTCGACATCGAGCCGGATCGTGCCGCCGCCTGAGAAGATGAGATCGATGCTGCCGGCCGGGGCGTCCGTCACCGCATAGGTGATGGCCAGCAGCGAAAGCACGTCGTCCGGCTTGTCGCGCGAGATGCCCGACAGGCGGGCGGACAGAACCCGGTCGAAATGCAGGATGCTGTTGCGTCGCTCCGGTTGGGGCCGGGCGGAGGTCGCGGACGTTTCCCACGCGAAGCGATACATGGGCACGACGAACTTCCGGGAGCCGCCGGTGAATTGCAGGTCGCCCACCTTCATCACCGCGTCCTGCACATGGGCGGAGATGATCTCAAGGTCCTCGTCGTCGAGGGCAAGCAGCTTGAGCGGATCCATTGACGGCGCCTGTTCTGTTGGTTTCGTCCGGTTGGTTTCGGCCTAGTTATGCGGTCTTTGGCGAGCGTGCAACCGGCATGGCCGGCGAGCGTGGCGGCGACCCGGTGCGCGAACGTGACCAGGAGATATCGGATCTGTCCCCTTTGCGGGCCATTCCATTCTTCCTTCCATCGGCAGGCGTGTGTCACCGTTACCACGCCTCGTTTCCGATCTGGCCATTGTGGGAGGCGGCGCATGGCAACGACGTCCTGCAGGGATAGTGAGATGACGCGCTGCCATGCGCCGCCGGTGTTTTCTCGCCTGCCGGTTGTCCGGCCCATCGCCTTCCGGTGGTCTGGAAGGCGCGGGCACACGGGTCGGCGGGCGACCGCAGCCGTCCGCGCAACCCAGCGGACGTCACTGCGGCACCACACTTGCCTGAATGGAGGTTGTGGCCACCCGTTCCCACAAGCAAGCTGCCCGCAAAGGATAGGGGCGTTCGAGCCGGTGTGGATAAACCGGCCGGTCTTACTTTTAGATCATTTCAGTTTTTGACGGAAACAGCCCCTCACCCTTACCCTCTCCCCGCAGGCGGGTAGAGGGGGGGCGTTGGCGTTGCGGCCAGCCTCCTTCTCCCCGGGCAACGGGGAGAAGGTCCCGGCAGGGAGGATGAGGGGCGATTCTTCCTAACGCTGAATGGCTCTGGGGCCGTATGAGTCTTGGCCGGGCACAGGGCTGCGCCCGCCCGTGAAGCCAAAAATCAGCTCGACAGACGCTCGACGACCGCGCCGCAGTTTCCGAGCTTTTCCTCCAGCCGCTCGAAGCCGCGATCGAGATGGTAGACGCGGTTGACGATGGTCTCTCCCTCGGCCGCCAGCCCGGCGATCACCAGCGAGACCGAGGCGCGCAGGTCGGTCGCCATCACAGGTGCACCTTTCAGCCGCGGCACGCCGTCGACGATGGCCGTCTGGCCCGACAGCGAGATATGCGCGCCGAGCCGGGCAAGCTCCTGGACGTGCATGAAGCGGTTCTCGAATATCGTCTCGGTGATCCTCGACTGGCCGCTCGCCATGGTCATCAGGCCCATGAACTGCGCCTGCAGGTCGGTCGGGAAGCCGGGGAAGGGCTCGGTCGTCACGTCGACTGCGCGGATGCCGTTGCCGTTGCGCCGCACATGCACGCCGTCCGCCAGTTGGCTGATCTCGACTCCCGCATCCGTAAGCGTGTCGAAGGCGCTCTGCAGCAGGTCGGAACGCGCGCCTTCCAGCACGACGTCGCCGCCCGTCATGGCCACGGCCATGGCGTAGGTGCCCGTCTCGATCCGGTCCGGGATGACGCGGTGGCGCGCGCCCGACAGTGCCTCGACGCCGTCGATCGTGATGGTCGACGTTCCCGCGCCGCTGATCCTTGCGCCCATGGCGTTCAGGCATTCCGCGAGGTTGACCACCTCTGGCTCGCGCGCGGCGTTCTCCAGCACGGTCTCGCCTTTGGCGAGCGACGCCGCCATCATCAGCACATGCGTCGCGCCGACTGATACTTTCGGGAAGACGAAGCGGTTGCCGGTCAGGCGTCCGTTCTTCGTCTTCGCGACGACATAGCCGCTTTCCACGTCGAGATCGGCGCCCAGCGCCTGCAACCCTTCGAGGAACAGGTCGACCGGGCGCGTGCCGATGGCGCAGCCGCCGGGCAGCGACACCTTGGCCTCGCCCATGCGCGCCAGCAGCGGCCCGATGACCCAGAAGGACGCCCGCATCTTCGACACCAGCTCATAGGGAGCCGTCGTGTCGACGATATGCCGCGCCGTGAAGTTGATCGTGCGCGAATAGCCTTCCTGCTGCTTCTCGCGGCGCCCGTTCACGGAATAGTCGACGCCGTGATTACCGAGGATGCGGATGAGCTGCTCGACATCGGCCAGATGCGGCACGTTCTCCAGCGTCAGCGTGTCATCGGTCATCAGCGATGCGATCATCAGCGGCAGCGCCGCGTTCTTCGCGCCGGAGATCGGGATGCGGCCATTGAGCTCGTTGCCGCCAACTATTCTGATGCGATCCATGAATGTCCCCGGCAAATGTCCCCGGCCGGCAAACGGCCATGGTTCCTAAGGTGCCTGATTCTGAAAGATGCTGTGTGGACGCCCGTCTAAACCATCGTCTCAATCGGTTCAAGGAACAGGATTGCGCCCGCTGCGCAGCCCATTCTGTAATATTCTGCCCACCGCAACCCGACGAGGTTGCCGGCTTGCGCCTTCCTCAGTCCTCGCCGGTCCTCTCGTCCGGCGCACCCGTTCCGCCCCTGCCGGCGGTGGAAGCGGCCGCGAGCCCGTCTGGCCGCTGGTCGGCCTCGCCGGTGCGGCGCGACCTGAGCTGCGCCTTGCGCTTCTGCAGGTTCGCACGCAGGGCCTCGGCCAGCCTGGCCTTGCGGTGGTCGGCCCGCGTTTCCGGCTGGGTCGATTTCGATTTGGTCTTGTCGGTCATGGTCTCGCTTAGTCCTTAACAATGCATAACCGACATTGTGGCGCGGCCATGTCTGGGAGGCTGTTGCAGGCTATTCTGAAATTGATCCGGCCCGAACACGGTGATTTTTCGCTTTAGCCGATCAATTTCAAAATGGCCTCTTATAGCAACTTGCGCTTGGCGATTCATTGTGGCAGAAGGCGCCGCATTCACGATGCTGCCGTAGCTCAGTGGTAGAGCACTCCCTTGGTAAGGGAGAGGTCGAGAGTTCAATCCTCTCTGGCAGCACCATTCTCCCCAATAGAATCAACAGATGGCCTTGTCACCGCGCAACAAGGCTGCACGGTCTTGTCCGGCCCTGCGGAAAGCCTGCGGATTGCGCGGTCTGTCACAGAGGATTGAGACAGGTCGCGATGCCGATCGTTCAATGGCGCTCTCGCGATTCGTCTCTGCCAGTCCAGAGTCAGCAACTGTTCGCACGGGAACAAAATAGGAACAAAATCCTTGACGGCCTCTCCATCGCGATGGCAATCTGCCGCCATCAAACCGATGGAGAACGACAATGGCCGAACCTGCGAGGGTCGCGGAGAGCGAAGCTTTTTCACTGCGTCTGAACTGGCGGCAGGCCGATCGCGAGGCCGACTACGTCGCCGATGCGGACGGTTATGACGGCAGCGTCGGCCGCATCTACCTGCGCGATGCCGGCCCGCAGCAGGGTCTGTGGTTCTGGGCGATGAACGCGCATGGTTCCGAGATCAGCCGCAACATCGGCAGCCTCAACGGTGTCGAGAAATCGGCGCGCGCGGCAGCCCGCATGGTCGAGGGCGCCTGGTTCGCAGCCATCGCCGGATCCTCCCTTGACCGCCCGCCGCCGAAGCGGAATGCCTATGCAATGGTGAGAGCAGGGGAGTAGTATCCCAGGCAAGCCAAGCGCGAGGCTGCCAGTTTCACGGACCTTTTCGGCGCATGGGCGTTGCCGGAAGAATGGAACCAGTTCGCGCCACGGCCCTTTCGCTTCCAAGGGAGACCGACGATGGAAACGAGCGTCAGGAAGTTTTTCGAACGCTATGCAGGCTTCTTCAACCGGGCGCTGGCCGGTAACATCGACGAGCATGAGCTGGCGGCGCTCTACGCCCCGGAATTCATCGCGGCATCGCCGCGTGGGGTGATGACCGGCCGCAACGATGAACAGCTCAAGCGCACGCTGGCGCATGGTTATGCGCACTACCGGGAGATCGGCACGAAGGCGATGCGGATAACCGATATCCGCGTCACTCCCATCGACGAGCATCATTGCGTCGCCCATGTCGCCTGGACGGCAACCTATGCCCGCAAGGACCAGCCGGACCTGTCGATCGACTTCGAGGTGCATTACCTGATGCAGATGCTGGGCGGCGAGCCGAAGGTGTTCGGCTGGGTCGCCGGCGACGAGCAGGAACTGCTGCGCAAACACGGCATCGGGTGACGCGGCCTCCTGCCGGCCAGATTGGATGAACGAAATCCGCGCGTCGTGCGTTCTGCCTCGATGGAACAGCAGGCGATGATCGGGTTCGAGAGCCGCAGGGCCGAGACGGCGCAGGGCGGCGTGTTCGTGCACAAGGCCGGGTCGGGACCGCCGCTGCTGCTGCTGCATGGATTTCCGCAGACAAGCCTGATGTGGCGCGACATCGGCCCGATGCTGGCGTCGCACTTCACCGTCGTTGCCGTCGACCTGCCGGGCTATGGCGCCAGCGATTGCCCGCCTGCCGATGAGCAGGGACATGGGTCCATGTCGAAACGCGCCATGGCGACGACATTGATCGAGACGATGGCAGCGCTGGGGCACGACCGCTTCGCGGTTGCCGGGCACGACCGCGGCGGCCGGGTCGCCTATCGCATGACACTCGACTATGCCGAGGTCGTGACCAGGCTGGCAGTGCTCGACATCATCCCCACCTTCGAGGTGTGGGACCGGGCGGATGCGCGCCTCGCCCTGGCGTTCTGGCCATTTTCATTGCTGGCACAGCCGGCACCATTGCCGGAACGACTGATCGCCGCTGCTCCCGAGGCGATCGTCGACAATGCGCTGGACGAGTGGGGATCGGCGCCCGAAACCTTTCCGCGTGCCGTCCGGGAGGCCTATGCCGCGGCACTGCGCGATCCGGCGCAGATCCATGCGATCTGCGAGGAGTATCGTGCTGCCGCCACGGTCGACCGCGAGCACGACCGTGCCGATCTCGAAGCTGGGCGCCAGATCGATTGCCCGCTGCTGGCGCTGTGGAGCGCGCATGGCGGCCTCGCCAGCTGGTACGAGGA
>WPCJ01110917.1_pt1 | contig 33469 bp, 35 predicted proteins | sample 5399831 | NCBI WGS metagenome assembly WPCJ01 (sample SAMN12869470, study PRJNA574797) | sludge metagenome | isolation source: wastewater treatment of pH10 | place: China:Beijing | collected 2019-05-20 | reverse complement strand
CACGAACCGAACCTTTCGGCGAAAGAGCGTGATCGTCGTGCGCAGGAAGCATTGCGGGAAGTCGGCATGGACCCGGCCATGCGCAATCGCTATCCGCACGAATTTTCCGGCGGCCAGCGCCAGCGCATCGCCATTGCGCGTACGATGATCCTGAAACCGCGCGTGATCGTCCTCGATGAGCCGACGAGTGCGCTGGATCGCTCAGTGCAGAAGCAGATCGTTACCCTGCTGCGCGACCTTCAGAAAGACCACGGCCTGTCCTATCTCTTCATCAGCCACGACATGGCGGTCGTGCGTGCGGTCTCGGACTATGTGATCGTGATGAAGAACGGAAAGATCGTCGAACAGGGCGATACCGAACAGGTCTTCGATCACCCGCGCGAGGACTATACCAAGGCCCTGATGGCGGCGGCGCTTAGCGAAGAACGCTTTGGTACGTGATCTCGTGACGGAATAAAAAGCGAAAAGGGCCTGATTTCAGGCCCTTTTCATGCGGAAGAGCTCAGGCGACGCTGTGCAGTTCCGTGCAAACCTTGTTGCGGCCCATATGTTTGGCGCGATAAAGCGCGGCATCGGCTCTGCGGAAAACAGTCTGGAAATCATCGTCTCCCGGCGTGCAGAAAGCGATCCCCGCACTGGTCGTCGTTGAGAAGTCCCCCGCCGGGGCCTCGAATGCAATCGCCGCAAAGGCTTTGCGGATTGCGTCGGCCAGAGCGAGAACATCGCTATTGTGTTTCTGCCTCAGGATCAGAACAAACTCCTCGCCGCCTATGCGGGAGATGAGGGCCGCGCCTTTGACATGGCTACGCAGAACGTCGGAGAAGGTGCCCAGCACCTGATCGCCCACAATGTGTCCATGCGTATCATTGATGGATTTGAATGCATCGAGATCGAAGATCACGACTGAATCCCCGAGTTGCAGTTCATTATCGTCCAGCACGTCGTAAAGCGCGCGCCGGTTCAGCAATCCGGTCAGGCTGTCGGTGCGTGCCTCATTGGCATGACGGCGGGCAATGCGCGACTGGGTGAAATTCAGTGACAGCGCGCCAATGCCCGTAATGCCTATGATGGCGGTAATGGCATTGATATCTTCAGCCCAATTGCTTGGGATCGTAGTCATGACCCACTGTTGTTCATGCAGGATGACAGCGCCGCACAGAAAAAACGAAATCGCCGTCAGGGTATATAGAGCGATCATGCCTATGACAGGGACCGGCGCTTCCCGATAGACACGGAAATATTCTTTCGCCGTCAGCAGGAGCAGCAGAGCCGAAGTCAGATTGAAGATCGCCGTGCCGGTACCCGTCTGCCCGGCCAGAATAGGAAGCGTCGTTGCGCATATGACGGCAACCGCCAGAACGACCAGAAAGCTGCGTTGTATCGGACGTCCGGAAATCTGCCGAGAACCAATAATCAGAAATATGAAACCTATACTTTCCAGACTGAAAGCAACAATCGAGGCCGTAGCCAGCGACAAAGGCCCCGCATAATAAAGCACTGCTCCCGTGCCGAGCAGGATCATGCCAAGGCAGCCCCAAAGCAAAAACTTGTCCCGCGAATTCTGATACCAGACGCTGAGAATCGTAAGGCCTACTGCCAGCGAGCAGATACCAGTCGCAAAAAACAAAGTGTTCTGGTCGAGTCCCAAAGCTGCCTTTCCCCCACCGCATGCCCACGATGAAACCAAGTGTAATTCAGCTCTTGAAAATAAGCGATAAGCAATATGCTCCCATCAGACAGGCATCGTCCCATTGGATGCCATATCTATACAGAACAGATGAGCTATGGTTAATAATCAGCGCGCGGGGTTTTGGTAAAAGAGGTCGAGATGTTGAAAATTGCATTGCTGGCAGGCAGCCTGACACTTCTTGCGGCGCAATCGTCGTTCGCAGACGAACAGACAATCGAAGGCGTGGGCCTCGGCAGGGAAATCACCTGCACCTCCGGCGATGTCGGAATCTACGGTGCGGAAAATAACGTCAAGCTCAAGGGAGAATGCGGCCATGTCACCGTTCATGGCGTTTCCCATACCGTGACCTTTGAGAACGCCCAGAAGCTCTCGATATCGGGAACTGACAACACGGTGTCGGGCGGAGCAACGCAAAATCTGATTGTTGAAGTGTCGAACAATCAGGTATCCGCCACCTTGAAGGAAGGAACGGACCCTTCAATTCTGGAGGTTTCCGGCGCAGCGAATATCGTCAATGTAAAGGTCGACGGGCCTTCGCAATTCGACGTCAGCGGCGCGAACCATCAGGTGACCTGGTCACTTGCCGACGGCTCCACCGAACCGACAATCTCGATCTCCGGTGCTGATAACGATGTAACCAAGGCTGAATAAAAATGGCCTGCGCAGCACCAGGAAGGAGCCGCGCAGTTTATCGGTTTAAGCTGCCAGCGAAGCCATATCGATGACGAAGCGGTAGCGCACGTCGCTTTTCAGAACGCGCTCATAGGCTTCGTTGATGTCCTGAATAGTGATCTTCTCGATTTCCGAAACGATGTTGTGCTGACCGCAGAAGTCCAGCATTTCCTGCGTTTCCTTGATCGAACCGATCATCGATCCCGCAAGCGACTTGCGACCGGGAATGAGCGAGAACGCATGCACCGGCACCATGTTTTCAGGAACGCCGACGACAACCATAGTGCCATTTACCTTGAGCAGGGCAAGATAGGCATTCCAGTCGATGGCAACGCCAACCGTGCAGATGATGAGATCGAACGATCCTGCCAGCTTCTCGAACGTGGTTGCGTCGCTGGTTGCATAATATTCGTGGGCACCAAGTTTGAGGCCATCTTCCTTCTTTGAAAGCGACTGGCTCAGAACGGTCACATGCGCGCCCATGGCGTTGGCGAGCTTGACGCCCATATGCCCAAGCCCACCCATGCCGACGATGGCGACATGCTTGCCGGGGCCCGCATTCCAGTGGCGCAATGGCGAGTAGAGCGTAATGCCTGCGCAAAGCAGCGGCGCTGCCGCATCGAGTGGAAGATTGTCGGGCATGGAAAGGACATAGCCTTCCTTGACGACGATATGGTCGGAATATCCGCCCTGCGTCCGCTCTTTTCCCTCCGCATCGAATGTATTGTAGGTCTGGATGAGGCCCGGAAGATACTGCTCGTTGTCGACATCACGGCTGGCGCATCCGACACAGGAATCCACGAAGCAGCCAACGCCGACCTTGTCGCCGACCTTGAACTTGGTAACCGCATCACCGACAGCAGTGACAACGCCCGCGATTTCATGCCCCGGAACGATTGGATAAACGGCATTCTTCCATTCATTGCGGACGGTATGGATATCGGAATGGCAGACACCGCAATACTGGATCGAGATGACCACGTCATCCACATTGGGTTCACGTCGTTCAAAAGTGAACGGAACCAACGGTTCATCTGCATCCGTAGCAGCGTAACCTCTTGCTATGGCCATGATAGACTCCATTTATTGGATTAGGGAAGTAAGCGGAATATGCGGGAAGCAAGGGCAGAAGCGGTAGACCGATCCTGCAAGCTTCTTGCACGATCCTGCAAAACTGCCTGCTTCATGATTGCTGATGCATGCCTGTCTGATCAATAATTTCTGTATTCTATCTCATCTCAAGCGGATAACCTATGACCTCACTGACAGACACCTATAAAGAGCTTGCCGCTCTGGCTGAGCGTTTCACCGGACAGGACGGTGAATATCGCACGCCAATCGAAGGTCTGGGGATCAGCAGGCGGACAACGCCAAGCATACCCTGCCATAGCAGCTATCGGCCCTGTCTCGCCATGGTTCTGCAGGGCGCGAAATCCCTGCGTCTCGGTTCCGAGACGATCAACTACACCAAGGGCGAATATCTGGTGACGTCACTCGACCTGCCTGTCACATGGCGGGTGGTGGAAGCAAGCCCGGAAGCGCCGCATCTTTGTCTGGCTCTCGCTATCGACAGCGAAAAGCTCACCGACCTGATAGGGCGCGCCGACGTTCGCAGGCATATGATGACCGACGGCGATCAATGGGGCATCACCGTCAATGCTGCACCAGCGGGATTGCTGGATGCAGCCTTGCGCCTGCTGCGCCTCCTCGACAACCCGGAGGATATTCCGGTGATGGCACCCCTCATCGAACAGGAAATTCTCTATCGCCTTCTGACAGGTCCAGGCGGCGAGCGCCTGATCAACATCGCAACCGCCGACAGCCAGGCTAACCGGATAGCCCGCGCCATCGGGTGGCTTCGGCAGAACTTCGCAGCGCCATTGCGGATCGAACAGCTTGCCGAACACGTCAATATGAGTGCGTCGTCATTTCATCATCATTTCAAGGCGATTACGGCTATGACGCCGGTTCAATATCAAAAGCAGTTGCGTCTGAACGAGGCACGCAGGCTGATGCTGGTCGAGCGGCTGGATGCCGGTACGGCGGGTCATCGCGTCGGCTATCAAAGCCCTTCGCAATTCAGCCGTGAATATAGCCGCTTCTATGGAAACCCGCCCATGCGCGACATCGAAGCCGCATAGATAGAAACGGCGGAACTTGTGTTCCGCCGTTACTTTATTCTCAGTGGGTCTGGCTGCCACGGACCGCTGCGACATCTGCCGCCTTTACCGGTCCTGCGCTGTTCCCCCATGCCGAGCGCACGAATGTCGCCAGTTCGGCAACTTCGTCATCCGACAGGCGGTCGGCATAACCCTGCATCACCAGACGCATCGGACGCTTCGCCGTGGACGGAACCTCGGCGCCGTGCAGGATGATCGAGATCAGCGGCTTCGTTTCCGAACCCGTCACAAGATCATTCCCGGCAAGCTCTGGGAAGATTTCCGGCGCGCCCTTGCCCGTCACGAAGTGACACGCGGCACAATTGTCGATGTAGAGACGCGCACCAAGAGGCATATCCGGAGAAGCTTCCGTCAGCATCTTTGTCGTTGCTTCACCGGCGGCATCCGCCGGAGCCGCTGGCAATGCCATCGACGCCTTTAAAGCAAAACCCTGCGGCACTTCGACGGCTGCACCGTCGATCCCCTTGAGGAAGGCGGCAATCGCCAGATTGTCGGCGTCGGTGAGATGCTGCAACGAATGTTCGACCGCAAGGCCCATTTCGCCATTGGCCGTGGAGTATGAATTGCGGCCCGTCGCAAGGTAGGTCGCCAGTTCCTCGATGCTCCATTTCTGCGGAGCGGAATTGGCACCGCGCAGGGACGGTGCATTCCAGCCATCGACAACACCGCCGGTGAGGAAGTCCTTGTCACCGACCTGTGTGCCACTTTGCGCCATCAGCGGATTGCGCGGGCTATGGCAGGCGGCGCAATGCGCCGGTCCCTCGACCAGATATTGTCCGCGATCCTCTGCTTCCGATTTGCCAGCGGCCTTGAAGCCCGCTTCCTGGCCAAGAGCCAGCCAGTTCCAGGCGCGAATGCCGAAACGCATGTTGAACGGGAAGCCGAGCTTGGTTTCCTGAACGACATTGTTTACCGGCTCTACCTGATGCATGAAATAATCATACAGCGCGCGGACATCTTCTTCCGTCAGCTTGCGATAGTTTTCATATGGCATTGCCGGATAGAGATGCGAGCCGTCGGCACGAATGCCGTCATAAAGAGCGGCGCGAAACTGATCGAGTGTCCAGTTTCCAATGCCGGTCTCCTTGTCAGGAGTGATGTTGGTCGTCCAAATTGTGCCCATCGGGCTTGCAATCGGGCGACCACCGGCAAAGGGCTTGCCGCCTTCCGCCGTATGGCAGGCCATGCAGTCGGAGGCATACATGACATACTGGCCCTGCCCTTCGGCGGGCTTCCAGTCTGCGGCCAGTTCCTTGGTCGGCTTGGTCAGTTGTACCGGCACGAAGATGAAGGCCAGCAGCGCGATAATCCCGATGACGACCAGAACGCCGATTATGCGAAGAAAAGTTTTCATCACCATTCTCCTCAGATCAGCGGACGCGGATTGGACAGATATTGCGTGCGGATCGCATGCGCAGTCGAATAGGCAAGCCCGCCGAGCAGGCCTGTCGGATTGTACTGCGTGTTCTGCACGAAATTGCCTGCGCCGGTCATGAACACATTGTGCTTGTCCCAGGCCTGCGAGTAACGGTTGACCACGCCCTCACGCGGATTTTCCGACATGATATGGCCACCCGTATTGTGCGTCGTCTGGTATGGGCGCACGTCGTATTGAGCGCCTTCCTTCTTGAACGACGACTGCAGCAGGTCCGGATTCATCGTCTTCGCCAGCTCTTCCATCTTGGTCTTCATGTACTGGGTCATCCGGATATCGTTCGGATTCCAGTTGAAGGTCATGCGCATAAGCGGGCGACCGTGACGGTCCTTGTAGGTCGGGTCCAGATCGAGATGGTTGGTCCGGTAGGACATATGCGAACCATGGCTGCCGATGGACATGGCGTGGCCGTACCATTCGGCGATGGCTTTTTTCCATGCCCCACCCCAAGCTGGAGTGCCCGACGGAAGCGGCATACTGCGGATCGGCTGGCCGTTGGTCTGGCCTGCGCGCCAGTACGAACCGCCGATGAAGCCTTCCCGTCCGAAATCGATCTGATTGACACCGAAATCGTCGATGCACATGCCGTTCGCGCCGGTGCCGATGAACGGATTGAACTCTTCATCCTTGAAGAAGAGCGTCACGCCGCCATTCATCTGATAGGCATAATTACGCCCGGTCACACCTTCGCCCGTCGCCGGGTCGTATGGCTGGCCGATGCCGGAAAGCAGCGCCAGATGCACATTGTTGAGCGAGAAGGACGCAAGAATAACGATATCGGCGGGCTGGAACACCTCTTCCTGCGTCGCCTCGTCGAAATAGGTAACGCCTGTAGCCGTCTTGCCATCCGGCGCCATTTCGACGCGCAGAACTTCCGACTCCGTGCGATAGGAGAAGTTCGGCATGCGTTTCAGTGCATCGAGAATTGCCGTCTGCGGCGAAGACTTGGAATACTGGTAGCAGCCGAAACGCTCGCAGAAACCGCAATGATTGCACGGCCCCATCTGCATGCCATATTCGTTGACATAGGCCGTCGACGCGATACCACCCGGCGACGGGAACGGGTGATACCCCATGCTTTGGGCGGCATCTCCAAATTTCCGTCCGTCCCAGGTCGTGTGCATTGGCGGCATCGGATAGTCGTTTGAACGCCATCCCTCGAACGGATTGCCGCCTTCGACGGTCTTGCCCTTGAGATTGCCAGCCTTGCCGGAAATGCCGGCAATGCGCTCGAAGCGGTCGAAGAACGGTTCCAGCTCGTCGTAATGGATTGGATAATCGCCCAGGAGCATGTCTTCCGGAATGATCTGCTCGCCCCAGCGTTCCCTTACATAGGAGCGCAGGCGCAGCTCTTCCGGCTGCGGACGCCAGTTCAGCCCGTTCCAGTGCGTACCCGCTCCGCCGACGCCATTGCCCGGCAGGAACGAGCCGAAGCTGCGATAAGGCAATGCAATTTCGTTCTCGTTGCGCCGGATCGTGACTGTCTGCTGACTGGCGCGCTGCATCAGCTTGAGGCGCACGCCATATTTCAGCTCGTCAATCATGTTGGGATATTTGAAATCGGGGACCGTGTTCTGGTCGTGGCCGCGCTCAAGCGCGACGATTTCAAGCCCTTCCTGAGCCAGTTCCATGGACAGAATGGCGCCTGTCCAGCCGAGGCCGACGACGACCACGTCTTTTTTCTTTTCCTGACGTGCCATTGTTAAGCCCTCTCGCCCTTGATCGAAATCGGGCCTAGTGGATAGCGAACATTATAGCGTTCAACCCATTCCTTGTAGCTGCCGCGCGCACCGGGGAAGCCGATATAGCTCCACGCCTGCATGCCGTGATTGCCGCCATACATCGGATCGGCGAAATAGCCTTCCTTGGTGTTCTGCAAGAGAAGCGTAAAGAAGTCGCGCAGTTCAGGCTGTAGGCCGACCTCCCCCTTCTGCAACGAGGTCAAAGCGGCGTCCTGCTGTTCAGCCGTCAGGGCAGAGAAAGCTGCGCCATGCTTTTGTTCGCACCACGCATTGAAGGCAGGAATGCCCTGCCGGTAAATCTGTGCCGGATTGAGGGGTGTCTGCCAGCCGCGCGTCGGATCGGCCGAAGGATCGTGGGGACCGACCATGTACCAGTCATCCGCACGACCGAAATCGCCGGCAAGCTGGAGATCGATGAATACGGGAACACGGGCTTCGATGGCGCCGGGGCCATCCCCCTCGGACGGGATCAGTCGCGCCGTCGCGGCGAGAATGAAAGCCCATTCAACTTCATTGAAATATTGACGTTCATATTCTTCAAGCGGAACCGGGGGAGTTTGTGGCTCCGCTTTGGCTGAGACAGCGAGCCCTGAAAGCATCACGCTTGCCGCGGAGGCTTTCAGAAAACTGCGCCGACTCGGATATCCGGGAAGGTCGGTCATTGTCGTTTCCTGCCGATTTGGTGGGTAAGACTTTTTGAGGTGTTTCCGAGAAAATTCCACGATACGCAGACGAGAAACATATACGCTGGATACACATACCTCCAGAATAGTTCAAATAACTTGTACCCTAGTTGTGCATAACCAACCGGAGTTCATTATAAAACTAGAGCCTTAGCGCAATTCGGAAAGGCCCGAAGAACGACGAAAATCAGGCCCCGTGATACCACTTCGAGCACGGTTTTCACAATCGCGTGAATGCCGGCTTAGTTCACTGCCTATTTTCCCAGACCTGCGGTTTCGAGCCCCTCTCACTGCAGAATTCACTTCGCCTAGCCGGAACCGGCAAGGACTTTTCACGTTGAAAGCGACGGCCGGAAGTGGCCATTATGGTGCGTCGCGATTTCTACGCGACGGAAGTGAAACGAAGGGAGGTCGGAAAAATGAAGGCACGCACAGCGACTGTCGGTGATCTTGAGAGCGTTTTTCACGACCTTTCAAGACGCATGGCAATCGAGTACATCGCAGCCGGCAAAGATACCAAGGCCGCCTATGACAATCTGATGATGAACTTGCGGGAAGGCCGGGCGCACGCTTTACTACAGAACGACAAGGTTGTCGCAATCATCGCCTGGCACGAGGGAGATGGCGCCACTGACACGCTTTTTGCTGCGAAGGAAGAGTTCTTCAACCGAAATACGGTGCGCTTCTGCAAACAGCACATCCGGCAGATTCAGGCTTTGGCGGGCGATCTGCCTATTCATTCGCGAAGCTGGCTCGACCGTTCCGATATCGTGAAATGGTTCAAAATTATCGGTTACGAAGAAAAGGGAACCGACAATGGCGCCCGCCTCTTCGAGCTGCCTGCCCATAGTGACGGCATAGTCGGCGCATGAGATTTCGTCACCGGAGAAAATTCCGGTGGCGATCCACAAAAGCAAAATCCGACCTCAAAGCCATCAAACTTGAGAAGTCTGTTCCTTGATGAACAAGGCCCCGTAGCCCACCATCACGGCATGGATACGAGCTACGTTTATATCGCCATCGCCCTGCTCCCGTTTCTGCTTTGGAGCGCGTTTATCTTCCTGCTGTCGGAAGCTGACATGGACACCAGCTATTCGGGCCGCGAAGAGTTGAGTGATGATCGCCCAACCGACGACCAAATGGCGGATGTCGTGACCATTCCTTACGGCCTGATCTTCCCGCTTTACTATCATACACCTGTTGCATCGCGCGAAATCGGTTGAAACGCTCGCGCTCCTGCGACACTCGGCCAATTGCAATAGACTATCAATTCTCTCGATTTCATGCAAAAGCATCCCGGCGAAACATCGGCGGAGTGCGCATGCTTACCAAGAAGGGTAAATACGGTTTGAAGGCTCTGGCTCATCTCGCCGCGCTTGAGCCGGGTGAAAGCGCCTTCGTCGCTGAAATTGCCGCACGGAATAATATTTCGAAGAAATTTCTCGACGCAATCCTGCTGGAATTGCGCAATAATGGCATTCTGCGCTCCAAAAAGGGTCCCGGAGGCGGCTATAGCCTGTCGAAGCCCGCGTCCGAAATCACCATCGGACAAGTCGTCCGTGTTCTGGACGGACCTCTGGCGCCGATCCGTTGTGCCAGCCGCACAGCGTATGAGCCTTGCGACGACTGCGAGGATCACCGCGCCTGCCAGGTACGCCGCTCCATGCTGCTCGTGCGCGAAGCAATAGCAGGCGTTCTCGATACGATGACGCTTGAACAATTTACCCGCAACGGTGGACTGGAAGACGACAGTTCCGCGCCGACCTGGGCCCGGTTAAGCGCCTGATACGACGTCCAGAAGCCGATAGCTGCCATTGTGATACAGGAGCGGTTCACCGGAACCGGTGACGATCTTCAGAACACGCCCGATCACGATTGCATGGGTATGACGCTCGATGACGTCTTCCACCGCACAATCGACCGACGCCAGAGCGCCTGTCAGCGCCAGCGCTCCGCTTTCAAGCGAATACCATTCGGCACCTGCATACCGGGCAGTCCCCTTGATGCCGCCCTTGCCGGCAAAACGATCAGCAATCGACTGCTGGCCGGAGGACAAAACATTCACGCAGAAATGGTTGTGGCGACTAATCGCCGACCAGACCGACGAACCGCGATTGATGTTTACGATGATCGTCGGTGGCTCAACTGAAAGAGCAGTGGCCGATGTCACTGTCGCGCCCGTGCGGCCATCGTCATAACCTGCGGTGACGACGCTGACACCACCGGCAAGTTGGCGCATTGCAGCTTTCAGTTCACCGGGAGAAACCTCAATATCTTCCGGTTCATCAATATAGCGGGACGCGCTGTCGCGTAGATATGTCACCGTTGATACCACGCCAGATCCTCTCATAAACCGAACTCGACAATTTCTAGCATGCGTGGAAATGCCGACCGAGATTGTTCTTTCCATAGTTCGAAAGAAATTTAGAAAACTGCGCTATCTCTGCGGATATGCTTGCTTTAACGCCGAAAATACTGACGGCGGCACGGCTCAAGCCGACTTGGCCAGCAGTTCTCTTGGGCCTACCGGCTTCAGACCCAGATGCGAGCGAAGCGTCGAACCCTCGTATTCTTCCCTGAAAAGACCGCGCTTCTGCAAAATCGGGACCACCTCCGTCGTGAAAAGCTCGAACTGGCTGGTGATGATTGGCGGCATCACGTTGAAGCCGTCCGCAGCGCCCGAACTGAACCAGTCTTCGATTGTGTCCGCGATCTGTTCCGGCGTGCCAACCGTCGCGAAATGGCCACGCGCACCGGCGAGTTTGCGCAACAGCTGCCGCAATGTGAGGCCCTCGCGCAAAGACATCTCGATATAGCCGATGACGCGGCTTTTTGATGCCTGCACGGCTTCCGGATCGGGGAAATCTCCAGCCTTCAATGGACGATCCAGAGGTACGGTAGAAAAGTCGTGACCACCGAAGCGAGCCGACAGCCGTGAGAGGCCGACATCGGTACTGGTCAAGGCATCAAGCTCTTCCCATACACGTTCCGCTTCTGCTTCAGTTGATCCAACTGCAGCGCTCAGGCCAGGCAGAATGGCGATATCGTCGTTCTGCCGTCCGTAGGCCGCAGCCCTGCCCTTTACATCCGTGTAGAAGTCACGCGCCGATTCCTTGGTCATGTGAGCGGTGAAAATTGCCTCCGCCCATTTGGCGGCAAAACCACGACCGGCATCCGATTGGCCCGCCTGAATATAGACAGGTCTGCCCTGCGGCCCTTCCGGCACATTGAGCGGTCCAGCAGTCCGATAATGGCGTCCAGTGAAATTGACTGGCTTTATCCGCGAAGGGTCGAGATATTGCCCACTTTCCCTATCGTCTTGAACGGCATCGGCCGGAAAACTGCGCCACAGCGCGTCAACGGCCTCGACAAACTCCTCCGCAATCTTGTAGCGGTCGGCATGGTCGACATTCTGCTGCAGGCCGTAATTGGCTCCAGCCTCGGCAGCCCAGGATGTGACGATATTCCAACCAGCGCGCCCTTGGGAAAGATGATCCAGCGTCGCAAACTGGCGTGCCAGCGTATAGGGCAAGCTATAGGTCGTGGAAGCCGTGCCGATAAGACCAATGCGTTGCGTTTTTCCGGCGAGAAGCGACAGCAACACTATCGGTTCGAGTGCCCCGGAAGCCGCGAGCCCGCTGCTGTTGGGGGCAACAAGCGTATCCGCCAGAAAGACCGCATCGAATTTGGCCGCTTCGGCGATCCGGGCCGCTTCGATATAAAGTTCGAGATCGGTCAGGGATTTTTGCGAAGACGACGGATGCCGCCACGCGCCCTCATGATGGCCACGAGACATGAGAAACAGGTTCAGGTGCAGTTTTCTCGACATGACGAGTTCCTTTAAAGAGCATTGCCTTCCACACCGAGACTTTGCAGTAGCCTCTGTCGGAGAGCAGTGAATTTATCGAGGCGGGTACGGCGCGGATGCGGCAGATCAACTGCGTGATCTTCGGCGATACGCCCATCTTTCAGGACCAGAATGCGGTCCGAGAGCAGCAAGGCTTCATCGACATCATGCGTCACCAGAATGACGGTTGGCCTCCTTGTCTCGATCAGCCGGAACAGCAAGGCATGCATGCGCATGCGCGTCAGTGCATCGAGTGCGCCGAAGGGTTCATCAGCCAGCAACAGTTCCGGTTCGCGCAGAAGCGAACGTGCCAGCGACGCCCGCTGTTTCTGCCCGCCCGACAAGGTGGCTGGCCATACGTCGGCCTTGTCGCCCAGACCGACTGCTTCCAGCATGGCACGGGCGGCTTCCGCCGGATCGGGACGGCGCAGTCCCAAGGTGACATTGTCCAGCACTTTCATCCATGGCAGCAGCCGTGAATCCTGAAAGAGAACCGACATGCTGACCGGAACCACGAAATGGCCTTCAGTTTCCGCATCATCATCAAGACCGGCCAATGCGCGCAGGAGCGTTGTCTTGCCCGAACCAGATTCACCCAGCAGCGAAACGAACTGCCCCTGCGGGATTTCCAGCGAAATATGTTCGAGGACGGTTTTGCCGCGAAAGCCGCGCGAGATATTCCGCAGAACGACTGCCGGAGGTGTCTTGATGTGAGTGTTCATGAACCGAGCGACCTCCGATAGGACAGAGCTCGCGCTTCGACAAAGCGAACAACCGCATCCGATACGAGACCAAGCACGGCATAAATGATGATGCCGACGACGATGATATCAGTCTGCCCCCAGTCACGGGCCCGGTTCATGAGATAGCCGATGCCCGTCTGGGTATTGATGAGTTCCAGCACCACCAGGGCTGTCCAGCAAAGAGCAACGGCCAGTCGCAGAGCCACAAAAAAGCCGGGCAATGCCCCTGGAAGTGCGACCTTGCGAATGAATTCGCTGCGGGTAAGGCCAAGCGTGCGGGCAAGCTCGATATAGGCGATGTCGATACCGCGAAGCGCTGCATGGGTATTGATATAGACCGGCACCAGGACGGCAGTAAAAATCAGGAAGACCTTCATCGCTTCGCCGATGCCAAGCCAGATGATGACCAGAGGAATAAGTGCAAGCGTGGGAACAGCCCGTTTGATCTGAACCAGCCCGTCGATCAGCGCTTCACCGCTGCGGGTGAGACCGGAGAGAAGCGCCAACGCGACACCAGCGAGCACGCCCAGAAACAGACCGGAATAGGCACGTGCGGCAGAGGCGAGAAGATGCGGTAGCAGTGTGCCATCGGCAAACATCTGATAGCCGGTGACAAATGCGGTCGAGGGAGCGGCAAGTGTACTCGGCGAAACCAGCCCTAGACGCGAAGTGGCTTCCCATAAGAGCAGCACGATTATCGGTCCAAGAAGCCGCATGCCGCCGGGCAGTCGCCTGGGCGCCAACTGACCGCCATGCCGTCGGCTTGACCGGGTTTCGCCCTTGCCGGAGCGTAGCCTGCCGGGCTTGGGGACGAATACATTGGCTATCATATCAGTCATGGGACCTCCTCGCTGATATCTTGCGCTCAACGCTCTGCAGCGATCACGTCGTCATAGGTATCCACAAAGGATTGCCTGGCGTCGAAACGCTCCTTGATCGAACCTGCCTGATAAAGAATATCGATCAGCTTCTGATGATGAGGGATTGCCTCTGCAGACGTTTGCAGGACAAGCGGAGACTGTGCCGCTAGGATCGCTGCCGTATCGGCCGGATCGACGCGCTGGAAATCTGTGTAGTAGAACTTGGCCCAGCTTTCCTCGTTTTCATTGCTCCATTTCGCTGCCCTGACAAATGCCGCCAGGAATTCGCGGATTGCTGCGGATTTTTCCGGGTCGGCAAGAACATCGGGACGGGCATAAAAATAGGAAGTGCTGGGAAGAAGACGACGTTCTTCCGGATCGAGGACCGGAGATGCACCGACCTGTTTCACCAACCGCGTTATGTGCGGCTCCTGCAGCACCGCCACATCGACCGTGCTGGAACGAACGGCATCGGGAAGATCTGCGACGCGGAGATTGACGAGTTCCACATCCTTCAGGCTGAGTCCGGCACGGTTGAGCGCCTCGGTCAGGTACACCTGCCGCCCCGAGCCCTCAATATAACTGACCTTCTTGCCCTTCAGTTCGGAGAGCTTGTTGATGACGAGACCGGGTCTGGTCGTCAGCCGATATGTGGCCAGTTCTCGGGTGAAAGTACCGATAATAGGCAGAAGCGTTCCTGCAGCGCGTGCCTGAATGGGCGGCGTGTCGCCGACATAGGCGATATCCAGCGCACCGGCGCGGATTGCCTCGTAGATCGCTGGACCACCGGCAAAATTTGGAAACTCGATGTCAAACTGGAGCTTGCTTCTCTCTCCGCTTGCATCCAGCAGATTACGCACGAACTCGCTCTGATCCGCGACGACCAGTTTTGTCGAATTGTTCGTCTGCGCATGGGAAGTAACCTGAAACGTACCCGCCAGTGCAACCGCAAGCGAAAGCTTGATAAAATCTCGTCTTTTCATATGGTTATACCGATTTTGAAACGATAGGGGTCTTTTAAATTCTTACGGCAGCTGGAATTAGTTTTCAATGTCTATAGATATTATAGATTTAATTTAGAATAGGTTTGCGCGGGAACCCGGCTCTCGACCAAATGCTCCTAATTTTCGTGGCTGACTTGGCTGCCTATCCTACACTTTTGGCTGACGCTAAATGGCTACATTGCGGTTTAAGTTGCCGGAGAACGCTTCTTTGACGTTTACCGGCAGAACAAACCGGAATCAGTGTCGAGCATGCACCACAACCTCTGTTCGCAAGCAATTATGCCCTCACCAGACAGAGTTGCGGCCATGCGGGGCAAACTGTTGCAGATTGATCGCAACGATCGGATTGACCCCCCATTTCGCGATAGATTGCCCACTAATTATTGTTGACTTTTACACTCCATTTTATAGTGGAGTCTCTAACTCCTATTTACGTCGTTGGAACGGGGCTCTCACGGCGTATAAGCCTATAATCAGAGGGAAACGTATGCGCTTCAATTCCTATCACGGTCGGCTGAATCTTGCTTTGACCTGCTCCACCCTTCTGGCATCGACTGCGATTTCGCTTGCTCAGGATAGCGCACAACCACTCGTTCTCGATACGGTTACGATCCAGTCACAAAGTAACGACACGCTCGTGCAGGACGGTTACGTTGCCAAAAAGGATCGAGAAGGCACCAAGATCGACACGGACATCGTCAAGATCCCCCAATCCATTTCGGTCATCACGCAGCGCCAGTTAGAAGATCAGAAACCAGTCACACTCAATGATGCGTTGAGCTATACGGCAAGCGCCAACCCGAACAATTTCGGTTTCGACACACGTTACGACGCGTTCTATCTGCGCGGTTTCCCCGCCTATTATACCGGCATGTTCAGGGATGGCTTGCGCATCATCAATGGCCCGTCCGCCTGGCTGAAAACCGAACCTTACGGTATTGAGGGCATAACCGTCCTGAAAGGACCTGCCTCCTCTCTTTACGGTGTGAGCGGTCCCGGCGGCATCGTCAACGTTGTCACCAAGCGCCCGAAGGATGAAGAGTTCCGTGAAGTCGAACTGCTATTCGGCAATCACAATCGCTATCAGGCGGCTTTCGACGTATCCGGTCCTGCCAATGAAGACAAAACGCTTCTCTATCGCGTTACTGGCTTAGGTCGCATAAGCGATACGGAACTGCCCGGCTATCCAGACGACAAATATTTCATCGCGCCAGCCTTCACGATAAAGCCGGATGAAGATACGCGTTTCACATTCCTCAGCGAATTCTCCCGCTCTGTCACCGGTGGTACCGCAGCATTCTACAATCCGTCCTATGGCGAGGTTTCCAACCTTTACGAAGGCGATCCAAACTATAATGACTTCGTGCAAAAGCAGGGTCGCATCGGCTACGAGTTCGAGCATCGCTTCAACGATCTGCTGACGGTTCGTCAGAATGTCCGCTATAGCGATGTGGACGCCGACCTCGAATATAGCGGTCATTATCCGCAGGAAGGCAGCGCCGACCTTGCCCGCTATTGGGGCCACTACAAGGAGCGCATGAAGAACTTCGTCGTCGATACGATGGCGCAATTCGATTTCGAAACCGGCCCTCTAACCCACAAGGCAATTACTGGCATTGATTATGCGTGGTCGGATTACAAGGCTTATAGCGGCCTCTCCTATGTGTCCGTCGAAGATATTCGCGCCATGGATGTGCCGTTCAACGGCGCGCAGAAGATGAATCAGGTCGGCGTCTATGCACACGACCAGATCGAATGGGACAACCTGACCCTGTTCGGCAGCGGCCGCTATGACTGGGTGAAGTCTACGACCACGGACGCTGACTACACCGACAGCAAACAGGACGACAGCGCATTCTCCGGCCGTATTGGTGTCGCTTACAAGACCGAATGGGGTTTCATTCCCTATGTCAACTATTCGACCTCGTTCTCGCCCAATATCGGTTTCGTCTATGACGATGTTATGAGTGACGACAAGCGCGTCGCAAATCCGACCATAGGTCGGCAGAAAGAGATCGGCGTCAAATACGAGATTCCCGGCTACAATGCCGTTATCAGCGCTGCCCTCTTCGATATCGACCAAAAGGATGGCATCGTGCTCGATGCGTCTTCGGGCATCAACAAACAGCGCCAGCTCGACCTGAACTCACGCGGGTTCGAGCTTGAAGCCAATGCCACGCTCGATAATGGCATCGGTGTTATCGCCTCCTATACACACCTGCGGGTCAAGATCGACAAGGGAGCCGAAGGCACCGTTGGAAACGAACTTTCCGGCACACCGAATGACGTGCTGTCGCTTTGGGGCAATTACAAGATCGAAAATGGCGTTCTCGCGGGTCTTGGTCTTGGTTCCGGCGTTCGCTACGTCAGCTCAAGTTACGGCGACGACCAGAACAGCTTCAAGAACGATTCACGCATCATGGTCGACGCCGCCGTTTCCTACGATTTCGGCTATCAGAATCCGAAGCTTGAAGGCGTTCTGCTGCAGGTCAATGCCAAGAATATCTTCGACAATCGCGATCCGGTCTGCACCTCGGGCTATTGCTATCAGCAGGATGGCCGTCAGGTTTTCGGTAGTCTGCGTTACCGCTTCTAATGAACAAGATGGAACGGATCGACAAAGCACCATCGCCGGTCGCCGTGTTCGCGACGATCAGCGGGCTTTATATTGCCCAAAGCGTAATTGGCGGCATGACGTGGACGGGCTTACCGGCGATCATGCGCGACAACGGCGTATCGCTCGACCAAATCGGCCTTGTTTCGCTTATCATTCTGCCTTGGGCGCTCAAATTTCTCTGGGCACCCACAGTGGAACGTTTCCGGCTGCCGCCAGCAGGTAGAACCCGAACCGCCACCATCATTCTGGGCGGCGGATTCCTGTCCGTTCTCTGCCTGCTTGTCATCGGCTTCATCGATCCGGGTCAAGTCTATCTGCTGCTCGGTATTCTAGCGGTTGTGGCCTTTGCCACAGCCACCGTCGACATAGCCTGCGACGGCTATGCCGTTCAAAGCCTGTCGCCGGAAAACTACGGTTGGGGCAATGCGGCTCAGGTGGGTGGTGCCTATCTGGGGTCGGCCATCGGTGCCGGCGCCTTTCTCATCCTTGTCGACAGGTTTGGATGGCATATTGCGATCTGGACGATGGCAGCAGTTCTGGTGATGCTTGGTTTGCCTTTCGCTTTCTTGTCACGCGGGCGGGACACAGCAGAAGACCGTTCGCACACCCCTTCCCTGCTGGCCGCGTGGCGGCGACCGGAGATCAGACGCGGTCTCGCAGCTGCAGCAGTCTACGTGATTGCGCAAAAGACTGGTCTGGCAATGCTCGGACCATTTCTCATCGATGCAGGTCTGGATCTCACCACCGTCGGTATCCTGAACGGAGCCGGCAGCATGTTTTTGGGCCTTGCTGCTGCATTGGCAGGCGGCGGGCTGGTTCGCGCTTTCGGCGTTCGCAGCATTCTGGCGGCGGCTCTGTTGCTTCAGGCGTTCTGTTTCCTGTTCTTTGCTCTGCATTCAGCTGACAAGAACGCAGGCATTGCACTCATTGCCGTTGCAGTGATTAGCTCGTCAGGTGTGGTAGCACTCGGTTTTGTCGCTCTTTATGCCCAATTCATGCATTGGTCAGATCCAAAACAAGCAGGTGTGGACTTCACCTTGTTCCAGTGCATGGATGCTCTTGTCAGCATGGCGGGTGGCGTCGCATCTGGCTTTCTGGCGCAGCATTTCGGATATGGGCCGTTCTTTGCTGGCTTTGGTGCGATCGCGATTTTCGCTGCCCCACTGATGTGGAAACTCTGCCGCCCCAAAGTAACGAATTAGCTCCCCGGAAAGAGCAATTTTCCTCAATAGTTTAACCTATTTCTGACAAATAGCCGCTATCCTGAAATGCGCCTATCTATCGGGGAAAACCATGGCTTGGAAATTCATGTTTGCAAGTGCCGTCCTTGCTATAGCTCGGACAATGCCGCGAGTCTTCGTCGCACCTGCCGGACCAGCTGTGACCTCCGACAATGCCATGGAGATGGAACTCAAGTCCGCGCCAATCAATCCCGATTGGATACTTGAAGGTAATCCGCAGGCGCGAGCCCGCGAGCAATCGGCAAGCAAAGATCGTGCCGCCTACACCGCGATCTGGGATTGCACTGCGGGCACATTCCGCTGGTATTTCGGCTGGGATGAAACCGTCTATATTCTGGAAGGCGAAGTACACGTTACCGACGCAGATGGCGGGACCCGCACTTTGCGGGCTGGCGACGTTGCCTATTTCCGCGGCGGTACATGGGCAACCTGGAAAATCGACAACTATCTGCGTAAGGTCGCCTTCATGCGACGTACCTTGCCAGAGCCCGCATCATTCATCTATCGGGCGAGCGATGCCGCAAGACGGCGCCTGGGACGAAGCAAAGGGGCGCCCTCTCCTGACGACCGCTTATAATAGATGCGGCGCTGATCGTGGCCCCTCAGATTGACGGCTGCCGTCACTATTCTGTATAAACGCACAGCGGCACCTGCCGTGCATGATGGGAATGGGGTTCTCCCGAAACTGCCACCAATTGGCTGATGACTCCTGCTTGAATTGAAACAGGAGAAGAGTGCGTCGCAAGACCTCTCGAAGCGGGATACCATGTCAAGCTTCCAAAGGTAACTGACCGAAGCTCTATCCATTATTGAATGGACACAGAACAATGCAAGCAACCCTGATGGTGGCGCTCGGCGGAGCGATCGGAAGCGTCGCGCGATACTGGTTGGCCGTGTTGATGTTACCTATAAGCCGTGAGCTTCCCTGGGGAACCATCGTCATCAATATTGTCGGCTCTTTCGCAATTTCGTTCTTCGGCGCATTGACGCTGGAACAGGGCCGTTTTCCTGTACCGGAAATCTGGCGCATCGCCTTTATGGTTGGCGTGTGCGGCGGTTTCACCACTTTCTCGTCTTTCAGCCTGCAGACAATGGATCTTCTACGCGCTGGCCAACCCGGAAAAGCTCTATTCAATATCGGCTTTTCGGTCGTGCTTTGCCTGATCGCCGTATGGCTCGGACTTCTCGCCGCAGAACGCTTCAACGGCGGTATTGAGCAGGTCGCACAGAATGTGATCGAAGAAGAAGCATCATGAGCAATATGTGAAAAACAATGGCGGAGGGGGTGGCTACTAGTGCGGCTAGTCGTGACTAGTCACCAGTAGCCAACATGTTGATAATTAATGATTTTGCCTATTCACGGTTAGGCAAAATATCTGCGATGGGCTTCAAAGTGGTTGGTCACGACACGCTAACCAACCGCAAAGGAGGCCCGCTATGGCATCGAAAATCGACAGCTTGAATAAGGAACTTCGCACTCGTATCAGGGCTGGTCAGGCCGGTCTATGGAGTTACGGGAATGGCCTGACATTCTCACTTGCAAAGAACGGTCGTTCGGACTGGTGTTTTCGATATACGTTCGGCGGCAAGCGGCGCGTGATGACGCTGCAACCGCATTCCGACCCCATTAGCGACAAAGATTTTAAAGCGCTAGAACTTCGCGCCATCGAATTGCGCGATATGGTCAAGTCGGGAATTGACCCGCTTGCACAAAGAAAAACCAATGGTAGTGCATCGACTAATTCAGGCGACACATTCCGCGACGTGGCCGAAGCATACATTGCCACGCAACGCGGCGGCTGGAAGAACGCGAAACACGCCGACCAGTGGACAAGCACGTTAAAAGAGTTTGTTTATCCGATTATAGGCAACATGCGTCCGCATGAAATCGGAATTGAAGACGTGTTACGCGTCTTGCAGCAATCGCACCGGAAGCGGAATAGCAAAAACACATTACCTCTGTGGGAAAGCGTACCGGAAACGGCGAGCCGCGTGCGCATGCGCGTTGAGAAAATTATCAGCGCTGCGAAGTCGAAAGGCATCGGAAGTGCTGATAAAGATGTTCGTGCTTTTTGGTCTGGTCACGTAAACCCAGCAAAATGGTCGGATGGTTTGGAGCATTGGTTTGTAAAAGACAAAACCGTATCTGATCACTTTGCCGCCGTTCCATATCGCGACGTGTCGGAAATCTTGCAGGAATTGTTCGGGAAACGTGATGTCAGTTCGCGCGCGCTTGCCTTCACGATTTTAACCGCCGTCCGCACAAACGAATGCTTGCAGGCCGAATGGCCGGAAATTGATTTAGACAACGCGACATGGACGATCCCGGCGGAGCGCATGAAAGCAGGACGGCAACACCGAGTGCCGTTGTCCAGCGGAGCTATTGAATTGCTGCGGAAACAACCACGCTTTCAAGGGAACAACTATGTATTTCCCGGTGCGAGACGCGGTAAACCGCTTTCTAATATGAGTATGTTGCAAGTGCTACGTGGCATGAAAGGTCACGGCTGGACGGTTCACGGCTTTAGGTCATCATTCCGTGACTGGATCACAGACACCACGTTGCATTCATCGGAAATTGCGGAAAGTGCGCTTGCCCATGTAATTGGAAACAAGACAGAAGCTGCATATCGGAGAAACGATGCATTGGAACGGCGCGCAATTTTAATGCAACATTGGTGCGATTATCTTACAATGAAAGAAAAAGATTATGAAATTAAGTGGAAACGATATATAGCGCTAAATGATAACAATATAATATCTTGATTGAAGCCCGCCTTGGCGGGCTTTTCCTTTGTGAATAGGCTTGACTATCCAGCAGTTTCTATGATTACGCTACGTTGCTGCTTTGGTCGGATGATCGGCGGTGCAATGGTTGGATGACCTAAGCCAGTTGGACTGGTGCTCGCGAGCGGATGCCCGCAATTCCCGAAAACAGTGATTTCCACGAGGCATCATCATGTCTGACCAGACATTTATCACGCGCGATCAGCTTTGCGCGCTTCTCAATATATCCGATACGACCCGCCAGCGCTTGGAAAGGTCCGACCCTCATTTTCCGCCCAAGATATATGTTTCCATGCGGCGTGTTGGTTATCTACGGGCTGACGCTTATACATGGCTATTGCGCCAGCGTGAAACAGCGTCAAAGCATCGGTTCGATGCTTGATGGTTAGTTGTATCGGTTAGTTTACCGTCGCCACAACTATTGTTTGCAATAAAATCAAATGCATAAACGCGAAATGCGAAGGTTTTTCCCACCGTTAAAAATAAGCCCGTCGCGGAACGAGACCGGACGGGCGCAGAAAGAACGTGAATGTTATGTTATTACACCAATCTACAGCGTTTGCCAACGCCGCGCCGGTCTATATCCAAATTTTGTTCGCAACAGCTTTCGCTAGCATTTACGATGGTCCACCACCAAAATCAGACGGCAGCGCACCAATACTAAGCGATCACGATTGCAAAAGATATTTTGCAGGATGCACGTTGATCGCACCAGACAACAAAATAATAGGCCCGCGCGGCATCCTATATAGCCCTGAAGCCTTCAACAGTGCATTCGGTGGCAAGCTGTTCATGATTACGCCAGACGGGAAGACAACGGACGATGCGTGGAGGGCTGCAACACGCTCCCCACTCTGGACAGTTCCGAAAGTCGATGGAATGCGTTTCATGCCCAATGAACCTACCGGCTCTATCACAACCGACGCATTGGGGCGCACATATGTAAATCGGTATATCCCTGCAAAAATTGAAACGATCCCCGGCGATGTAGCACCATTTTTACGGCACATGGAATTGCTGTTGCCGCATGAAAGTGACAGGCGAATTGTATTCGACTACCTCGCGCATAATGTAAAATATCCGGGCTTCAAAATACCATGGGCACCACTCATTCAGTCAACAGAAGGTGTAGGAAAGAATGTAATCAAGCAAGTCATGCGATATGCTGTTGGTTCACATTACTTTTATGAGCCAAAAGCTAAACAACTGAATGAGAGTGGAAGTAAATTCAATGCGTGGATGGAAGGACGATTATTCTTTATAGTCGATGAAATTAAAACCGACGAAAAACGCGATATGGTGGAAACACTCAAGCCGGTCGTTACTGAAACCCAACTGGAAATCGAGGGAAAAGGCTTAAACCAGCGAATGGGTGACACACCCGGAAATTGGCTATTTTTCAGTAATCATAAAAACGCAATTCCAATTACCAAGAACGGGCGGCGGTTTGCAATTTTCTACAGTGTCATTCAGGACATAGCAGATTTACACGCTCGCGGAATGGATGACGCGTATTTTAACGGCCTTTACAACTGGCTTGGAGATAATCAAAACGGCGGACACTTCTATGGCATCAAGAGTGTAGCGCATTGGCTAGTCAACTATCCAATTGAACGCGGTGCAATCGATATACGGGCACCACTGACAACATCATACAATGAAGCGATAGAAGAAAGCAGGGGATGGCTGGCGCAATTGATAGCGGACGCCATTGAGGACGGTGTGCCGGGCTTCCGTGGCGGATGGATTAGCACCGCAGCCGTCCAGCGCATTCTATCCGGACAGCATAAAACAGTTGCCAGCCGAACGATGGGCGAAGCTCTCAAAGAATTGGGGTATTTCCAAATAGGGCAAGCCGGACGTGGTTATTTTCAAGACGATCCGGCAAATGCAGGTAAACGCGCTAAGCTTTGGAATACCAATCCAGACGCTAATTTGCACGATTACGGACGGGCACAAGGCTATCCAGATTAAAGCGGGATTAAAGCGGGAATTGAAGCGGCTGACAACTTATTGATTTCATTGATATTTTGGACGCCGCTTTAATCGCTCTGATTTTTACCCCTATTCCCCCCTATATTATAGTATCTACTTTTTTCCCCATCCAATATAGAAAGATTATAGCGATCAAAGCGCACATAGGTTAAGCCATTGAAATATATGGATATTCTTACGCTTTAATACCGTCCAAATCAGAACGCGATCAAAGCGATCAAAGCGGCGTTATGTTTCAAAATGGACGGTATTTCAAAGGGTTAACTGCTATCTGCAATTAACGGTCCTAAACGGCACAAATTACAGCTTAACAATATTAACACTGTTAAGCAGAGAAACGACAAATAACGGTCCCGTCATCCGATAAATTCAATCATATAACGTATTGATTTATCGTCATATGTTGTCTCTTTTTTGCTTATTCACTAATCATTTAGCCCGCCAATTGGCAGGCAATGCGTTTCCAAAGCATTTAATTATCGCTGTGGCTATCGTTGCAAAGAGCGTTTCTTTTAAATTTAATTACCGTTTCTTCTAGTATTAATTATCGTTTCTATTAGTTTTCAAAGTATAGAAAAAGAATAAAAGTTGACATAAACTTGGTTGAATGCCAACGTAAAGGCAAATCAATTTGAAAAGGATTTGCACTAATGAACGACACCCCGGCATTCCAAATAGCTGTTTATTCAGATCGCATTACGCACCGGTACATGGGCAATACGACCGTACTTCCTACTGGTGGCTACTTTGCTGGCGGACGGTTCGGCAGTCAGGTTCTGGCAGTGCAATCTGCCGTTATCTCTGGAGCGGAAGCTGCCGCGAACATGATTGAGTTACAGCATCCAGAGCCGCAAGTACGTGCATATTACAACAAAAACCATGTCCCCGGCGTGAGTGCTGCTGCCCGGACGTTGCACCGTGCATTGTTGGACGCAGACAAAGCCAATCGTGAAATCTTGGAGAACGCAATCAAGCCTAAGATGCCGATTAGCGACGGACGGCTTGCTGTAACTATATCTCTGCTATCGGCCAAAAAGCCGAACGATATCATTCAATTGATGATGCGTGACCGAAATATCGCGGCCATTGCATTTGAGCACTACGATTTGCTCAACTTGCCGGAAGCTGCCAAGCCACAGCTTATGCGCAGCGTTGCCGAAATGAATATTGCTCGCAATTTTGAAGGCACTACGGCATCGCAACCAACGCTTCAAGACATGCTTGGTGAGGACGTTGCAATTAAAGAAACTGCGCACAAACTCGCCGTCGCGGAAATGAAGAAACTGGACGACCAGAAAAGTGAAATCGATACTACTGCGTCTTGGTTGAAACACGTTATCGATCACACTGGCACGTTGGCCGGGATCGGCAGCGAAGCGGTTTGGCAGTCTATGCAGCGGGGGGCATAAATGTCCTTACGTCACCGGCTCCCCCGCGTCATCACGTTACCGGCGTCGTCAGTAATGCCGGTGGCGACCTTGTCAATCTGCCTTGGACAACCTTCCCGCTCGCTACGGTCCACATGGGTACGCCGCAAAGGTTTCCCCGCCGCATGGAAGGACGGGTCTAATTGGTACATCGACGTCGCAGCCGTTGAGCGGTTTCTAAAATCACGTGGTTGCAATGTCGTGAGGTATACCGATGACTGACAGTCCCTATAATTCCGGTAAATTAGCCGTCCTTCCTATTGCACCTCGCGACAATTTGGGCCGCTTTCAAAAAGGTGGTGCCCCCGGCAGGCCGTTCGGTGCGAAGGGCAAGAAATCCCGCGAAGCACTGGAGCAAATTAAAAGCTTTGGACCGGCAGCAATTCAGAAATTATGGGACGCCGTAAACGCTGGAGAGCGATGGGCGGTGGAACTAGTACTCAACAAGATTCTCCCAACATCTCGAACGATTGAATTTGAAGGGCTGGAAATTGACGATATTCGCGAAGCTTTCAAACAAGGCAATATATCAACGTCCGAACTGAAAGATATCGTCTCATCGTTGGAAAAAATAGCCAACGTTGAGGAAATGGACCAGCTTCGCGAGCGCCTGGACAAGCTGGAGGCAATCGCCAATGGCAAACGGTAGAGGCTCATTGCACGCGCGTTTGAATGCGATTGAGGACCGGCTAATTTCAGATATTGACAGGCGCATCGCAAATTTGTCGGACTTCGATAGGCGCAGTTATGAAAACTGGCGAACCGATTGCGAGGAACAATACCGCAACTTTGAGACAGAGCCGGGGAAATATTTTGAAGCATATCTGAATGGTGAAGCTGCTAGCGTAATTCCATATAACGTCAAACTGAAATTATGGGGAAACATGTATTTCTCGAAAACAATAACAATCGAAGAAATCAAGGATGAATGGAATGATTGCCTGTAATCAAGCGCTTTACTATAGACAAAATCGAATTACTTTTTATATCAATTCATCCGACGCAACTATCGGATGCATTATGAATGGTAAAAAGCCAGATCACATACGGGCCGATATTGTTCGAAATGTACATGCCACACATGATAGAACATATTTCGATAGGGAAACTGAAACGTTGTATCTGGACGCGCTGGCACTTATTGACCTTTTGGCATTAATTCTACATCGAATGCCAAATGCTACACCAAAGGCTCAACACAAGGCATTTGACAGGCTATTTAGCGGCGGCTATGCGGACGTTCTTACATCAACAACCCGCGCTGCGGCTCGCGCCGGGCGAGACTTGGATGCGCCGGGCGAAGAAGGCTACTTCAAAAAAACAGCAATAGACGCACATCCCGTCGAATTTTCAGCGCTTCAACGTGGTGAGAACGCTTCCACTTTGATCGGAGATTGGTGAAAAAGCCGGGTTCCGGGGCAGCATCTAATTTGCTGCCCAGTGAGGAAATATCTATTTTATTAATAAGCCGGTTTTCTGCCAAAGGCTTGTTTCATTGTTATATTTTATATCAATAGCATATCGGGATTTGACCATGCCGCCGAAACCATTGCGCGCCCGGAAGTGGCCGACAATTTGATATTTGCATTCACCTCTATCCACGATGGACGGATTTTCAAACTCTGCCGATGATGGATCGTTTAGCTGTTTCTTGACGAATTTTTCCGCCATGACCCTCGCCATGCTTTCGCCACCACCACAAACCGGACTGCCACACGCCGTTAGCATGAATAACGGAATTAGCATAAATATGCGTTTCATCTTCATTGCCCCCAATTCAAAGCAAACCGTTATAGGTTGGGTAATGAAGTCGTCAAGGCGTTCCCGCTATGTGACGATTGGCTAAAGTGGTTGGTTCATCGGTGAGTTGCCTGCTAACCCTCTAGCTGCAAATACTTTGAAAACAACGGAAAATTTAGTTGCAAATGGCGGAGGGGGTGGGATTCGAACCCACGGTACAGTCTCCTGCACGCCGGTTTTCAAGACCGGTGCCTTAAACCGCTCGGCCACCCCTCCAGGCAATTGTTTTATCTATGCTTTTCCGCATTGTGGAAAAGCAGCAAACCGAAGCAAGCTATCGATTTGCGCCCAATCGCTCAGCGAGTGACTTCTTAGCAGTTTTTCTTCTCGCGTCAACGTGCACTGTTTCATTTGCCAGCATTCTGTCCCGGCAAACGAAATTAGCAGCAGGACTTGATCTCAGGAACTTGATCCGGCCGTCCAAAATGCAACTTTCAATGCCAGCGCCATGGCCAGCGGTAGAAACCGCGCTAGATTCTCTCAAGCAGCCTCAATCGCAGATTGCCGTTCCGGCATGATTCAACACGGAGGAATCCCCATGCAACACAAAATCCAGGAAGACATGGAAGTCATCGGCGCCGATGGCGTGCATGTTGGCACAGTCGACCACATTGAAGATAACCGCATCAAGCTGAAAAAAACCGATAATTCCGGCCTGCACAGCGACCACCATCATTATATCGAACTCGGTTTTGTTGCCGACGTCGAAGGCGACAAGGTGAGACTTTCTGCCAATGCCGATGTGGCGGTAACCCTGGAGGAAGAAGCCTCAGGCCGTCCGGTCGATCTCTGAAGCCAGTCTCAATACCTGCTCATAACACGCGGCCAAAGGCTGCCGTGTTATGAGCCCCTTCCACCTCATCTGCCTTGCCCACCGTTTTTCTGCATTGTTGCAGTTCGAGACCTCGATCTGATAGAAATTTATTGTCAAAACGCCGCAAGGAAGCGACCGGGCTTGTCCTTCGCCATATTGCAGCTTAAACATGAGTATAATAATCAAAATAAAAAGATGGGAAGCTATGAGTCTGGATTCCGTAAAGGCATTTTTTGCAGCAAAAGCGCCTGAAATCGAAGTGATCGAACTGCCGACGAGCACCGCCACAGTCGTTCTTGCCGCCGAAGCCCATGGTGTTGAACCAGGGCAGATTGCCAAGACACTTTCTTTTTCGGCCAAGGACCAGACGATACTCATCGTTACGCGTGGCGATGCGCGTATCGATAATCGCAAGTTCAAGGATCAGTTTGGAACCAAGCCGCGCATGCTGGATGCCGAAACCGTTCTTGCTGAAACCAGCCATCCGGTCGGCGGTGTATGTCCATTCGGTCTGCCAAGCGCCCTGCCCGTTTACTGCGATGTATCATTGAAGAGTTTCGAGGAAGTCGTGCCTGCCGCCGGGGCGACCAACAGCGCCGTACGCATTGCTCCGCACAAAATGGCTGAATTGGTCCGCGCCGAATGGATAGACGTCTGCCAGTAAGCCGAAATGGGCTGTCGCAGCGGATCTGGGAGGAACTCGCAGTTAATTGATGCCGGTAACAACTTTTCCCCTTTAAAGGTGAGAAAAGACTTCATATATTTTAAGAATGATTCTAAAGTGGGTTAAGAAACAGATATCCGCTTTAGCGCATGATCCGATTGAGCCTTGAACCTTTCTGGATCGAAAATGCGACAAGACCAGAATTTTGGAGCAACTCCGAAACAAACCGAAACAGGGAATACGCCGCTTTCGGTTAGGAATTGCGAACTCAAGGATTGGAGCATCATCGTCCTCACTATCGAGGCATGGAATCGCTCCGAGACGTGTTGAAAGGAACAGTGATGCGTCTTACCCGCCAGACGAATTATGCCGTTCGTATGCTCATGTACTGCGCTGCCAATGACGGCAAGCTCAGCCGCATTCCGGAAATTGCGCGTGCCTACGGTGTCTCTGAACTGTTTTTGTTCAAGATTCTTCAGCCACTGGTTGAGCATAAACTCGTAGAAACTGTACGCGGCCGCAATGGCGGCGTGCGCCTCGGACGTGCCGCAAAAGACATTTCGCTGTTCGACGTCGTGCGTGTGACCGAAGAAAACTTCGCCATGGCAGAGTGCTTCGAAAATGATGCCACCGAATGCCCGCTCGTTGATAGCTGCGCGCTAAATTCAGCGCTCCGCGAAGCGCTCAATGCCTTTTTCGGCGTGCTGATGAAGTACAGCATTGCAGACCTCGTCAAGGCGCGCCCGAATGTGCGGCACTTGCTTGGTCTCGATGAAATGGAAGAAGAGCGCGTAGCGAGCTGATAGTTCACCGCAAGACCAGAAACGAAAAGGTCCGGCTTTATGCCGGACTTTTTTATTCTGCGGCTGCGCGATACGCAGATTGCGGCAATACGAAAGGAACACCCTTTTCCGGCGGAACGCCCACGCGCAACGAGCATTCATAAACACGTTCGAGCCGCTCGTCGGTCAATGCTTCGCGCGGCGTGCCCATCGCGTCGAGCTTGCCCCTGTTCATGACCGCGATACGGTCGGCAAACATGGCAGTCAGGTTGAGATCATGCAGGATGGCAATCACCCCGCCGCCTGCTGCGGCAAAATCCTTCGCAATCTCCATCACCACGATCTGGTGACGGATATCGAGACTTGAAATCGGCTCGTCCAGAAAGAGATAGCGCGCCTTCCCATCCACGACCGGTTTCCAGACCTGGCAAATAACGCGGGCAAGCTGTACCCGCTGTTGTTCTCCACCGGATAGCTCCTGATAAAGCCGCCCGCCGAAGCCAGCGAGATCAACCTTTTGCAGGGCGAGATCGGGCAGACGTTTTTCTTCATCACGAGAAACGCCGCTATAGCCGCCGGTAAGCCCGATCTTTACGATTTCGCGAACCGTGAAGGGAAACGACAAGGCGCTTGCCTGCGGAAGCACTGCCCGGCGCGCCGCCATCTGCCACGGCTTGATTTCAGCGAAGGACTGGCCATCCAGATAGGCGTTTCCTTTGTAAGCGATATCGCCGGAAAGTGCCCGCAACAGCGTGGTCTTCCCGGAACCATTCGGCCCAACGATGGCGGTCACCTCACCCGGCTTAGCCGAAAAGGCGATGTCACTGATGATGGTCTTGCCCGACAGGCTTACGCCCAATGCCTTTGTTTCAATCATGATAGCCTCAGAGATCAAGCAGGCCGCGCTGGCGCAGCAATATCCAGAGGAAGAACGGTGCGCCGAAAAGCGCGGTGATGATGCCGATCGGCAATTCTGCCGGAGCCACAATCGTGCGACTTACCGCATCCGCCAGAAGCAGAAGCGTAGCGCCCAACAGAGCTGACGCTGGCAGGAGATAACGATGGTCCGGCCCGATGCTGAGGCGCAGCATATGCGGCACAACAATGCCGATAAAGCCGATCCCGCCTGCAACGGCCACCGTTGCGCCGGTAGCAGCAGCCACCGTCACGATAGCAATGTTTTTGATGCGCTGCACCTGAATGCCAAGATGACCAGCAGCAGCCTCACCCAAAGCCAGTGCATTGAGACCACGGGCGAGCAAAGGTGAAACCACCAGAATGATGGCGATGACCGGCCCCGCAGCGCCAATCTTTGCCCAGGTAGAACCAGCAAGCGAACCGAGGCCCCAGAATGTCAGATCCCGCAACTGCCGGTCATCGGCCAGATAGATAAGCGCGCCGGTCGCAGCGCCCGCCAGGGCACCAAGTGCAATACCTGCAAGCAGCATGGTTGCAACAGATGTGCGTCCGCGACGCGTCGCGACACGATAGAGCAGCAAAGTACTGGCAAGACCGCCCAGAAATGCGGCCAGAGGCAACGCGTAGACACCGAGGATCGCAATAACGGGTGCAAGAAAAGTGCCACCCAGAACGATCATCGATACTGCGCCAAGGCCGGCACCGGCAGACACACCGACAAGCGCCGGATCGGCCAGCGGATTGCGAAACAGGCCCTGCATCACGGCCCCGGAAACGGCGAGCCCAGCCCCGATCAACATGCCCATGACGATACGCGGCAGGCGGATTTCCATGATGATCAGATGATCGCGACGAAATGCATCCGCACCTTCGGCTGCGCCGGAGGAGGTCAGAGCGCGCAGCACAGAAAGCACGGACGCATCCGAAGCACCTGCTGTCAGGCTGAACAGTGCCGCAATGCATAAAGCAACGGCGAGCAATAGGATGGTGAGCCGTGCACGAGCCGCCCGGTCCCCCGTGACATCACGTTCGGAGGTAGTGGCTTCATTATCTGAATGACGCGCTGCAAAGCGCTGTTCGCGCGCTACGCGACCTTGGCTGGTCATTTCGAATATCCCTTACAATCAGGCTTGCATGTTCTTCAAACGTGCAAGCCTGATCATGTTATTGCGCTGAGGAAGCGCCGTAGAGTTTTGCTGACAGGTCACGAATGGCAGCGCCGGTCCGCGGCCCAAATCCCAACAGATAGGTTGCTTCCATCGACACGACATTCTTGTCGCGGCCCGCCGGTGTCGCGGCAATAACGGGATTTTTCAACAGCGATTCCGGCGTCATCCCGTCCGAACCCGTATCCATCATCAGGATCATGTCGGGCGCGGCTTTCTCGACAGCTTCGTCGGTCAGCTGCTTATATCCGTGATACTCGGTGATGACGTTTTCGCCACCGGCAAGCTCGATCATGCCGTTGGCCGCCGTGCCTGTGCCAGATGCCATCATGCGCCCGCCAGGAGCCGACAGCACGAAAAGCACACGCTTGCGTGAACTGTGGCCGGACGCGGCCTTCTCAGCGGCGTCAATATCGCGCGAAACTTCGGCAGCAAGCGTCTTGGCCTTATCTTCCAGACCGAGAGCTTTGCCCACGATCTCGATTTTCTTGACGACGCCTTCGCCGGTATAAGTTTCCGGCACGACGATCATCGGCACAGATGCTTTTTTCAAAACATCCAGCGTGTCCTGCGGACCGCTGCCCTCAAGGAGCAGAATGCCGGTCGGATTGACCGAGAGCACGCCTTCGGGCGCAAGCTGGCGCATATAGCCGATATCCGGCAGCTTCTTTACGGCATCGGGATAGATACTCGTCTGGTCACGCGCGGCGAGCATCTTTTCCGCACCGAGAGCGTAGACGATTTCCGTCAGCGAGCCGCCGACGGAAACAATGCGCGACGTGTCGCCGAAATGATCGACAGTCTCGGCACCTGCAGCACCACCAGCCGCCAGCGATAATGCCACGGCAGCCAGAGCAGCTCCGCGCCTGAAGCGCAAGGAAATGAACGACATTGCCGTCACCTCATGCCGCAGACGACTGCGGCAGACGCGGAAGATTTTCCGCGATCATGCGCCAGTCGGCCAGCTCCGCTTCGCCTTCATGACGCTCGCCGAAGAACTGAACAATCAGTTCGCCATTGGCATCATAGGCCTCCAGCGATGTCACATGACCATCCTTCATAGGCTTGCGCACCACCCAGACGTCGGCAATGTGATCGACGCGCAGGTGCATATGGAACGTCGGATCCAGTACGTTAAGCCATGGGCCCATCATCTTGATCTCGAGGATCGGACCCGTATGAATCTGGATGCAGCCACGGCTGCCGACAAAGCACATGATCGGCAGCTTTTCCTGCACAGCATGGTTCATCATAGCCTCGACCGACGACGTATCGACACGCCAGGCAAAATCATGACCGGCAAGATGCACAGCCTGATGGCGATCCACGCCGAAATCCTTCAACAAGCCGACAAACTGGTGCACATCGGTGAGAGCGCCCCAACGTTCACGGAATGCGTCGATATCGAGAAGCGATACGTCGACCTTCGGTCCTTTTGGCGCGAGAACGCTGGTTTCAATGACTGGGGACTGATCGTCCAGCAGCAAATCGTTGACGAGCGCCTCGTAGGCTTCAACGTTGGAAGCCGGACGCAGATGAATCTTGAAGACCGCCTCGCCCGTGGCGTCGAAGAACTGCAGGCTGCGGCGCGTTGCTTCGCCATCCTGCTTGGAAACCGCAAAACCGTGAACCCAATGCTTCGGGAAAATACGAAGATCGATTTCCTTGCCGAGTGCCAGCGAAGCATGTGGCCCCCAGATCGTCTTTTCAAAAGGCCCGATCTTCTCATGGACAACACTCTCATTGCGCGTCAGCGCCATGATTTCGCCGACGGCCCCAATGCGATTCAACAGCGTTTCGACATCGGCGCGAACACGCCGCGCCGAAATCGGTGCCGTTGCATCTTGTCCGCAATGCGCTGCTACGAAATCGGCTTCTGATATACCGAGGCTCTGCGCAAAATCGCGTTCACGCATTTTCGGATTATCAGCCCGTGCCTTGAGAATCTGCTCTGGGGAGGGCTTGGAATGAGTCGTCATCTGATGGTTGCCTACTTGTTTAGGATGAGCTTGCCTTGGCGGGTGATCTTGAGGCGATAGAGCGAGCCGCCGTGCTCTATGCCCACTTCCCGGGAGCCGTCGAAGAGTTCGCGACTGCCATAGGTTTTCAGTTGCGGCTCAAGTGCATTCTCGCCGAAGCGAGGTTTTATCTGAGCCGGGACAGACCCGGTTGAATCGCCGCTGAGCTGGCTTTCAGGAATGCGATTTGCAGTTCTGTCGGAAACGGGTCCGCGCGGTAACCGCACCTGCATGTCGATATGGATTCGCCTGTTCATTTTCTCGCCTCAGCATCGACTTTCCACACGGTGATGACAGCAAATTTGTTTTGTTGACATCAACAGTCATGTTTATTAATCACTGCATTACTGGAATAATCGAGTCAAGTTTAAATCTCGCTTTTTC
>WPCJ01212378.1_pt1 | contig 33539 bp, 33 predicted proteins | sample 5399831 | NCBI WGS metagenome assembly WPCJ01 (sample SAMN12869470, study PRJNA574797) | sludge metagenome | isolation source: wastewater treatment of pH10 | place: China:Beijing | collected 2019-05-20 | reverse complement strand
CCGCGGAGGAGCCTGAGGCTGCTCCGGCGAAGCGGTCGCGCCGCCGGTCGAGCCAGACCGCCGAGCAGGCCGAGGGCGAGACCCCCGCGCAGTCGGAGGAGCCGAAGGGCCGCGGCCGCGGCAACCAGAACGGCGCCAAGGGCGACGCGGCAAAGAACGATGGCTCGAAGAACGACGGCTCGAAGAACGACGCCGCCAAGGGCGACGCCGACAAGCAGGGCCAGAGCGACAAGCAGGGCCAGGAGAAGCAGGGCCAGGGCGATCGCTCGGACAACTCCAAGCAGGAGAACGGCTCGCGTTCGAGCCGCACCCGCCAGCGGGACCGCAAGCGTCGCGGCGGTGACGACCTCGAGCCCGAGATCGCAGAAGACGACGTGCTGCTGCCCGTCGCTGGCATCCTCGACGTGCTCGACAACTACGCGTTCGTGCGCACCAGCGGCTACCTCCCCGGCGTGTCCGACGTGTACGTTGCGCTCGGCCAGGTCAAGAAGTACAGCCTTCGCCGCGGCGATGCGATCGTCGGCGCGATCCGCCAGCCCCGCGAGGGCGACAGCGGCGGCCGCCAGAAGTACAACGCGATCGTGAAGATCGACTCCGTGAACGGCAAGCCCGTCGAGGAGACCGAGAAGCGCGCAGACATCGCAGAGATGACCGCGATCTTCCCCGAGCAGCCGCTCCGTTTCGCGACCGGCGAGCAGGGCCTCGGCTCGGCGATCGACGCTGCGGCTCCGATGGGGCTCGGCCAGCGCGCGCTCATCGCGCTGCCTGCCGAGATCCCCGCTGCGCGTGTGTTCGCCGAGCTCGCCGCCGCAGTCACGGCGAACGCTCCTGACGCGCACCTGCTGCTCGTGCTCACGAACGCGCGCCCCGAAGAGGTCACGCACCTGCAGCGCACCGTCAGCGGCGAGGTCATCGCCGCGACGTTCGACCGCGCGGCGGAGGATCAGGCCACGATCGTCGAGCTCGCGCTCGACCGTGCCAGCAGGCTCGTCGAGCTCGGTCACGACGTGATCGTGCTGCTCGACTCGCTCACCGATCTCGCGCACGCCGCGCAGCAGAACCTGCAGGGCTCGCGCACGACGCCGGAGGCCGCCCAGGCGCTGCCGATCGCGCACGCGAAGCGTCTGCTCGGCGCCGCTCGCAACCTTGAGAACGGTGGGTCGCTCACGCTGCTCGCTACCGCGCGCACCCACACGGGCGTCGCCGGTGACAAGGATCTGCTTCGTGCGCTCGTTCCCGCGGTGAACAGCTTCGTGAAGATCTCGGGCAGCCGCCAGGCTCCCGAGGTCAACGCGGAGAAGTCGTACACCCTCTCGTTCTAAGGGGAACGGCACGTGTTTGAACAGGTTTCAGGGCTGCTCGCCGAGCACGCGTCGCTGCAGGAGGATCTCGCCGATCCGGCGCTGCACGCCGACGCCGCACGTGCGAAGCGGGTGAATCGCCGCTACGCCGAGCTCAGCAAGATCAAGTCAGCCCACGAGCACTGGGTGCAGCTGGGGGATGACCTCGAGGCTGCACGAGAGCTCGCGAAGGAGGACGAAGCGTTCGCCGAGGAGGTCCCCGACCTCGAGGCGCAGCTCGCCGACGCGCAGGAGAAGGTACGCCGTCTCCTGATTCCGCGCGATCCCGACGATGCCCGCGACGTGATCCTCGAGATCAAGGGTGGCGAGGGTGGTGCCGAATCGGCGCTGTTCGGTGCCGACCTGCTCCGCATGTACATGCACTACGCGGAGTCCAAGGGGTGGAAGACTGAGATTCTTGAGAAGGACGAGAGCGATCTCGGCGGCTACAAGAACGTGCAGGTCGCGATCAAGGCGAACGCGAGCGACCCGTCGCAGGGCGTATGGGCACACCTGAAGTACGAGGGTGGGGTGCACCGCGTGCAGCGCGTGCCTGTCACCGAGTCGCAGGGCCGCATCCACACCTCAACGACCGGCGTGCTCGTCTACCCCGAGCCCGACGAGGCTGAAGAGGTCGAGATCAGCCAGAATGACCTGAAGATCGACGTCTACCGATCGAGCGGCCCCGGCGGCCAGTCGGTGAACACGACGGACTCCGCGGTTCGCATCACGCACCTCCCGACGGGTATCGTCGTCGCGATGCAGAACGAGAAGTCGCAGCTGCAGAACCGTGAGGCCGGCATGCGCGTGCTCCGTGCGCGACTGCTTGCTCGCCTCGCCGAGGAAGCCGCCGCCGAGGCGAGCGCGCACCGTTCGAGCCAGATCCGCACGATGGATCGCTCGGAGCGGATTCGCACGTACAACTTCCCTGAGAACCGCATCGCCGATCACCGTACCGGGTATAAGGCATACAACCTTGACCAGGTCATGAACGGGTCGATGGAGCCGCTCATCGAGTCCTGCATCCGCATGGACGAGGAGGAGCGCCTGAAGGCGCTCGGGCAGTAGCCGCCTGACGCTGAACCCTGGTGGTCTGCGGGAAGTGTTCCTGCTGACCACCAGGGTTTTTTGCATGGCGCGCGCGAGCGCGTACGCAGTACGCTGTGTCCATGTCTACACCCGTACTTCCCGCAGCGCCCATCGTCGGGCCCCTCGTCACCCTCCGCGCTCCGAGGCAGGAGGACCTCGACCCGCTGTTCGAGATCCTGCGAGAGCCGGAGGTCGCCTTCTGGTGGGTCGGGTACACCAGCGAGCGCGTCCAGGCCGAGTTCATCGACGCCGCCGAGACGACCCGCATCATCGAGGTGGCGGGGGAGTGCGCCGGCGCGCTCTACGTGCTGCGCGGGGAGGACCCCGAGTACCCGACGACGGTGATGCACCTCTTCATCGGGACGCGCTTCCGGGGCAATCGCGTCGGCGAGGAGGCGCTCGCACTTGCCATCAGGCACGAGTTCGCGAACGGGATCACTCGCGTCACGCTCGACCCGAACGAGAACAACGACGGCGCGATCCGCAGCTACGAGCGGCTCGGCTTCAAGCGCATCGGGATCCTGCGTGACTACCAGGTGCGGCCGAGCGGCGCGCTCGAGGGCGCGATGTTCCTCGACCTCACCCGCAGCGACTTCCCCGACGGGCCGCCGCTGCCGCCGCGCGACTAGGCCGTGCGCCTGCGAGCCGAGAGATCGAGCCAGATCTCCCGGCTCGTCTGCACGTGGTCCAGGGCCGTCCGGGCAGCGAGCTCCGCGTCGCCGCTTCGGATGGCGGCGAGTATCGCGACGTGCTCGGCCTGGAGGCGGCGCGGGTCATCGTTTTGCCTGAGCAGCCAGTGCATGCGGCCCTCCAGCGGCTCCATGAGCGAGGAGAGCAGCGAGTTGTGCGCCATCTTCCAGAGCAGGTCGTGGAACTCCTGATTGCACCGACCGACAGCGTCCGTGTCGGAACGCTCCCATGCGGCCTCCGACGCGGCGATCGACTGCTCGAGCCTGTCGATCTCGTCGGGGGTCGCGCGCTCAGTGGCCCGCCGCACCGCGAGCACCTCGAGTGATTCGCGCACCTCGAACAGCTCTTCAACGTCCTGCGGCGACAGCGCCGTCACGGTCATGCCGCGATTCGGGAGCGCGGAGACGAACCCCTCGCCGCGGAGAATGTTCAGGGCGTCGCGCACCGGGATCCGCGACACCCCCAGCTCGCTCGCGAGGGTGCGCTCGACGAGCCGCTGCCCGGGAGCGAGGTCGCCGTGCAGGATCCTGTCGCGCAGGATCGACACCAGTTCGTGCGACTGCGGGGCCCCGCTCTCGGCGGCTCCTGCCTCAGTGCGAATAGTCGAGCTCATAGATTCCTAGGATAGTCGGGATGTCGTCAGCTCAGCTCGACGCGGGGGATCGAGTTGAGGAGCGTCCGGGTGTACGCGTGCTGCGGCCTGTCGAACACGTCCTCGATGCTGCCCCGCTCGACGAACTCGCCGGCGTACATCACGACAACATCGTCTGCCACGTGGCGCACGACAGACAGGTCGTGCGAAACGAACAAATAGGCGAGGTTCAATTCGCGCTGCAGGTCGTCGAGCAGGTTGAGGATCTGGGCCTGGATCGACACGTCGAGCGCCGACACGGGCTCGTCAAGCACGAGCACATCCGGCCGCAGCGCCAGGGCGCGTGCGATGCCGACCCGCTGCCGCTGGCCGCCCGAGAACTCACCGGGCTTCCTCGCCGCCATCTCAGCGCTCACGCCGACGCGGTCCAGCAGCTCGTCCACCTCGGCGCGATCGTACGCGCCCGTGATGCGTAGCGGTTCGGCGACAATCTCGTGGACCGTCATCCGCGGGTCGAGCGCCGAGTACGGATCCTGGAACACCATCTGCATGCGGCCGCCAAGCTCGCGACGCCGTCGCGGCGGAATGCTCGTGATGTCCTGTCCGAAGGCATGGATCGACCCCGCGGTGACGGGGCTCAGGCCGAACAGCGACCTGATGAGCGTGGACTTGCCGCAGCCGGACTCCCCGACGAGCCCGAGCGTGCGACCCGCGTGGAGCTCGAGGCTGACGCCGCGCACCGCGTGCACGCCGTTGCCGCGCCGCACAGCGCCCGGCCTGCCGTACGTGACGTGGAGATCCTCGACGGTGATGATGGGTGCGTTCATGAGACGTCCGTTCCTGCGGGGGCTGCGGGGGCTGTCTGAACCAGCCGATCGCGGCCGATCTCGTCGGGGAAGTGGCACGCGGAGCGCGAGCCGGAGGGGCGGAGCTCAAGCAGCGGCCGCACGTCGGTGCACACGGCGCGCTGCTTCGCGATCTCGCAGCGCGGCGCGAATGGGCAGCCCGCCGGGCGGCTGCGCGGCGACGGCGGGTTCCCCGGGATCGCGTACGCACGCTCGTCACCCTCGGAGAGGAGGCTCCGAAGCAGCCCCTGGGTATAGGGGTGGGTGGGGCGCAGGAAGATCTCGCGGGTGGTGCCGGTCTCCACGATCCTGCCGGAGTACATGATGATCATTCGCGACGCGTTCTGCGCGGCGAGCGCGAGATCGTGGGTGATGAGGATGAGTGCGGACGAGAGCTCCGTGCGCGCGGATTCGAGCGTGCGCATCACCTGCGCCTGGACGGTCACGTCGAGCGCGGTGGTCGGCTCGTCGGCGATCACCAGCGCCGGGTCGTTCGCCATCGCCATCGCGATCACGGCCCGCTGGCGCATGCCGCCCGACCACTCGTGCGGGTACGCGCGTGCCCGCTTCGCTGGGTCGGGGACGCCGACGGTCTCGAGCAGCGCCACGACGCGCTGACGCGCCGCAGCGCGGGAGACCGGTTGGTGCAGCCGGATCGCCTCCGCGAGTTGCGCGCCGACACGGCGCAGCGGGTTGAGTGCGGTCATCGGGTCCTGAAATACCATGCCGATCTCTCTGCCGCGGATCTCGCGCATCTCACGGTCGCGCAGCGCCACGAGATCGCGGCCGCGCCACCTGATGCTGCCCTGGGCGATCTCCAGCCCAACCGGAAGCAGTCCCATGACGGCGAGCATCGTGAGGCTCTTGCCTGATCCCGACTCCCCGACAATGCCGACGACCTCGCCGTCTGCGACGGTGAACGATACGTCGTCGATGAGCCGAACGGTCTCGCCGTCCGGGCCGGTCGTCGTAATCACGAGTCCCTCGACCTCGAGGAGGGGGACGCCCCGCTTGGGGCGCCGCGGCCCGCGCGACGTGACATCGGTCGATGCGGTCGTGGTGCTACTCATATCAACGAACCTTTCGCAGCGGCTGGTTGGTCTCAGCGGTGAAGCGCTGGCTGAAGAACTGCGTCCCGCCAACGACGAGGAAGATGGCGACGCCGGGGATGATGACCTGCCACGGCGAGAGACGCAACAGCTTCTGCCCCTCGAGCACGAGGCCGCCCCAGGTCGGCTCCGGCGGCTGGATGCCGAGCCCAAGGTAATCGAGTCCGGCCTGCAGCAGGATCACCTGACCGATGCTTGTCACCGCGAGGATGAACATCTGGGGCAGCACGTGCGGCAAGATGTGGGTGCGGATCACGCGCCAGGAGGTCGCGCCGAGCATCTGCGGCGCAACCACAAAGTCGCGCCCCTTCAGCGACAGCGCGGTCGCGCGCGCGAGCCGCGCGAAGCTCATCCAGTGGGTGAATCCGAGCACGAGGATCATGAGCAGCGCGCTCGGCCCGAAGATCGCCGAGAGTGCGATCAGGAGCAGGACGGCGGGCAGCGCGAGACTGACGTCCGTGAGCAGGGCGATCGCCGAGTCCAGCCAGCCGCCGAAGAACCCAGCGAGCAGGCCGAGGACCGTCCCGACGACCATGTTGAGCAGGACGATCGTGAGCGTGATCCAGAGCGTCGTCTTGCCGCCAGCGGCGAGCCGACTGAGCAGGTCTCGTCCGAGCGCATCAGTGCCGAATGGGTGCTCCGGGTGTGCGAACGGGGCGAGGCGGACCAGCGCGAGATCCTGCGTGTACGGGTCGAAGCCTGGCCAGAAGTGCACGGCGATGATCCCTGCGACGCAGAGCAGCACGATGGCGCCGCCACACGCGGACAGAGTCGCGCCGGGACGCCGCCGAGCGCCGCGGCGCCTCGGAGCGGTGGGGTCGACTTGGGCGAGCGTAACGGTATCGGTCATGAGAGTTTCACCCTGGGGTCGATGACGGAGTAGAGCATGTCGACGACGACATTGACGACGACGAAGATGAGCGCGACGACGAGGAGACCGGCCTGCACGACAGCGAAGTCGCGCTGGCTCACCGCACCGATGAGCGCGACGCCGATGCCGGGCCAGGCAAACACCTGCTCGACGATGATGGTGCCGCCGAGGAGGCCCGCGAGGTTCAGACCGGCGACCGTGAGGATCGGGAGGAACGCGTTCGGCAGCATCTCTGTAATGACGACCGCCGGATGGCTCTTGCCCCGCGCGTAGGCCGTGCGCACGTACTCGGCGGTGGTCTGCTCGCTGAGTGACGCGTCAAGGAGTCGGACGTAGAGCACGAACTGTGCGGTTGCGATCGTCGCGACGGGCAGCACGAGCGACGGGCCGCCGCTGTAGCCGAGGCTCGGAAACCATCCCAGCGCAACGGAGAACACGAGCACGAGCACGAGCCCGAAGAAGAAGTCGGGCACCGACTGCCGGAGCGAGCCGCCCCAGACGAACAGGGCGCGGAGCGTTTGGCTTCCCGTGATGTGGATGAGCACGGCTGCGATGACGGCGAGCACCAGGCCGATCGCAAACGCTGTCACAGCGAGCGTCATCGTTGCTGGCAGACGTTCGAGGATCACGCCGATCGCCGATTGGCTCGGGTTCTTGTACGAGACACCGAGGTCTCCGCGGAACAGGCCGGAGAGGTAGTTCAGGTACTGCACGCCGAGTGGGTCGTTGAAGCCGAGCTTGCCGTTGAGCTCGTCAATCTGCTGCTCGGACGCTCCCTCGGTCAGGATGAGTGCAGCAGGCTTGCCTGTCGCGCGACCGAGCACGAACGCGATCGAAACCGCGACGAACAGCGTGACGACGGCCTGCACGATGCGGCGAAGGAAATAGGGGACCATGTCAGTTCTCCACTGTGAGGGGTGGGTGGGGCCGCGGCGTGCGCGGCCCCACCGGACCGCTAGTTCTCGGCCGACCGCGCGATCTCGACGGCGCGGTAGATCCCGTCGATGGCTGGCGTCCAGTCCAAGGTGTTCGAGGCCGCGTAGGCGTTGGTGATCTGCCACAGCGGCACGTTCGAAACGTGCTCGGCGTTCCACGACCAGATGTCGTTGAACACCGCGGTGCGTGCGTCCTCGCTTGCGGCCTGCTGGTCGAGGTAACGCTGGGCCATGTCCGGGTTACGTGCGTAGTCCTCGGGGCCGCCGGCGAGCAGCTGGCTCACGACGACGTCGCCGTCCATGCTTGAGGGGGACCAGAAGTTCAGGTAGAGGCCCTTCACCTGATGGTTCGCGATCGTCAGGCCGAGGCTCTGCTGCTCGACGCCAACGAGCTTGACGTTGAGTCCAGCGTCCTGGAGGTTCGCCGCGATCGCCTGCGCGACCTCGGGGTCGGTCGGGTCGCCGCCGGAGCTCGGGTACTCGAGCACAATCTCCTCGCCGGCGTAGCCGGACTCCTCGACGAGCTGCTTGGCTGCGTCGGGATCATAGGCGGGCACCTCGAAACCGTCGACGTACCCGGTGACGCCGTCGGTCACGGGCTGACCCGTCGGTGTTGCGAACCCCGCGAGGAGCTGGTCGATGATCTGCTCGCGGTCGATGGCGAGCGGGAGCGCCTGGCGAACCTTTTCGTCCTGAAGCGCGCCCGCCGTGGTGTTCACGCCGAGGAGGGCGACCTTGTTGGAGGCGGACTCGATGATTCCTGCCGTCCCGGACGCCTCGATGACGGGCACCTGGCTCGCAGGCACGAGCGCCGCGTCGAGCGTGCCAGACTCCACGCCCGTGGTCCGGGCGTCTGCGGCGCCCACGAACGAGAACGTCACCTCGTCGAGCTGTGCGGGGTCGCCCCAGTACTCGGCGAATCGCTTCACCTGGTAGTCGACGCCGTGGTTCCACGCGACGAACTCGAAGGGGCCGGTGCCGATCGGTGCGTCGGGGAACTTCTCCGCGCCCTTCGCCTCATAGTCAGCCTCGGAGACGACCCCGATCGTGCCGACCTGGCTCAGCCACGCGCTGAACGGGTTCTTCAGCGTGAACTTCACCGTGCGCTCGTCGGGCGCGGTAACGGTGTCGATCATCGCGATCGCAACCCGGTTCGTCGACGTGTCGCTCGCGAGGATCTTCTCGTAGGTGTACACGATGTCGTCGACGGTGAGGTCACTGCCGTCGTGGAACTTCACACCCTCGCGGATGGTGAACTCCCACTCGTCCTGCGAGTCGTTCGACGTCCAGGACTCGGCGAGGCCGGGCTCGATGGAACCGTCAGCGGCGATTCTGGTGAGGCCGTCGAACACCGCGTAGTACATGTTCCACGCGCTCAGCGAACGCATCATGATCGGGTCGATGTTGCCCGGTTCGGAGGGCATCGCGAGCACAGCGCTGCCGCCGGTCTCGCTCGCGGTGCCGTCGCCGGTCGGCGCGGCGGCGCCCATGCAGCCAGTGAGCAGCAGGCTGCTGAGCGAGAGCACAGCGCCTGCGATGGCGAGTCGCCTGAGCGGGGGTGTCTTCATTGACATTGGGGTTGTCCTCTCAAGGACGTGCGGCGGGTGCCGCACGGTGGTGATGGATCGGTGAGGTGAATCGGGTGGGGAGTGAGCGAGGGGACCGCGTTAGGGTCCGGTCATGGCGTCGAGATGAAGACGCCCATTTGCGGAAGGTTCGGGACCGGGAACTCGGTGAGATCATGGGTTTCGAGATCAATGACGGCGATGCCATCCCACGGTCCGCGACTTGTCGAACCTCCGGTGAGTACCGCCTTCGGCCTGCCGTCTGGCGCGTCGAGCCATTCGACCGGATGCTCGTGCCCCTTTTCCAGCGGAACGAGCACCTCGTTGCCGGTGGCGAGGTCGTGGATCGTGAGGCTCGGTCCCAACGTCGCCCCACCGATCGGCCCGACGCCAACGACGAGCAGCTTGCCGTCCGCGGTCAGGCCGACGCCGTGCTGGTGCGAATCACCGGTCATCGGCGTGGTCTCGTACGTCTGAGTCGCGGGGGAGTAGGTCACCAGGCCCTTGCCCTGGTAGGGGAGGTAGAGCGTGCCGTCTGCCGCAACTGCCGCATAGTGTGGCTTGTAGTGCGACATCAGCCCACCTTCCGTACCGAACGGGGCGACAAGGGTACGCGTGACCTCGTGGGTCGCGACGTCGATGGTGTGGAGCGTGAACGAGTCGTGGTCGATGGTGTACACCTCGTGACCGCTCGGCGAGATCTGCACGTCGAATGGCCTGAGGCCGACGTCGAACGAGTCGGTGAAGACGCCAGCGGCGGTGTCGAACCGCTCAACGACCGAGTCGAGACCCTCGCGGTGCACGCCGACGTAGACGGCAGAACCGTCAGGCGTGACGGCAAGGCCTGTGCCGCCCGGGCGGTACTCGCCGTAGCCGATCTCCGCGGGGTGATCGAGATAGCGCACGAGCGCCAGCCGCTCTCGGGAGGCGAGGTCAACGACCGCGAGGCCCTCGGCAGTGGTGACATACGCTCGGGCGCTGGGCTCGTGCACTGCGATTGCCCACGGAGCTGCACCGACAACGGTTTCGGACTGGACCGGGCTGCTCGCGTTCGTGAGATCGACGAACGCGATCTTGTCGCCGTGGCTTTCGGTCACCACAAAGATGTTGCCGTTGCCGGTTCCTGGAATGCTGCGTGACATGGAGGCTCGATTCTCTCGGTGCGGGGCCGCTAGGCAGCGGCGATGATGGATGCGATGTCGGTGAAGCCCTTCTCGAGGGCGAGCTGGTGCGGGCTAGTGCCCCACTCGTCGGTGAGGCCGGGCTCGGCCCCGTGCGCGAGGAGCAGCCGGACGATCTCCTGGTACGTCTCCCCGCCGTCGCCGAGAATGACGGCTTCGATGAGGGCGGTCCACCCGATCGTGTTCGTGAGGTTGACGTTGATGTCGGTTTCGCTGAGCAGATAGCGGACGACGTCGACGTGACCCTTCTCTGCGGCCGGAGTGAGACCGTTGCCGCCGAACCGCGTCAATCGCTCGAGATCGGTGCCTGCTGTCACGGTGGCCTGCACGAGCGGGAGTTCTCCGGCGATGCAGCCGAAGAGGAACGGGTTCAGGCAGGTCTGATCCTGCAGGTCGATGTCGGCCCCGCTCGCGATAAACTCGCCGACGAGCTCGAGGTGGCCGCCCTTTGCCGCGAGCAGCACCCCGGTCTGGCGCTTGCGATCTTGCGCGTTGATGTCGATTCCACCCTTGAGTGCCGCGCTCACGGCCCGGCTGTCGCCGCCCGCCGCCGCCGCGAAGTAGCTGTCGAGTGCGGCGCCTGCTGCCGCCGGCGCGCTCGGGGTGACGGTCGTCATTCGGTCCTCCATTGGTCCTTTAGGGGTGGGCGTGCGCCCGATGCCAGAATGGTATACCACGTTGGTATACCAAATCAAGTGGAGTCACACGGTGTCGCCTTCGGCACTCGGCAGTCGCACAGGACTACCATTGAATTCATGCGAGCTTCCAAACCATTCCTCCCCTGGGTGGTGTGGGGAGTGGCGGTCACGCTCTACGCGATCGCGATTGTGAACCGATCATCGCTCTCAGCGCTCGGGCCTGCCACGCAAGACCACTTCTCGATCGACGCGTCGACGCTCGCGGCCTTCCCCGTCATCCAGCTCTTGGTGTACGCCGCCTGCCAGATCCCGGTCGGGATGCTGCTCGACAGGTATGGTTCGACGATCCTGATCCTCGCCGGCTCCGCCCTCATGCTCACCGGGCAGATCGTGATGGCGACGGTCGCGAACGTCGAGTTCGCGATTCTCGCTCGCATCCTCGTTGGCGCTGGTGACGCGTGCACGTTCACTGCCGTGATGCGGTTGCTCCCGGAATGGTTCAAGCCGCGCCAGCTCCCCACCCTCGGACAGGTCACCGGGCTCATCGGGCAGGTCGGTCAGCTCGTCTCGGTCGCCCCGCTCGCGTTCGTCGTCGACACCTTTGGGTGGTCCACTGGCTTCCTCGGGATCGCGGCCGTCGGCGTGCTGTCGTTCCTGCTCGCATTCGTCGTGCTGCGTGACGCGCCGGGCCGACGGACAGCCTTCGAACGCCTCACCAGGCGAACCGGCCGTGTGACGAGAAACTCCGAGTCGCTTGCCGCGGCCCCGATCACGACCGTGACGATGGCGCCGCCCGCGACGAACATGATTCCCGTCGTCGGTGGCAGCCGCGCTCGCCGAAGGAGCGCGAGCGGGAAGGAAGGGATCCTCACCCGCGTGCGGCGCCTACTGTCGATCCCGGGGGTGCGGCTCGCGTACTGGATCCACTTCGTGACGCCGTTCTCCGCGCAGGCGTTTCTGCTGCTCTGGGGCACGCCGTTCCTGACGGGCGGGCTCGGCCTGAGCGCTCCGGCGGCGAGCGGACTCTTGAGCCTGACCGTCGTCTCCTCGATGGTCGCAGGCCTCGTGCTCGGCCCGATCAGCTCACGCTTCATCGAGCGCAGGGTGCTGCTTGTCATTGGCATCACCGTGCTCATCATGGTGACCTGGCTTGCCGTGCTGCTCTGGCCTGGCATGCCTCCGGGGTGGCTCATCATCGCGCTGCTCGTCATCTTGCCGCTTGGTGGGCCGGCGTCGATGATCGCGTTCGAGGTTTCCCGGTCGCACACGCCGCGCAGTTTCGCTGGCTTCGGCACCGGCCTCGTGAACACGGGCGGCTTCACTGCCGCGCTGCTGCTCGTGATGCTCATTGGGGTCATCCTCGACCTCCAGGGTGCGGGATCGCCAGAGACCTACTCGCTTACGGCGTTCAAGGTGGCGTTTGCCGCGCAGATCCCGCTGTGGCTGCTTGGACTGACGATGATCTTCATCGAGCGCCGGCGTACCGGGACGTGGATGGACAGGCACGGGCGCACGCTCCGCTAGGAGGGCCGCGCCGTTGGCGTCCAGCCTAGGAGCCGGGCCCGCCGCCTGGGGGAAGTCGAACTTCCTGCCACCTGCAGTTCCCGGGGTGATCTGCAGTGTCTATGTCGATCTCGGCACGTGAGGGCATTGGACCTGCAGATCCCATTGCTTGTGGCGGTGTGGCCCGGTCCATGGGCGGCCGAGCTGGCTCTGGTGGCGGCGATTGCAGGGGTGATCTGCAGTGTCTATGTCGATCTCGGCACGTGAGGGCGTTGGGCCTGCAGATCCCATTGGCTGTGGTGGTGGCTGTAGGGCTGGCTGTGGCTGTGGCTGTGGCTGTGGCTGTGGCTGTGGCAGTGTTGCTGCGAGGCCGGGCGACTGAAGTAGCCCAGGGGGCGCCGCCGCTAGATGACGTAGAACCCGGCGGTGTTCGGATGCTCCGCGACCGGGGCGCCGCGGCGGGGCCTGCCCGTCGCCGGGATCCCCGTGAGTGTCGTCCACGCGTCAGCTGAGCGTACGACGACGGCGTTTGCGCCGACGGCCGAGTCCGCCCCGATCACGATATCGCCAAGCAGCTTCGCGCCGGCGCCGAGGACGACGCGGTCGCCGACGGTGGGGTGGCGCTTGCCGCTCTGGTGGCCGGTGCCCCCGAGCGTGACGCCGTGGTAGATGAGCACATCGTCGCCGACCTCTGCGGTCTCGCCAATGACGATGCCCATGCCGTGATCGATGAACAGGCGGCGGCCGATCGTCGCGCCCGGGTGGATCTCGATGCCCGTGAAGAATCGGGTGATCTGCGAGATTGCGCGCGGGAGAAACCGCAGGCCTCGGCGCCAGAGCGCGTGCGACACGTGATGCCACCACACCGCGTGCAGGCCTGAATACAGGAAAAACACCTCAACAGGGCCGCGCGCAGCTGGATCGTGCGCGCGGGCCGAAGAGATGTCCTCGCGGATACGGGAAAACAGGCTCAAACTGCGAGGTCCTCGTAGAGCACCGTCGAGAAGTAGCGCTCACCGAAGTCGGGAACGATCACGACGATCTTCTTGCCCGCGTTCTCTGGACGCTTTGCGACCTCGACGGCGGCCCACACGGCGGCGCCGCCCGAGATGCCAGCGAGCACGCCCTCGTCGGTGCCGAGCGCGCGTGCCTTGGCGATGGCGTCGGGCAGCGCGACGTCGATGACCTCGTCGTAGACGTCGCGGTCGAGGATGTCGGGGACGAAGTTCGCGCCGAGGCCCTGGATCTTGTGCGGGCCGGCGGTGCCTTCGGTGAGCAGCGGCGAGTCGATCGGCTCAACGGCGATGACCTGGACGCCGGGGTTCTGCTCCTTGAGGTAGCCGCCAGCGCCGGTGATGGTGCCGCCCGTGCCGATGCCTGCGACGAAAATGTCGACCGAGCCGTCGGTGTCGTTCCAGATCTCGGGGCCGGTGGTTGCCCGATGGATCGCAGGGTTGGCGGGGTTGCCGAACTGCTTCGCGAGGATCGCGCCCGGGGTGTTCGCGACGATCTCCTCAGCCTTCGCGACCGCACCCTTCATGCCGAGGGGGCCCTCGGTGAGCACGATCTCGGCGCCGTATGCCGCGAGCAGCTTGCGACGCTCGACGCTCATGGTCTCGGGCATCGTGAGGATGACCTTGTAGCCACGCGCCGCGCCGACAAACGCGAGCGCGATGCCCGTGTTGCCGCTCGTGCCCTCAACGATCGTTCCGCCAGGCTTCAGCTCACCCGACTGCTCGGCTGCGTCGATGATCGCGACGCCGATGCGGTCCTTCACGCTCCCGGCCGGGTTGTAGAACTCAAGCTTTGCAAGCACCTCGGCGTCTGCGCCGTCGGTCACTCGGTTGAGGCGGACCAGGGGAGTGTTGCCAAACGCCTGGGTGATGTTGTCGTGAATGCGAGCCATGCGGAATGCCCTCCGTGTCGTTGTAAGTTTCAGCGTGGGTGAGTTATGCCACCAGGTTATCTGAAATGTTCTGAATGCTTATGCTCATGCTCGTTCTGTTACAACGCCTTACGCGAACGGGTATTCCCCAACACGCGAGGCCTGCGGGGCAGGGCGGCCCCGTGCGAGAGAATGGGCGGGTGACAGACACACTCGGACCCCAGATCGACCACGCTCTTCGCGCGATGCGCGACGCATTCTCGGAGGCCGGGATCGTCGACCCCGAGGTTGACGCCGAATTGCTCGTTGCGCACGTGCTCGACGTGAGCCGTGGTCGCGTGCAGGCGCTGGCGATCATGGGGGAGCGGCTGACCGAGGCCGACGGGGAGCGGCTGCGTGATCTTGCGGAGCTCCGCGCCTCGCGGCTGCCGCTGCAGCACCTGACGGGGAGGGCGCCGTTCCGGTCGCTCGAGCTGCGCGTCGGCCCCGGAGTGTTCGTGCCGCGCCCCGAGACCGAGACTGTCGCCCAGTTCGCGATCGACGCGCTCGCCCTCGCGCCGACGCCGGAACCACTCGCGGTTGACCTCTGCACAGGCTCCGGCGCCATCGCGCTCGCGCTCGCGTCGGAGGTGCCGACCGCGCGGGTGTGGGCAGTGGAGAAGAGCGCCGACGCTCACGCGTGGGCCGCCGAGAACGTCGCGGCGCTCGGCGACGGCAGGGTCGATCTCATCCACGGCGACCTCGCGGACTTCGTCCCAGGCAGGCTCGCGCCTGCGGAGCTCGCTGGGCGCGTCAACGTCGTGGTGTCAAACCCGCCGTACGTGCCTGCCGCAATGGTGCCGCGGGACCCCGAGGTGCGCGACCACGATCCTGACCTCGCGTTGTACGGCGGTGACGACGGGCTCGATGTGATCAGGATCATCAGCCGGATCGCAGCGAACCTGCTCGCTCCGGGCGGCGCGCTCGTGCTCGAACACGCCGAGGGCCAAGGGGCCGCGATTCGTGAGCTGCTCGCCGCCGACGGCTGGCGTGCCAGCGCAACCCACCCCGATCTCACCGGCCGGGACCGCGCCACAACCGCACTCAAGTAGAATTGCGAACTATGTCCGAGGTATTTGACTGTTCAGATGGTGCCCAATTGCTGCAGGGGACGAGGCTCGCGCGCCAGTCGCTCGGCCGGGGCGAACTCATCGTCATGCCGACCGATACGGTCTACGGCGTTGCCGCCGACGCGTTCTCGCCCGAAGCGGTGCAGCGACTCCTCGACGCAAAGGGGCGCGGCAGGCAGTCGCCGCCGCCCGTGCTGATCCCGAACGTCGGGACGCTCGCGGCGCTCGCCGCGGAGGCGACCGAGGCGCTGCACAGCCTCGCCGAGGCGTTCTGGCCGGGCGCGCTCACCATCATCACGCAGGCGAACCCCTCCCTCAGCTGGGATCTCGGCGAGACGGGCGGAACTGTCGCGCTCAGGATCCCCGGGAACGCGTTCGCGCGCGAACTCTTGCAGGAGACGGGGCCGCTGGCGGTGTCGTCCGCGAATAAGACCGGCATGCCCGCGGCTGGTTCCGCTCAGGAGGCTCGGGAGATGCTCGGCGATTCGATCGCCGTCTACCTCGACGGCGGGGAAGCCCGCGGCGAGGCCTCGACGATCATCGACGCGACGAAGCTTGACGGCGATGGCACCGGCACCGTGCGGGTGCTGCGCCAGGGCGCCGTCACTGTTGCAGAGCTGCAGCGCGTGCTCCCCGAAGCCACCGTCCTCGAGCAGCCGGCGCCGTCTGCGACCCCGCTCGTGCAGGCCGAAGCTGACGCTGTGACCGACGCCGACGCTGCGATCGACGCGAGCGCGGAGACTGACGGTAGCGCGGCGACTGACGCTGAGGCGCCGCGGGTCAGCGACTAACGATGTTCCCGTACCTGCCGGTCTTCGCAGTGGCTGTCGTCGTGACCGCCGCCGCGTCGTTCGGCGTGCTGCGTCTCGCGCGGCGGTTCAAGTTGGCCCCGGAGGTCCGCGAGCGTGACGTTCACAAGAACCCCACGCCGCGGCTCGGCGGGGTCGCGATGTTCGTCGGCCTTCTCGCCGGCCTCGGCGCCGCCGCGCTGTTCCCCGAGTTCCAGGGGCTGTTCCGCGACGGCCTGAAGATGTGGGCCCTCATCGGGGCGTGCCTGCTGATCGCGGTCATCGGCTTCCTCGACGACCTGCTTGATCTCGACTGGATGATCAAGCTCGGCGCCCAGCTGCTCGCCTCAGGCGTGCTCGCCTGGAACGGCGTGCAGATCGTCTCGATTCCGGTCGGTGACACCCTCGTGATCGGGTCTTCGACGGTGAACTTCGTGCTGACCGTGTTCCTCATCACGCTCGTGATGAACGCCGTGAACTTTGTCGATGGCCTCGACGGCCTGGTCGCGGGCGTGGCAATCATCGCGAGCGGCACCTTCTTCGTCTACACGTTGATTCTCAACTCACAACTCGGCAACTCGCAGGCGGTGACGTTCGCGAGCCTGATCGCGCTCGTGCTCGTGGGCATATGCGTCGGGTTCATCCCGTTCAACTGGCATCGCGCGAAGATGTTCATGGGCGACACGGGGGCCCTCCTCGTCGGGCTGCTCATGGCGACGTCGACGGTCTCGGTCACTGGCGACCTCGACCCGGCGGCGCTCGACCTCAAGCTCGTCCTCGCGAGCTACATTCCGATCCTGCTGCCGTTCGCGGTGCTCGCAATGCCGCTCGCAGACTTTGTGCTTGCCGTGCTGCGGCGACTGCGCGCGGGCAAGAGCCCGTTTGAGGCGGATCGCCTGCACCTGCACCACCGGCTGCTGGATATGGGCCATTCGCCCGTGCAAGCGGTATCCATCTTCTATCTTGGGACCGCCGTGCTGTCGATCGCGGGCCTGCTCGTCTTCACGAGCCAGAGCTTCGCGCTGCCGCTGATCGTGCTCGTCGTCGGAATCGCCGCCGGCGTACTGCTCGTCCGGTTCCCGGCGAGCCGCGTGCGCGCAGCGCTCGCGCAGCGCAGGTTGGTAGCGTTAGACAAGCGGGGTGGCCCCGCATCTGGCCCGGACGCACGCGCAGACCTCGGCGCGGCGCCCAACGAAAGGACCACCGAGTGAGCACACCCGTGCATCCCGAGCCCGCGCAGACGCCCGAGCCCTCCACGTATGGTAGCGGCGAGTACCCGATGCCCTCGTCGCAGCCCATGCTGCTCCGCGGGGTGCGCTGGGGAATCATCGCGACGGTCGCTTCGATGATCGTGTTCGCCGCGGTCGGGTTCTTCGTGAGCGGCACGAACGGCCTTGTCGGTGGCCTCATCGGCGCCGCGATCGGGGGAGCGCTGCTGCTCGCCACGGTTGGCAGCATCGCGTTCGCGAACCGCTTCGTGCAGAGCCCGGTCTACCTCCAGATCTTTATGGGGATCGTCATGGGCACCTGGGTGCTCAAGCTCGTCGCGTTCGTCGTTGCGGCGCTGCTCCTTCGCGACCAGCCCTGGCTCGACCCCAAGATGCTGTTCATCGCGTTGGTCGCCACAATTATTGTCTCGATCGTGATTGACACAGTGATTGTTGCCAAGGCGCGCGTACCATACAGCGCAAATCTGCCGTAATCGGCAAGGTGCTTGAGGGGAGATTCTCAGCCACCACAAAATCTTGACCCGCGAGGGCCGCTCTCGAGTTTCGCTCGGAGTGAAACCTTGTTAGGATTAGTTCGTTCCCAGCCCCGTGGCGCCATTTCTGAGTGCCCGCGAGCAGGGCGCGCGACCATCGTTCGATGCCGTGCGGCTCACGCCGCGCCCCGAATCAGGAGAATGGCCTGTTCGCTAACGCTATGCACCTCGTTGCCCCCGGACTTATTCGTGCCGAGGAGGGTGGCTTCCACGGTCCTACTCTCAATGACTTCTTCCCGCCGGCTGTTCTCTTCGAAGGCACGCCATTTGAGATGAACCGGATCATGCTGATCCGCATGCTCATGGTCGTCGTGCTTCTCGTGCTGTTCTGGCTCGGAACCCGCAACCTCCGCGTGATCCCTGGCCGCGCGCAGGGCGTTCTTGAGTTCGCCCTCGACTTCGTGCGCAAGAACACGATCGAGTCGCAGCTCGGCGTGAAGGAGGGGCGTCGCTTCGCTCCGCTCCTCATGACGATCTTCTTCCTCGTCTTCGCGTTCAACATCACCGGCGTGATCCCGGGTCTGAACATCGCCGCGTCGTCCGTGGTCGGGTTCCCGATCTTCATGGCCGTTGTCGCGTACGTCTCGTTCATCTACGCGGGCATCAAGAAGCACCCGGGCAAGTTCTTCAAGAACTCGCTCTTCCCGGCCGGCGTGCCGAAGGCGATGTACCTTCTCGTCACGCCGATCGAGTTCATCTCGACGTTTATCGTCCGCCCGGTGACGCTCGCGCTCCGACTGCTCATGAACATGCTCGTCGGTCACATGATCCTCGTGCTGCTGTGGGCCGCGACGAACTTCTTCATCCTGTCCGCAGGAGGCCTGTTCCCCGCACTCGGTGCCGTGACCTTTACCTTTGGTTTCGCGTTCACCCTGTTTGAGATCTTTGTCGCAGGCCTGCAAGCCTACGTCTTCACCTTGCTCACCGCGCTCTACATCCAGCTCGCGCTGGCTGACGAGCACTAAAACCAAACCTTGGGTTCGGCTCCCGCCGCGCTCATACACGGAAGGAAACACATACTGTGTCTGTTCTCGCTGAAATCTCGGGCAACATTGCAACCGTAGGCTACGGCCTCGCTGCCATCGGACCCGCCATCGGTGTGGCCATCGTTGTTGGCAAGACCATCGAAAGCACCGCTCGCCAGCCTGAGCTCGCCGGCAAGCTCCAGGGCATGATGTGGATCGGCATCGCGTTCACCGAGATGCTCGCCCTCATCGGCGTCGCAACCTACTTCATCTTCCAGTAAGCATCCTTTCAACTAGTCTCGAAAGGGAGGCAAGATGAATCACGCAGTGCAGTTCGCGGCTGCAGAGGGCGCTACACAGAACCCGCTGCTCCCGGCGACGTACGATATCGTCTGGTCGGCGATCGCGTTCTTCATTATCCTCATCGCATTCTGGAAGGTCTTCCTCCCGAAGGTGCAGGTCATGCTTGACGCGCGCGCCGAAGCGATTGAGGGGAACATCGCAAAGGCCGATGAGGCTCAGGCAAAGGCAGAGGCTGCCTTGCAGGAGTACACCGCGCAGCTCGCAAGCGCTCGCCAGGAAGCTGGCGAGATCCGCGAGTCCGCACGCCTCGACGCGACGAAGATCGTGTCGAAGGCGAAGGAAGACGCCACCACCGAGCAGGCACGCATCACGCAGGCCGCTCAGGTGCAGATCGAGGCAGAGCGCCAGAGCGCACTCGTCTCGCTGCGCAAGGATGTTGGCTCGCTCGCGATCGATCTCGCCTCGGGCGTTGTCGGCGAGAGCCTGAGCGACGACAAGAAGGCATCGGCGCTCGTCGACCGCTTCCTCGTCGACCTCGAAGCGTCCGAACGGGCGGCGAAGTAATGGGCAGCGCGTCACGCGAGGCACTCGCGGCGGCGAAGTCCGCGCTCAGCGGCCGCCTCGGGAAGGCAGTCGGTTCAGAGCTCCTTTCGGCGGCTGCGCAGATCGAGGGCTCACCCGCTCTCGTCAGCGCTCTCGCTGATGCATCGCTCCCGGCTTCTGCGAAGGCAGAGGTCGTCGGCAAGCTCTTCGGCAGCCTGTCGGCTGGCGCGCGCTCTGTGCTTACCGCAGCAGTCGAGCAGAACTGGTCGACCGCAGCTGAATTCGTTGACGGCGTCGAGGAGCTCGGCTTCCGCGCCCAGTCGCTCGCGGAGCCCGGCCTTGCCGATGAGCTGCTCGCAGCGACCGCGACGATCAACTCGAGCCACGAGCTCGAGCTCGAGCTTGGCAACAAGCTCGGCGATCCCGCAGCGAAGGCGCAGCTCGCGTCGAAGGTCTTTTCCGGCAAGCTCTCCGCCGGCGCCCTTGGTGTCGTGACCCACGTGGTCGCGAACCCCCGTGGCCGCCGCGTGAATGCAGCGCTCACCGAGGCCGCACGCGTTGCGGCCGACCAGGGTGGGCTCGAGCTCGCGACCGTCACGGTTGCGGCTCCGCTGACCGATGCGCAGCAGGAGAAGTTGGCTGCTCTGCTCGAGCAGAGCGCTGGCCGCAAGGTCAAGGTCACCACGGTTGTGGATCCTGCGCTGATCGGCGGCGTCCGTATCCAGATGGCCGACGACGTTATCGACGGAAGTGTCCGGGCTCGCCTGGAAGACCTCCGCCAGCGGCTCGCTGCGTAGAGCACAACATAGTTACTTGCCGGAGAGTCTCTCCGGAACAGATAGAGGAAACGAAATGGCAGAACTCTCAATCAGCCCGGACGAGATCCGTAGCGCGCTGAATGAATTCGCAGCATCGTACGAGCCGGCTCAGGCGGGGAAGACCGAGGTCGGAACCGTCGTCGACGCCGCTGACGGCATTGCACACGTCTCCGGGCTTCCCGGAGTGATGGCCAACGAGCTCGTTCGCTTCGCAGACGGCACGCTCGGCCTTGCACAGAACCTCGAAGAGGACGAGATCGGCGTTGTCGTGCTCGGCCAGTTCACCGGCATTGAGGAGGGCCAGCAGGTCACCCGCACCGGCGAGGTTCTCTCGGTTCCCGTGGGCGAGGGCTACCTTGGCCGCGTGGTCGACCCGCTCGGTAACCCGATCGACGGCCTCGGCGAGATCACTGGCATCGAGTCGCGTCGCGCACTCGAGCTTCAGGCTCCCGGCGTTATGCAGCGTAAGTCGGTTCACGAGCCGCTGCAGACCGGCATCAAGGCGATCGACGCGATGATCCCCGTTGGCCGTGGCCAGCGTCAGCTCATCATTGGCGACCGTCAGACCGGCAAGACCGCTCTCGCGATCGACACGATCATCAACCAGAAGGCGAACTGGGAGTCGGGCGACACCAACAAGCAGGTTCGCTGCATCTACGTTGCAATCGGCCAGAAGGGCTCGACCATCGCTTCGGTGAAGGGCGCGCTCGAGGACGCAGGCGCGATGGAGTACACCACCATCGTCGCTTCGCCCGCGTCTGACCCCGCAGGCTTCAAGTACCTCGCTCCGTACACCGGCTCGGCTATCGGCCAGCACTGGATGTACGACAGCAAGCACGTGCTGATCATCTTTGATGATCTCTCGAAGCAGGCTGAGGCCTACCGCGCCGTTTCGCTCCTCCTTCGCCGCCCGCCGGGGCGCGAGGCATACCCGGGTGACGTGTTCTACCTCCACTCGCGTCTGCTGGAGCGTTGCGCAAAGCTGTCCGACGAGCTCGGCGCAGGTTCGATGACCGGCCTGCCGATCATCGAGACCAAGGCAAACGACGTCTCGGCGTACATTCCGACCAACGTGATCTCGATCACCGACGGCCAGATCTTCCTCCAGTCGGACCTCTTCAACGCGAACCAGCGTCCCGCCGTCGACGTGGGCATCTCGGTGTCCCGCGTGGGTGGCGACGCACAGGTGAAGTCGATCAAGAAGGTCTCGGGCACGCTCAAGCTTGAGCTCGCTCAGTACCGTGCGCTCGAGGCATTCGCGATGTTCGCATCCGACCTCGACGCGGCCAGCCGCAAGCAGCTCGAGCGTGGCGCACGCCTCACCGAGCTCCTCAAGCAGCCGCAGTACTCGCCGTTCGCGGTTGAGGAGCAGACGGTTTCGATCTGGGCCGGCACCAAGGGCTTCCTTGATGACGTCCCCGTCGTCGACATCCTCCGTTTCGAGCGCGAGTTCCTCGACTACCTCGGCCGCAACTCCGAGGCGCTGTCGACGCTCGCGAAGACGAACGTGCTCGACGACGACATCGTTGCTGAGCTCACCACTCAGATCGAGAAGTTCAAGAGCGAGTTCCTGACCGCTGAGGGCAAGTCCCTCAACGAGCAGTTCGACGCGCTCGACGAGGCAGAGATCCAGCAGGAGCAGCTCGTCGTCAAGAAGTAGCTGAGACGGTGGGGGCGTTCGCGCCCCCGCCGCTCGCCACTCGACAACTAGCCAGCACCGAATAACACAGGAGAGACATGGGAGCGCAACTTCGGGTCTACAGGCAGCGCATTCGCTCTGCCCAGACGACCAAGAAGATCACCCGTGCGATGGAGCTCATCGCTGCCTCACGCATTCAGAAGGCACGGGCTCGCGTCGACGCCTCAAACCCCTACACCCAGGCCATCACCCGGGCTGTATCGGCGGTTGCGACGCACGCGAAGACCGACCACCCGCTGCTGACCGAGGCCGACACTGTCGAGCGCGCAGCAGTTGTGATCTTCACCTCCGATCGCGGCCTTGCCGGCGCGTTCAACTCGCAGGTACTGCGCGAGGCCGAGGAGCTCAGCGAGCTGCTCCGTGCCGAGGGCAAGGAGATCTCGTACTACCTCATCGGACGTAAGGCGCAGGGATACTTCACCTTCCGCCGTCGTGCTGCTGAGCGCGTGTGGGTTGGGGACACCGAGAACCCGGTGTTCGAGACCGCCAAGGAAGTTGCAGAGGCAGTCGTCTCCGCATTCCTCCGCAACAGCGACGAGGGCGGTGTGCAGGAGATCCACCTCGTGTACAACCGCTTCATCAGCATGGTCACGCAGGCGCCGCAGGTTACCCGCCTGCTGCCGCTGCAGATCGTTGAGGGCGTCGCCGACGCGAACGACCTGAACCCGCTGTACGAATTCGAGCCCGAGGCAGACATCGTGCTCGACAAGCTGCTGCCCGACTACATCGAGTCGCGTATTTTCAACGCGATGCTTGAGTCCGCAGCTGCGAAGCACGCGGCAACCCAGAAGGCGATGAAGTCCGCGAGTGACAACGCTGACACACTCATCCGCGACTTCACCCGCCTTGCCAACAACGCACGCCAGGCGGAAATCACCCAGCAGATTTCCGAGATCGTGGGCGGCGCTGACGCGCTGTCCTAAGTCCAGACTGAAGAGAGAAGAGACATGACCGATACGGCCACCACCAAGGTCACCGGGCGCATCGCCCGCGTTACCGGCCCCGTCGTCGACATCGAGTTCCCGCACGACGCGATCCCCGGCGTGTACAACGCACTCGAGACGACCGTCAACATGGGCGAGGGCTCGGAGCCCTTCACCCTCGTCCTCGAGGTCGCACAGCACCTCGGAGACAACCTTGTCCGCGCGATCGCGCTGAAGCCCACCGACGGCCTGGTCCGCGGCCAGGAAGTTGTGGACACCGGTGACTCGATCACCGTTCCCGTCGGCGACATCACCAAGGGCAAGGTCTTCGACGTTGCCGGTAACGTGCTCAACCTCCCCGAGGGTGAGACCATCGAGGTCACCGAGCGCTGGGGCATTCACCGCACCCCGCCGGCATTCGACCAGCTCGAGTCGAAGACCGAGCTCTTCGAGACCGGCATCAAGTCGATCGACCTCCTCACCCCCTACGTGCAGGGCGGCAAGATTGGCCTCTTCGGTGGTGCGGGCGTCGGCAAGACCGTCCTCATCCAGGAGATGATCCAGCGTGTGGCTCAGGATCACGGTGGCGTGTCGGTGTTCGCCGGTGTCGGCGAGCGCACCCGCGAGGGCAACGACCTCATCCACGAGATGGACGAGGCCGGCGTCTTCGACAAGACCGCACTCGTGTTCGGCCAGATGGATGAGCCCCCGGGGACGCGTCTTCGCGTCGCGCTCTCGGCGCTCACCATGGCTGAGTACTTCCGTGATGTTCAGAAGCAGGACGTGCTCCTCTTCATCGACAACATCTTCCGCTTCACCCAGGCCGGTTCCGAGGTGTCGACCCTGCTCGGTCGTATGCCGTCGGCAGTGGGCTACCAGCCGAACCTGGCTGACGAGATGGGCATCCTCCAGGAGCGCATCACCTCGACCCGTGGCCACTCGATCACCTCGCTGCAGGCAATTTACGTTCCTGCTGACGACTACACCGACCCGGCTCCGGCGACCACCTTCGCGCACCTTGACGCGACCACCGAGCTCTCGCGTGAGATCGCGTCGCAGGGTCTGTACCCCGCGATCGACCCGCTGACCTCGTCGTCGCGCATCATGGATCCCCGCTACTTGGGCGAGGATCACTACCGCGTGGCAACCACCGTCAAGCAGATCCTGCAGAAGAACAAGGAACTCCAGGAGATCATCGCGATCCTTGGTGTCGACGAGCTCTCGGAAGACGACAAGATCACCGTCTCGCGCGCACGCCGCATCCAGCAGTTCCTCTCGCAGAACACCTACATGGCGAAGAAGTTCACCGGTGTCGAGGGTTCGACGGTTCCGCTCAAGGAGACCATCGAGTCGTTCGACGCGATTGCCAAGGGCGAGTTTGACCACGTCGCTGAGCAGGCATTCTTCAACGTCGGCGGAATCTCCGACGTCGAAGAGAAGTGGGCTCAGATGCAGAAGGATATGGCCTAATCATGGCGCTCAACGTCAAGGTTGTCTCGGCAACGAGCGAGATCTGGTCTGGCGCAGCCAGCCAGGTCGTCGCGAACACTGTCGAAGGCGAGATCGGTATCCTTACGGGCCACCAGCCGTTCCTCGCTCTCCTCGCCAAGGGTGAGGTGCGCGTGACGACTGAGGCGGGCGAGAAGATCACCGTGAACGCTGAGGACGGGTTCCTGTCCGTCGACCACGACACGGTCACCGTCGTTGCCGGCGATGCCGTGCTCGTCGCGTAGGCAGGCTGCCCACACGTCGGACGGGCGTTTGCCCGCACCGCGCTAGGCTAGAGTCACTATGCGTATCCTGTTGCCGCCCTCTGAGACGAAACGTCTCGGAGGGCGGCTTCCGTTTTCCCCGGACGACCTCTTCCTGGGGGAGCGGCTCGCCGCCCCACGCGCCGCGGTCAAGTCGGCGCTCGAGCGCGTGAGCGCCGACGAGGCAGCCGCGACCAAGGCGCTCAAGCTCGGCGTGAAGAATCGCGACGAGCGGCTGCGCAACCTCGACCTCGACGTCAGCGGTGCGATGCCAGCGATCGAGCGCTACACCGGGGTGCTCTACGACGCGCTCGACACGGAGACGCTCGCTCCCGCGGCGCTCGCCTGGCTCAGCGATCACGTCTTCGTGCAGTCGGCACTGTTCGGGCTGGTGCGGGGTGGCGATCGGATTCCCGCCTATCGCGTCTCGGCGTCCTCGCGGCTCCCGGAGCTCGGATCCCCGCTCGCGAAGCTGTGGGCGGGCCCGCACGAGGGAGCCCTCACGGGGGCCGACTACGTGCTCGACCTCAGGTCGAAGGACTACGCCGCCCTCGCCCCGCTCGGGGCGCTCGGGGCGTCGGAGACCGACTACTTGGAGGTGGTGGCGCGCTCAGACGACGGCGAAGTCCGCGCGCTCAACCACTTCAACAAGGCGGCGAAGGGCGACCTCGTTCGCCGCGTTGCAGAGAGTGCGCCGGCGATCTCGTCGCGCGCTGAGTTCCTCGAGTGGGCCCGCGAGGCCGGGCTGGAGATCGGTGAAGGCGCCGATCCGGCCGTGCTCCGGCTGGTGACGCTTCAGGGCGTCCCGGCGGCGAGCCGCTAGAATACATGAGTGCAGGAGATGAGCTGGTGACCACCCACGGTGAGAACGCTGTGAGGCGACGCCTCGCGTACCGTCCGGGCGGGGAGGCCGATATCGAGCTCTCCTGGCACGCAGTCACGCACGTCGGAAATCGACGCGAGACGAACCAAGACAGCTTCATCACCGTGCCACCCGTATTCGCTGTGGCCGACGGCATGGGCGGTCACTCCGCTGGCGAGGTTGCCTCTGCCGCGGTCGTGCGACGCTTGAACGAGCTCGCTGGCGACCTCACCGTGACCGAGGATGACATCCTCGAGATCCTCACGCAGGCGGTCGATGACATCGAGATCGACACCGGCGACACCGAACTTGGTGCTGGCACGACCGTCACGGGCGTCATCGTGAGCGAGCAGAGCGATACACCGGTGTGGAAGGTCTTCAACATTGGAGACTCCCGCGTCTACCAGTACTTCAAGGGCGCGCTCAGCCAGATCACCGTCGACCACTCGGTCGTGCAGCACCTGCTCGACACCGGCGCGATTACCGAGGAAGAGGCCGAGGTACACCCGCACGCCAACGTCATCACGCGAGCCGTCGGACTCGGCGAAGCGCCGCTACCCGACTACACCACGCTCGCGCTGATTCCGGGCCAGCGGATCCTGATCTGCTCCGACGGCCTCACGAAGGAGCTCACCGAGGTGGGCATCCAGTACTTCCTGTCCACCCAGCACAGTGCAGAGGACGCGGCGAACACGCTCGTTGAGCAAGCGCTCAACAACGCCGGCCGCGACAATGTTACGGTCGTGGTGATTGACGTGCACGCCGTTGGCGACGTTATCGATACCGGAAGCCTCGCCTCGAGCGGGGTCACGTTGGAACCGAGCGGAGACGCTCCAACAGCTGAGGAGAGCAGTGCTGACGAAGCCTAGCCCACGCGCCACCCGACGGACCGGCACGGTTGCGGCGGTGATGCTCGCCGCGGCGCTCGCGCTCACAGGCTGCAGCGGCGGCGGCGACGCCGCGGGCGAGACCACGGAGACCACGCTCACCCGCTCGGTCGAGGGCGCGGAGCTCACCGTTACCTATGTCGCCGAGGGCGACAAGGTGACGCAGCAGACGACCAAGAACGTCGTCAACTACGAGGCGAGCGGGATTGCCGATCGCGCGGCGGCCGAAGAGTCTGTCGCTCCGCTCGCAGAGCAGTACAAGGGCATCAAGGGTGTCGAGCACTCGATCGAGTTCGGCGACGACGAACTCACGGAGACCGTCACGCTGACCTACGCCGATCTCGACGTCGAGAAGCTGTCGTCCGTGACCGGCGGCGACCCGGGGGAGAACCCCGAGGACGCGCGCGACGTGAGCCTCAAGGAGGCCGTGAAGACCCTCACCGACGGTGGATTCACCGAGGTGAAGTAGGCCCGATCCTGATCGACGCGCGGAAACGCCGGGCACCCCTCGGGGCGCCCGGCGTTTGCGCTATCCGCGCCGGCGGAGCGCGAGCACCGCGGCGGTGACGGCAGCCGCGCACCACGCAAGCACGGTGACGAGGTCGCGCGCGCTCGCATCGAACGCCTGACCGGCGAGGCCCGCACGCATGAGGTTCGCCATCGGCTCGATCGGAAGGATCTCATGCGCGGTGCGCAGCCAGCCTGGCAGGTTCGCTGCGGGGAAGCTCACGGGTGAGAAGAGCAGCAGCAGGAACACGAGCATCTGCGAGACGAGCTGCGTGATCATCGGCGGCAGCAGGGCCGCGAACGCGTACCCGATCGACGCGGCGGTCAGCGAGATCAGGATCGCGACGGGCAACACCCACGGTGCCAGGTGATAGGTGATGTCGTAGCGGAGCGCCCCAACGATCGTGCCGAGGATGAGGCCGGGCAGGGCGAGCAGAGTCCACACGGTGAGGTCCGCCGCCAGGAACGCGCCGCGGGGGAGCGGCAGCGTGTGCAGCCAGTCGGCGCTGCCCTCGGTTCGCGCCTGCACCATCGCCTGCGGTGTCATCACGAGGCCGATCACGATGAGCGTAATCGTTGGCGCTCCGGTAGCGAGGAAGAGGGCGGCCTCACCGTCGACGTCGCCGATCAACAGGCCGTAGCCGAGCACCGTCGACACCGCGAGCGCGGTCTGCACGACGGCCATGAGCGGGAGGAATTGTGCCTGGCGCCTGACCTGCCACTGGATGAGTAGCAGTGTGCCGCGGAGGCCGAGAAGTGCGCGGGACGAAGGTGACCCGCCGGGCGGGGGAGTGCGAACAAATCTCGGATCGGTCGTGAGCGCGGTCATGCTGCGACCTCCGATCCTGCGCCGACGAGCTCGAGATACGCGTCTTCGAGTGAGGCCGGGGTGAGCGCGAACCGCTCCACCTCGCCCCGCTCGACTGCGGTCTGCGCCCACGCCACGACCTCGGCACCGCGCGCTGCCGGAACCGGCACCACGCTCTGCGCCGGGCGGGTGACGCTCGCGCGTAGTCCAGGGGGCAGCGCGGGAAGGTCCCGGCCATCGAGTTCAAGGAAGAGCTCGCCGCGAAGGTGGGTTGTGAGATCCGCGGGGCTGCCCGCCGCGAGTACTCGGCCACTGTCGAGCACCACGAGATCATCGACGGTGCGCTCGGCCTCGCGCACGTTGTGCGTGACAAGTAGCACCGCCGCGCCAGCCGCGGCGGTGTCACGGATCGCGTCCCAGAGCAACCGGCGCCTAGCCGGATCGACGTCGTTCGTCGGCTCGTCGAGAATCACGAGGGCTGCGGGCTGCACGACGGTCATACAGAAGGCGGTGAGGCGCGCGACGCCGCCCGAGATCTTCTCCGCCGGGGTGTCGGCCCACGGGCCGAGGTCGAAGGCCTGGAGGAGCTGGTCCGTGCGGCGACGCACGGCTCGAGGCTCTCCGCCACGGATGCGGCCGACAAGCTCGACCGCCTTTCGCGGGGTGAGCCCGGTAATCGGCACGTTCGCCTGGGCCTGTACCGCGACGATCTCGCGCGCCCTGGCGGGATGCGCGACGGCGTCGACGCCGCTCACGTGAATGGTGCCCGACGTGGGGCGGAGCAGCCCGACAATCTGGTTCACCATCGTGGTCTTGCCCGCGCCGTTATGGCCGAGCACCCCGAGCACGCGGCCAGCGTGAGCCGTCAGCGAGACGTCGTCGTTTGCGGGGGCCGCCTTGCCCCGGTACTGCTTCACGAGATGTTCGATAGCGAGCACTGGCTCGCCTGTCGCGCCTGCCGGCTGCAGCAACGGTGCGCCGCCGGCAGGCGACGAATGGGTCCGGGACATCGAATGCTCCTTACAGGGTTGGATACTGGTTGGTATGAATATACTCACTGGTATCTAAATAACGCAAGAGCATCCTTTCGGGTATGTGAGGTATTCTGGCCGCATGGCTACACATCCTCCCGGCGGACCGGATCCCAGCGGCGAACAGCGCCTGCGCGACGCCGCCCGCGCGCTAGCGGAAGCTGCCGGCCAGTTCGGCCAGTCGCTCGGGAGCGCGGGGGCGCAGGCCGAGACCGGCGTCACGAAGGGGCTCCTCGCGGCCGCCCAAGCGTTGGCGCAGGCGAGCGCGTGGGTAGAGCAGCGGGCGAAGCCACTGAGCACGAAAGAGAAGCTGCTCGAACAGGCCGTGCGGCTCTTCGCGGAGCGCGGCTACGCAGGCGTCTCGCTTGAAGACATTGCGCAGGCCGCCGGATTCACGAAGGGCGCCGTCTACAGCCACTTCGGGTCGAAGGAGCAGACCTTCCTGGCCGCGTTGCGCGCCGCGACGGAGGACCTTGCGAGCCTCGGTGTGGCGCCGGAGCGCCCTGCCGAGGCCGGACCCGGTGGGGCTGATGTGGCTGCGGCTGCTGATGGGGGCGCCGGGGCTGCTGCTGCTGGGGCACCCGAGTCCGCCGATGACCCGGCGCCGCAGCCCCCGTCACACACGGGGCCGCAGCAGCTTGCCCAGGCCGTGACCTTGGCGCTCGAGGCGATGTTGTTTGGGCGGCGCACGCCTGAACGACGCGAGGAAGTGCGCGGCATCGTTGCGGACCTCATCGAGGCCCTCGCGGCAGCCAAGCGCAGGCTCGGCGATGCAGGGGACGGCCACGAGCGGGTCCTCGACCGAGACGAGTCGGTGGTCGCGGATCTGGCCATGCGGACCCTGCTGCTCGGACTGACCTCGGACGCACCGGCCGGCGGACCCTCCGAGAGCTAGTCGGCCCGGCCACGCGCTGCCCGCCTGTGCGCCACCGAGCACCTTTCCCGCAGCAGCGTCCCTTGCCAACCGTCGGCAAGGGGCACAGCTGCGGGAAAGATGCTCGGTGGCGGTGGCGGTGGTGGGCCCGGCGGAAACCCGAGGGGCGCGGGCCGAGTACGACGAGGGGGTCCGGACCACTGTGGTCCGGACCCCCTCGTCGTTACGCGGAACAGCTAGGCAGTCCTGCTACGCGGTCGCCGCAAACGCCTCGCGCAGCACGCTGACGACGTCGAGCAGCAGCTCGTCGCCCATCTTCAGCGACGGCAGGAAGCGGATCGCCTCACCGTAGAGGCCTGCCGACAGCAGGATGACGCCCTGCTTGCCCGCGTAGTCGATGATCGCGTTCACGCGGTCGGCGTCGGGCTCGAGGGTGCCAGGCTTCACGATCTCGATCGCGAGCATCGCGCCCTTGCCGCGAACCTCGGCGATCGCGTCGAACTCGCCCTGCAGCTCGCGCAGCGCGCCGCCGAAGGTCTGCTCGATGCGCTTCGCCTCGGCGAGCAGGTTGAGGCTCTCGATGCGCTCGAACACCGCGACGGCTGCCGCGCAGGAGACCGGGTTGCCGCCGAAGGTGCCGCCGAGGCCACCCGGCATCGACTTGTCCATAATCTCGGCGCGGCCGGTGATGCCTGCCAGGGGCAGGCCGCCAGCGATGCCCTTTGCCGAGAGTACGATGTCGGGCTGCACACCGAACTGCTCGATCGAGAACATCGTGCCGGTGCGGGCCATGCCAGCCTGCACCTCGTCGGCGATGAAGACGATCCCGTTCTCCTTGCACCACGCTGCGAGCGCGGGGAGGTAGCCGTCGGCCGGGACGACGAAGCCGCCCTCGCCCTGGATCGGCTCGACGACGAGGCACGCGAGATCCGACGCGCCAGCGGTCTTCTCGAGGTACTTGATCGTGCGCTTCGCGGCCTCTTCGCCGGTCAGGCCGTCGTGGAGGGGGTGCGAGTTCGGCGCGCGGTAGATGTCGCCCGCGCGGGGGCCGTAGCCGAGCGCGTAAGGTGCGCCCTTGTGGTTCATGCTGCTCGTAAGCATCGTGCGGCCGTGGTACGCGTGCTCGAGCACCGCGACACCTGGGCGGCCGGTGAACTTGCGGGCGATCTTCACGCCGTTCTCCACGGCCTCTGCGCCGGAGTTCATGAGCAGCGTCTTGTACTCGCCGTCACCGGGAACGTGCTGTGCGAGCAGCTCGGCGACGCGCACGTATGGCTCGTAGGCGTTCATCGTGAAGAGCGTGTGCGTGACCTTGCCGACCTGCTCGCGGGCAGCTGCGACGACGGCCTCGTCGGTGTGGCCGATTGTGGTGACACCGATGCCACCGCACACGTCGATGAGCTGGTTGCCATCAACGTCAACGACGATCGAATCGTGCGCACGCTCGATGTAGACGGGGAAGACGGTGTGGACGCCCGGGGGGATGACTCGCTGACGACGCTCGTGGATCTCGCGCGAGCGCGGGCCAGGGATCTCGGTGACGAGCTTGCGCTCCTGAGTAATTTCTGCTTCCAACATGTCTGAGGTCATGGGGCAAGCTTACTCCCGACTATCCGAGGACTCTACGATAGGGCTATGGGAAACGAGCACGAGTACAAGATCGAGGTTGAGTGGCGGGGTAACCGGGGAACCGGCACGAGTGGCTACCGTGACTACGGCCGGGAACTCGTGATCCGCGCGGCAGGCAAGGAGGAGCTCGAGGGCTCCGCCGACCCGACCTTCCGCGGCGACCGCGACCGATGGAACCCCGAGGAGCTGCTCGTCACCGCGCTCGCGCAGTGCCACATGCTGTCGTACCTACATATGGCGGTGCGGGAGGGCGTCGTCGTCACGAGCTATAGCGACGCCGCGGTGGGCGTGATGCGGCAGGAGGGGCTCGGCGGCGAGTTCACCGAGGTGACGCTCTACCCACAAGTGACTGTCGCGGACGCATCCATGGTCGACGCCGCACTGGCCGCGCACAAGGACGCGTACGAGAACTGCTTCATCGCGCGGTCCGTGAACTTCCCGGTCAAGCACGAGCCGACGATCACCGTAGGCTAGGGCGCGCGGCCCGGTCGCCGTCGGCGTAACACGGTCCCGAGCGCCTCGCACTCCTAATACAATGGAGCCCATGGCCCAGTCCTCTTCGTTCTCCGTCTCCACGCCGATCTTCTACGTCAACGACGCCCCGCACATCGGGCACGCCTACACCGAGGTGGCTGCCGACGTGCTCGCGCGCTGGCACCGGCAGGCCGGAGACGAGACGTTCTTCCTCACCGGCACCGACGAGCACGGCCAGAAGATCCTGCGCACGGCGACGGCGAACGGCGTGCACCCGAAGGAATGGGCTGACCGCCTCGTCGAGTCGTCGTGGCGCCCGCTGCTCGACACGATCAACATCTCCAACGACGACTTCATTCGCACGACCGACGAGCGCCACAAGGTCGGCGTCGAGACGTTCCTGCAGCGCCTGCACGACGACGGCCACGTCTATGCTGGCGAGTTCGAGGCGCTGTACTGCGTCGGATGTGAGGAGTTCAAGCCGAAGAGCGAGATCGTCGACGGCGAGGGCGCGTTCGAGGGCCAGAAAGTCTGCGCGATCCACTCGAAGCCGCTGGAGCTGCTCCAGGAGAAGAACTACTTCTTCAAGATGAGCGCGTTCCAGGACCGCCTGCTGGCGCTCTACGAAGAGCGCCCCGACTTCGTGCAGCCGGCGAGCGCGCGCAACGAGGTGATTGCGTTCGTGCAGCAGGGCCTCGAAGACCTGTCGATCTCGCGCACCTCATTCGACTGGGGCATCCCGATCCCGTGGGACTCCGCGCACGTCACCTACGTCTGGTTCGACGCGCTGCTCAACTACATCACCGCGCGCGGTTACGGGCAGAACCCGGCAGACCCGACGGCTGACCTGAAGCACTGGCCAGCCGTGCAGATCGTCGGCAAGGACATCCTGCGTTTCCACGCCGTGATCTGGCCCGCGATGCTCATGGCTGCTGGCCTCGAGGTGCCCTCGAACGTGTTCGCGCACGGCTGGCTCCTCGTCGGCGGCGAGAAGATGTCGAAGTCAAAGCTCACCGGTATCGCGCCGAACGAGATCACCGATACCTTCGGCGCCGACGCGTTCCGCTACTACTTCATGCGCGCCGTGTCGTTCGGCCACGACGGCTCGTTCAGCTGGGAGGATCTCGCGGCTCGGTACCAGGCCGAGCTTGCGAACGGCTTCGGCAACCTCGCGAGCCGGTTGCTCGCGATGAACGTCAAGTACTTCGACGGTGCCGTCCCCGCAGCTGGGGCCGAGGAACCGGCAGACGCCGCGATCCGTGAGCTCGCCGCGAAGGCCGCGGCCGACGCCGATGCGCACATCGAGGCGTTCGCGATCCACGAGGCGCTCGCCTCGATCTGGGAGCTCGTGGACGCGCTGAATGGCTACATCACCGAGCAGCAGCCGTGGGTGCTTGCAAAGGATGAGACGCAGCGTGAGCGTCTCGGGACGGTGCTCTACACCGTGTCCGAGGGGCTGCGCATGCTCGCCGAGCTGCTGCACCCCGTGATCCCCGAATCGACGGGCAAGCTCTGGGCCGCGCTCGGCGCAGAGGAGAGCATCGGCGCGCTCGCCGAGCAGCC
>WPCJ01026283.1_pt1 | contig 33561 bp, 30 predicted proteins | sample 5399831 | NCBI WGS metagenome assembly WPCJ01 (sample SAMN12869470, study PRJNA574797) | sludge metagenome | isolation source: wastewater treatment of pH10 | place: China:Beijing | collected 2019-05-20 | reverse complement strand
GACCGCGCTCGAGAACGTGATGGAAGGCCCCGTGTACGTCCGCCATGTGCCCCGGGCGCAGGCGCGGACCGAGGCCGAGCGGCTGCTTGCCCAGGTCGGACTCGCCGAACGGCGGAACCACTACCCGGCGCAGCTCTCGGGCGGTCAGCAACAGCGCGTCGCGATCGCTCGCGCCCTCGCTATGGATCCAAAGCTCATGCTGTTCGACGAGCCGACGAGCGCCCTCGACCCCGAGCTCGTCGGTGACGTGCTCGACGTCATGCGCGAGCTCGCGAACGACGGCATGACAATGATTGTCGTCACCCACGAGATCGGCTTCGCTCGTGGCGTCGCCGACCAGGTCGCCTTCATGGACGGTGGCGTCGTCGTCGAAGTCGGGCCACCGAGCGAGGTGCTCGACGACCCGCAGCGCCAGCGCACGCGCAACTTCCTGGAGAGCGTGAAGTAACGCGACGTCGCGCCCTCTGGCGGGGCAGGCTTCTGTCTGCCCCGCCCGACCGCATCGCGGGAGCGGGCAGCGCCGCGCAAAGCGCACAGCTCCCTCACTAGAATCGAAGCATGACCACCGCGCGCGACCAGCTCATCGAACTCATCAAGTCGGAGGCCGTGTTCCACGGCGACTTCACGCTCACGAGCGGCAAGAAGGCCACCTACTACATCGACCTCCGCAAGCTGTCGCTCGACCACCGCGCGGCCCCGCTCATCGGCCAGGTCATGCTCGACCTCATCGCCGACATTGATGGCGTCGTCGCGGTCGGCGGGCTCACCATGGGCGCGGACCCGATCGCCTCCGCGATCATGCACCAGGGCGTTGCTCGCGGCGAGGTCTACGACTCGTTCGTCGTGCGCAAGGAGCCGAAGGATCACGGCCGCGGCCGCCAGGTCGAGGGCCCGGATCTCGAGGGCAAGCGCGTCATCGTCGTCGAGGATACGTCGACGACGGGCGGTTCGCCACTGCAGGCTATCGAGGCGCTTGAGAAGGTCGGCGCCGAGGTTGTCGCGGTCGCCGTCGTTGTGGATCGCCAGGCCCCCGCAAAGGCCCGCATCGAAGAAGCGGGCTACGAGTACCGCTTCGCGATCGGCCTCGAGGACCTCGGCCTCGCCCCGCAGTAGCGGCCTGAGGCGCGGGGCTTCCCGCGGCTAGCCTCCGCCCACCGCCGGGACCACTACCGACAAGCAAAGTAGCTCAGACAATGAACGACGTGTCCGTGCGCCCACACGCGCTCCCCCTCATCGCCATCGGCATCCTGGGAGGGCTGCTCTCGGGCCTCTTCGGCATCGGCGGCGGCACGATCATCGTGCCCGCGCTCGCGCTCTGGTTGAGCATGCCGCAGAAGTTATCGGCGGGCACCTCGGTCGCGGCGATCCTGCCGACGGCAATCGTCGGCGCGACCACCTACGCGCTCCAGGGCAACGTCGACTGGCTGGCCGCAGCGCTGCTCGCCATCGGCATCGTCGTGGGCGCGCAGGTCGGTAGCCACCTGCTGTCGAAGCTGCCCGTCGGCGCGATCCAGTGGGGCTTCATCGCGTTCCTCGCGGTCGTGATCGTGAGCCTCTGGTTCGTCGTGCCGCAGCGCGACGATCAGATCACGATGACCGCGCTCATGGGGGCCCTGCTGGTCGTCGTCGGCTTCGTGACGGGAATCCTGTCGGGCCTGCTCGGAGTGGGCGGCGGGGTTGTCGTCGTGCCGATCCTGATGTTCTTCTTCGGCGCGAGCGACCTCATCGCGAAGGGCACCTCGCTCCTCATGATGATCCCGGGCTCGCTCTCAGGCACGATCGGCAACTTTAAGCGCGGCAACGTCGACCTGCGGGCCGCCGCCTACATCGGCGTCGCCGCGTCGGTCTGCGTGCCGTTCGGCTCGATGTTTGCCGGCTGGATCGACCCGCTCTGGGGCAACATCGCGTTCTCCGCGTATCTCGCGTTCATCGCAACGCAGATGCTCGTGCGCAAGCTCAGAGGCAAGGCAGGCAAGTAGCGCTGCTTACGACACGAGTTCCGGCTACTGCATCCGTCCGCCCCGTTTCCGCGCTGCAATAACGAAGTCCGTTCTCACTTGGGTTGCATGCTCGGCCCAAATCGACCGCGCAAGAAGCGAGTACAGCTCGACGTGCGTGCTAACGGTGACATCCACGAGGAGCTGCCAGTCGCCGGCGAGGGCAACCGCGTAGCGGACCTCGATCCACCGGCGAAGCTTTCTCCCGAGCGATTCGATTTCGTACGACGGAGCGCGCACCCAAAGCAACGCTTCAACGCGCAGGCCCACCTCGGCTGGGTCTACGAGCGCCCGAATTGAAAATTGTCCGGAACTGACAAGCCAACCAATGCGCCGCCTCACCGAGCTCTCGCTCATGCGGGTGTGCCGAGCGAGTTCCTCAATGCTCACTCGGCCGTCCGCTCTGAGAGCGCGGATGATCTCATCATCCCGTGGACCATGAAACTCGGCGGGCTGTCGCTCCGTGCGATCGATGGTATCCGGCGAAGTGAGCGCAGCCTCTTCCGCCTCAGTCAGCGCACCGACGCGCCAGCCTCGTACTGTCTTGAAGTACCTCAGCACAGGGAAACCGATGATCTGGCTGAGGCCCGCTGTTGCCGGAAGCTGCTCTATGAGCAATGCACTGAGATCACCACTGTACCCGACCTCCGCGACAACGTTACGTGTCCCTGTGGTGAGGTAGCAGAAGGTAACGTCAGAGCGCTGCGCAAGGCTCTCACTGCTCAGCCGTGCCCCTCCCACAACGCTCGTGCATGCCAGGATAATCTGACACTCGGCGTGTTCCGTCGCAGCGACCACCACCTTGCCGCTGTCTATAAGGTCTGCGCCGTACCGTGCCACAGTTCGCTCGGGCTCGCCAAATACCTCAGCAATCCACCGCCACGACGCCCGGCCATCAATTTGCAGCGCTCCGACGATGCGTCGCTGCAGCGTGTTCAGCGCCACCGGCGGCATAGTAGTTCTCCTCCCACAGTGTCCGCGCCCTTGCTTCTGGATCAGGCTACCGATCACCACCGACACCGGCGGGTGAGCGCTGCGCGACGCCAGCAATCTCCTCGTAGCCCGCGGCCCAATCGAGCAATGCGGGATCTCGGTAGTGGTTAGCTGCGAGCTGCCAACCCACCGGAAGCCCGGCCTCTGTAAACCCTCCCGGCATTGCGAGTACCGGAAGGCCCGTTGCCGAAAGCAGGCATGCGGATCTCATCCAACTGAGATAGTTGTCTGCGCGTCTTCCCTCAATCGCTTGGGGCCACCGCCACGTAGCGTCGAACGGCAATACCTGGGCGGCAGGTGACAAAAAGGCATCATAGGCACCAAAGAATTGCTGTACAGCAATGTCGAGTCGTGCCCGCGCAGCTTGAGCCGCGATGAGCTCGGGCCCTGTAAGGCTCAAGCCCAGCGTTGTGTTCCACAGCACTTCTGGCTTGATGACGTCCCGGTGTTGTTCTAAGAGTGGTCCAATGCTCGTCGCAAAGTCGAATGCGCGCGTCACCCTAAAAACTTCGTCTGCTTCACGCAGATCAATGGTCGCCTCTTCAAGTATCGCTCCCGCTCTCTCAAAGTCGCTGAGTTGGGCAGCGAGAGTCTCACGTACCTCCGTGTCTACGGGAACGTCAATGCCGAAGTCAAACGAGTACCCAATCCGGACGCCCGCGAGCTGCGGGCGAGGTTCACCAAAGCTGCCGGGAGTGAGCGGACTGGGGTTAGGTGTTTTGCTCGGGCCGACGGTCGCACGCATAAAGAGTGCGAGGTCTGCTACATCGCGCGCCATAGGACCAGTTCGTGAAAGCCACGCGTGCGCATTGTGCGCAGACTCGTGCGGAATCACGCCGTACGAGGGCCGCAACCCATAGACGTTGCAGAACGATGCAGGTATCCTGAGCGACCCGCCCATATCCGATCCTTCCCCAAGCGGCTGGATCCGGCTCGCAATCACGGCGGCTACCCCACCCGAAGAGCCTCCGGCGGACAGCGTCGGATCCCACGGATTCGTAGTCGTCCCGAACACATCGTTGAAGGTATGCGAGCCGGCTCCGAACTCTGGAACATTCGTCTTCCCTGTTCGGATTACGCCGGCCGCTGCAAGCCTGGCGATGACAAGCTCATCGCGCTCGGGCACATTGTGCTCGAAAACCCGCGACCCCTGAGTGGTACGCAGGCCTTGGGTCGCAAACGTGTCCTTGTGAGTCATCGGTAGTCCATGCAACAAGCCAGTTTCTTCCCCACGCGCAGTTTGTTCGTCGGCCGCACGCGCGAGCTCGCTAGCGCGCTCAAAATCGGTCGTGACCACCGCGTTCACGGCTGCATTGCGCTGTTCGATCGAACGGATGTGGCTTTCAAGCGCTTCCTTTGCCGAGACTTTTCCCAGCCGAATGAGCCCCGTCAGTGCCGTCGCTGAGAGCTCTTGGATGTCATCCACCGCAGTGTCCTTCCGCCGTTGGAACTTCTTGCACCGATATTGCCTGAGAGCTGCCGCCTCGAGAACCCCCCACCTTCGGCGACGCGTATTGCGGGCGATTCCGCCAGATTCTTGGCTGAATCTGTCACCTCATTGATCAGTTCTCACACGTCACGCAAGGTTGTACACAAATCACCGCCGAGGCATGAAATGCAAAGGAGCCCCGAATGCACTCCGCCATCCCCTTTCGCGCTGTCGACCCAGAATCTACTGACATTTGGGCGGTCGCCAACACTCCGTTGCTGTGGATCTTTGTCCTCGGAGTTTTCGCCGTGATTTTCGTGCAAACCGCCCTCTACATGCGTGCTTCACAGCGCGCTGCTCCGGGGATCAACATGCCAGCCCGCGAAGTATCGGAGGCGTTTCGTGCTGGCGCCGTCGCCTCAATTGGCCCGTCGCTGTCGGTCGTACTCGTGGCGATCTCGTTGCTCGCGCTCTTCGGGACCCCGGCGGTTCTCGTCCGCATCGGCCTCATCGGCTCCGCTGCCACGGAGACGGCCTCAGCCAGCCTCGCTGCCGGCTCAATGGGCGCCGAGCTCGGCGGCCCAAGCTATACGCAAAAGGTATTTGTCGTCGCTCTCCTCGCGATGAGCCTGTCCGGAGCGATGTGGATGCTTGCCACGCTCGTCATGACGCCCATCCTGAAACGGGGCAGCGCAACCCTGGCGAAACGAAATCCGGCTGCAATGGCTCTCATTCCCACCGCAGCGCTGCTGGGGGCGTACTCAATGCTGACCATCACCGAAACGAGCAAATCTACGATCAACCTTCTTGTCGTCATCATATCCACGGCGATCATGGGCCTTTGCCTTCTCGCTGCGCGACTACTCAAGGCGAGGTGGTTGAAAGAGTGGGCTCTCGGCATCTCGATCATCGTCTCCTTGGTATTCGCATACTTCCTCCACAGCAGCGCATCAATCTGACGGGAGCTTCCATGTCACAGAATGTTCATTCCGAGGCATCCACCGCTGACGCGGCAATGGCCGCCTTCGAACGAGAAACGTCACGCCACGGGCGGTGGACGATGTCAGTCGGCCTCGTCCTGTCCCTACTCGGCCCCATCATCCTGGTGATCTTCACTGACTTTCAAATCACTCCGGCAATGGTGGGCTTCGCCTTCCTCGCAGTCGCCTCGGTCTACGCCGTGTTCTGGGTCGTCGAACCGTTGACGTACTTCCCCATCCTTGGGTCGGCGGCCATGTACCAGGCCTTCATGATCGGCAACATCTCGAACAAACTTGTACCATCCGCGATCGTCGCGCAGGACAGCATTAACGCAAAACCCGGCACTCGGCGGGGAGATATCGCGGCGGTTATGGCGATATGCGGGGCGGCCACCGTGCATCTGCTCAGCCTGCTTGTCTTTGTCGGGGTCCTCGGCACTTGGCTTGTGTCGCTCATCCCCGCAGACGTGATCGAGGTAGCCCGCCTCTACATTCTCCCAGCGATTCTCGGCGGAGTGTTTATTCAGACAATGGCCGCGATGGGGCAGGTGCGTCCAGCGATCGTTGCGCTCGTCGTTGGACTCACGCTGCAATTCATCGTGCTCCCGCTCGTGCCAGGGATCTCGTCGTTCATCACTGCAGTCTCCGTGGTTCTCACCATCATCGTTTCCTGGCTCGTTCGCAAGAAGTCGGGCGTGGCGCCCAACTCTTCGGACTAAGTACCGCCTTACCAACAGATTGGAGAAAGCACTGTGTTCACAACGCGCCTCACCGAAGACGATCTGCGCCGCCTTACCGACACCTATATTCATCTGCACAAGAACCCTGAGCTCTCAATGCAGGAACACAACACCGCTGAGTTCATAGAGTCTCGGCTCACCGAGCTAGGTATTCCAAATTTCCGCTCCGGCGGCACGGGTGTGGTCGGTGTTGATACGAACGGAACGTCCGGTCCAGTCGTAGCCTTCCGCGCCGATACCGACGGTCTGCCCATTGCTGAAGAAACTGGGGCCCCGTATGCTTCAACAGCAATAGGCGTGCTACCTGACGGCACGCAAGCACCAGTTATGCACGGGTGCGGGCACGACAGCCACGTCGCGGTTGCGCTGACCGCGGCTGAAGTATTCAGGCGTCAACGTGGCGAGTGGTCTGGCACAATTGTCTGGATTTTTCAGCCCGGTGAAGAAACCGCCCAGGGCGCGGCCGCGATGGTAGATGACGGCCTCTGGGAGCAGGCACCGATCCCGAACATCGTGCTCGGACAACACGTCTCACCTGTAATCCCGGCTGGCGCGGTAGGCATCACCAGCGGACACGCCATGTCGCTCGCGGACTCGCTCCGGGTCGTCGTTACGGGGAAGCAATCGCACGGTTCTCAGCCGCACGATGCAATCGATCCCATCGTCCTCGCATCACATGCCATCACCCGCATCCAGACGATTGTGTCCCGTGAAGTCTCACCGCAGACTCCGGTGGTCGTCACGAGTGGCACGTTCCACTCCGGGTTGAAAGAGAACATCATCCCGAAGACCGCGGAATTCACTCTCAATATTCGTACTCAGGACCCCGACACGCGGGCGCAGGTGCTCACCGCTGTGACGCGAATCATCAACGCCGAAGCGGAAGCATCCGGCGCCCCGGCCCCTGCCATCGAGGAAATCTCGAAGTTCCCCCCTCTCTACAACGATCCGGCGAATAGTGTTCGCGTGCACAACGCGATCGCCGCAGAGCTTGGTAACGGTCAGGTGCGTGAGATTCCTCCTGCGATGGGATCAGAGGACTTTGGAACTCTCCCTGTCGCAGCAGACGTCCCCGGGGTTTTCTGGTTCTTCGGCGCATACGCTGCCAACTCACCGAAGCAGGCGGTCAACCACTCACCAAACTTCATTCCGGAGATCGACCCTGCGCTCGCAACCGGAGTGCGCGCGGCGTTGAGCGGCATCCGTCACTACCTCGACGAAGCAGCGATCTGATGCAGACTATCCCGAACAATAGATCAGCCGAAGCTCATTCGGCCGAACCGCTTGGACCACTCGCCGGTCTTATCGTGGTTGATCTTTCCCGCGCCTTAGCAGGTCCGCACGCCGGCCAGATGTTCGGCGACCTCGGCGCGAGGGTGATCAAGGTTGAGATGCCCGGAGTCGGCGACGAAACGCGGTCCTGGGGGCCACCGTTCGTCGACGGCTCCGACGGCGCACCAGTCTCCACGTACTTCCTGTCTTGCAACCGTAACAAACAATCGATCGCACTAGACTTCAAGGAGGCCCGCGACTTCACCACGTTACTGCAACTCATCCGCTCGTCCGACGTTCTCATTGAGAACTTCCGCGGCGGAGTCATGGAACGGCTCGGGTTGGGCCCAGTGAACCTCGCCCGCGTCAACCCGGCCCTAATCCAGCTTTCTATCACGGGTTTCGGACAGGACGGGCCTGAGGGCAGCCGTGCTGGGTACGACCAAATCGTGCAGGGTGAAGCCGGGCTCATGTCGCTCACGGGTTCAGGGCCGGGAGACGTGCAGCGCGTCGGCGTTCCGATCGCTGATGTTCTCAGTGGGATTCACGGGGTAACAGGGGTGCTCGCCGCTCTGCACGAGCGCACTACGACGGGGCGGGGGAAGGTCGTCCGCACTTCACTCCTTGCTTCGGTCGTGAGCGCACATGCGTTCCAAGGAACCCGAGTGACGGTGGCCTCGGAAACCCCTGCCCCGCAGGGAAACCATCACCCCTCTTTGGCTCCCTACGGGCTGTTCGCCTGTCAGGACGGGAGCGTACAGGTCGCGGTCGGCAACGAACGGCTCTGGACTGCGTTCTGCGCCGAATTCGGTTTGGATCCGCTAGCGCCCGGGCTGAGCACCAATGCCGAAAGAGTCGCGAATCGGGAAGTCACCATCAACGTCGTTGAAAGAGTCTTCGGCTCGCTTGAGGCAACAGAGATTCTCGGCCGGCTCGACTCGGCGGGGATACCGGCAGGCAAAGTGCGTTCGCTTCCCGAGGTCTACAGCTGGGATCAAGTTCACGCCCAAGGGCTCATCGTCGACACCGACCATGCGACGCTCGGCAAGGTCTCCCTACCCGGTCCGCCGCTCCGGTTCTTTGACGTCGACGGACGCGGTGAGAGCGAGCGTACGCGAATAGCCCATTCAGCCCCGCCGCTGCTGAACGAGCACGATGAGGTGGTCCGGACGTGGCTCGCAACACACGCGAACCCATGAGCGTGAAGCGGCGCAACGCAGCCCAGCTCATTCGCCTCACAGTAGATGAGGGATCGTTCTTTTCATGGGACACGACTCCCAAGCAGCCGTTCGCATCACACAGATACATCGCTGAATTGGCTGTCGCAGCAGACCGAAGCGGCGTTGATGAGTCAATTATTTCCGGAGAGGCACGCGTGAAAGGGCGCAGGGTGACGGTGATCGCGTCAGAATTCGGCTTCCTCGCGGGCTCTTTGGGCCTAGCGGCCGCTGAACGCATCGTGACCGCAGTGGAGCGGGCCACCAAGGAACGACTTCCGGTGCTCGCGGCAGTTACCTCGGGCGGCATCCGCATGCAGGAGGGCACGCTCGCCTTTGCAACGATGGTCAAGATCGCTGCCGCGGTCGCGGCGCACCGGGGCGCGGGGCTTCCCTACTTCGCCTATCTCAGGCACCCCTCAACCGGAGGAGCGCTCGCATCTTTTGGCTCTCTCGGACAGGTTGTGGCCGCCGAGCCACGTGCGCTCGTGGGGTTCCTCGGCCCCCGCGTTTACGAAGCGCTGTACGAGGAGCCATTCCCCGGCGGGGTGCAGTCTGCGGAGAACCTTACACGCCACGGGATCATCGACGGGGTCCTCCGCCCAGAGGAATTGCGCGGCGTGATTGCGCGCGCATTGCGAGTGCTCGAGCGCCCCTCACGTGCCGAACTCGTGCGCCGGGCGTCGAACCCCGGCAGTGCGTCCGACCAGGACGGAGGCACACCACACGCTTGGAACTCGATATTGCGGTCGCGCCGTCCTGATCGGCCTGGCCTTCGGGAGCTCCTTGGATTCGCGGCAACAGACGTCGTTCCACTCTCGGGCACGGGGCAAGGCGAGCGAGACCGCGGACTGTCGTTGTGCTTCGCCAGGTTCAGTGGAATGCCCGCGGTTGTCGTGGGTCAGGACAGGCGAACGCAGCGATCCCTCGCGCCCCTAGGTCCCGGGGCACTCCGCGCCGCACGACGCGCGATGGATCTCGCCGATCAGCTCCGTCTCCCCCTTTTGGCAATCATAGATACCCCTGGTGCGGCCCTGTCGCAAGCAGCCGAGGAAGGCGGGCTGGCGAGCGAAATCGCGCACTGTCTTGCGGATCTCGCGACCCACCGCGGGCCCACGCTGTCGGTCATTCTTGGAGAGGGGACGGGCGGAGGCGCTCTCGCCCTACTCCCAGCAGATCGCACCATCGCGGCGGAGCACGGTTGGCTCTCGCCGCTCCCTCCCGAAGGCGCATCGGCAATCGTGCATCGCGACACCGCTCACGCTGCTGAGCTTGCTAGTCAGCAGCGAGTTTCCTCAGCAGCGCTGCTCGCGGACAACATCATCGATAGGGTCGTACGCGAACTACCTGATGCGGCCGACGAGCCAGGCCCCTTCTGCACACGCATGGGTGACGCGATCGCGCAGGAACTCGCGTCGCTTCAGCTTGAACGCCCCCGCGAACGTCGTAGGAACCGTTTGAGTCGCTACCGGCAGCTCGGTCTGAGTACGGCAAACGGCGCCCAAGTAAGAGGCTAGTCGAGCAGCTCCGCGACCGAGCCGAGCACCTCGTTCGGGCGGAACGGGAACTTCTCGATCTCCGCCTTGTCAGAGATGCCCGTCATCACGAGCACCGTGTGCAGGCCCGCCTCGATGCCTGCGACGATGTCGGTGTCCATCCGGTCACCGATCATGCCGGTGTTGTGTGAGTGGGCGCCGATCTTGTTCATCGCGGAGCGGAACATCATCGGGTTCGGCTTGCCGACGACGTACGGCTCCATGCCGGTCGCCTTCGTGATGAGCGCGTTGATCGCGCCCGTCGCGGGCAGCACGCCGTCCGGGCTCGGCCCGGTCGCGTCAGGGTTCGTCGAGATGAAACGCGCGCCCTTGTTGATGAGACGGATCGCCTTCGTGATCGCATCGAACGAGTAGTTGCGCGTCTCGCCAACGACCACGAAGTCGGGGTTCGTTTCGGTCATCACGTAGCCGGCGTCGTGCAGCGCGGTCAGGATCCCTGCCTCACCCAGCACAAACGCCGAGCCACCCGGCTTCTGCTGCTTCAGGAACGCGGCGGTCGCGAGCGCGCTCGTCCAGATCCGCTCCTCGGGAACCTTGATGCCGCTCGCCGCGAGCCTGGCGGAGAGGTCGCGGGCCGTGAAGATTGAGTTGTTCGTGAGCACGAGGTAGGGCTGCTCGTTCGCCGTCCACTGCGCAATGAGCTCGGCGGCACCCGGGATAGCCCGGTTCTCGTGCACGAGCACGCCGTCCATGTCTGTCAGCCAGCACTCGATAGCCGGACGGTCTTGCTCGATCTCGCTCATGCCTCTCAGACTACTCCGTGAAGGTGAACGCGACGTGGCTTCGTGAGCCTGGCACACTAGGGGTATGGATGTTCGTGCAGGCCTGCTTCCGCGCCCCGAAGACCTCGTCGATGTCGATGCGCTCGTGCGCGCCTATTCGGAGGTCGTGCCCGACCCCGAGGTGCCGGCGCAGCGGGTCGTGTTCGGAACCTCAGGCCATCGCGGCTCCGCGCTCACCGGCTCCTTCAACGAGGCCCACATTGCGGCCATTGCGGCGGCCGTTGCCGAGTACCGAGAGTCGCAGGGCATCCGCGGGCCACTGTTCATCGGGGCAGACACCCACGCGCTCTCGGCGCCGGCGGAGCACACCGCGGTCTCCGTGCTCACGACGCTCGGCGTCCACGTGCTGACGAACGCCGGGCAGGGCGATGAGGCATACGTGCCGACGCCGGCACTGAGTCACGCGATCCTCACACACAATCGGGGTCGGGCAGCGGACGATCCTGATCGCGCCGACGGGATCATCGTGACCCCGAGCCACAACCCTCCCGGAGACGGCGGCATCAAGTACAACCCGCCGCACGGCGGTCCAGCGGACACCGACGCCACCGGGTGGATCGCCCAGCGCGCCAACGCCCTGCTCGAAAGCGGTGAGTGGTGGGCGCTCGCGGCCCCGCAGCCCCCAAGCGCGCCGGTCGCGCCCGGCGCGTACGACTTCCTCGGCGCTTACGTCGAGGGGCTCGCGAACGCGATCGACATGAAGGCGATCCGCGAATCCGGGATCCGCGTCGCCGCCCACCCCCTCGGCGGCGCGAGCGTGGCCTACTGGTCGGCGATCCGCGACCGCTACGAGCTCGACCTCACCGTGCTCGGCGCCGGCGTGGACCCGCAGTTCGGGTTCCTGCACCTCGACTGGGACGGGAAGATCCGGATGGATCCCTCGTCCGCGCAGGTCATGTCGACGGTCGCCCCGTACCGCGACGAGTTCGCCATCGTCACCGGGAACGACGCCGACGCCGACAGGCACGGGATCCTCACCCGCGACGGCGGCCTCATGAACCCGAACCACTTCCTCGCGGTCGCAATCGACTACCTGCTCGAGCACCGCCCGGATTGGCCCGCGACGGCGGGCGTCGGGAAGACCCTCGTCTCGTCGGCCATGATCGACCGCGTCGTCGCCGCGCACGGTCGCCGGCTCGACGAGGTGCCCGTCGGGTTCAAGTGGTTCGTGCCAGGACTCTCCGTCGGCAGCGTCGTGTTCGGCGGCGAGGAGAGCGCCGGCGCGTCCTTCCAGCGGTTCGACGGGACGCCGTGGAGCACGGACAAGGACGGGATCCTGCTGTGCCTGCTCGCCGCCGAAATCCAGGCGGTCACCGGGCAGTCACCCTCCGAGCGCTACGCGCAGCTCGTCGAGCGATTCGGCGAGCCCGCCTACGCGCGCATCGACGCCCCGGCGACCGCCGAACAGAAGGCGCGGCTTTCGGCGCTCGCGGCGTCGGACGTGACGGACGCTGAGCTCGCCGGCGATCCGATCACGTCGATCGCGACGGAGGCCTCAAACGGCGCGGCGATCGGCGGGCTGAAGGTCTCCACCGAGCGCGCCTGGTTCGCGGCCAGGCCATCGGGCACCGAGGACGTCATGAAGATCTACGCCGAGTCCTTCGCGGGGCCGAACCACCTCATCGAGGTGCAGGCAGCGGCGCAGGCGCTCGTCGCGCGGGTGCTCAGCTAGGTTCGCGCGGTACGCTTGGGCTCATGTCACACACCCCGGAACCCACGCGCAGTTACTCCTACCTGGGGCCCGCGGGGACGTTTACCGAGGCGGCCCTCAAGCAGGTCGAGGCGGCTCAGGGCCAGACCTGGCGGCCCGTCTCAAACCTTGGCGAGGCACTGAATGACGTCGTGACAGGCGTCAGCGATGCGGCGATGATCGCCATCGAGAACTCCATCGACGGCGGCGTGACCGTTGCGCAGGACGCGCTGGCGACGATCCCTGGCCTGCGCATCATTGGCGAGTACCTCGTACCGGTACGGTTCGTGCTCGTCGCCCGGCCTGGCGTGAAGCTCGAAGACGTGACCGTGGTTGCGGGCCACCCCGTCGCGTACGGCCAGTGCCGTGCCTGGCTCGACGAGGCCAGACCCCAGCATCGTCACCTCCCCGCGACCTCAAACGTGCAGGCGGCCGCCGATCTCTTCGACGATGCGAAGCAGGTGGACGCCGCGATCGCGCCCCCAGGCATCGAGGACCACTACGACGTCGAGGTGCTCGCGGAGGGGATCGCTGAGAATCCCGACGCGGTCACCCGCTTCGTGCTCGTCAGCCGGGTCGGCCCCGTCAGCGAACCGACCGGGGCGGACAAGACGTCGCTTATCGCCGAGCTCCCTGAGGATCGTTCCGGCGCGCTGCTCGACCTGCTTGAGCAGTTCGCGACGCGCGGCGTGAACCTGACGCTGCTCGCGTCGCGCCCCATTGGGGATCGGATGGGCCGGTACCGGTTCGTCATCGACGCCGAGGGGCACATCAAAGACGAACGCGTCGCCGACGCCCTGCTCGGGGTGAAACGGTCGAGCCCCAACGTCGTGTTCCTCGGGTCGTACCCGCGGGCCGACAGGGTCTCGGCAGAGTTCCGGCCGGTGCACGACGACAACCGGTTCCGCGATGCGCGCGACTGGCTGCGCGAGGTCATCGAGGGCGTGGACCCGGGAACCGCGGGGTAGCACCTGCGCCGCGGGCCCGCGGAGGCAAGTACCATGGTCGCCGCAACGACTATGACAACCAAGCGGGAAAGGAACCCACAAACCCTTATTCGCTGTGTATTGCTCGTCGGGATTTGCCGTCAACCGCTCAACGAACGACGTTGAGCGCGAGTTGGCAGACGAATCGCTGTGGGGAGGTGCTAGCTGATTCAGCTAGCACCTCCCCACAGCACATTGAGATATGCGATTGCGAGGAGGAACCGACGGCAAATCCACTTCTTTGTAGAGCTCTCAGTCACCAAACGAGATAGCCAACCGCCACGAGCCCCAGTCCGACCGCTGCCGCAACGGCAATATAGAGGACCGTTCGGCTGTTTCTTTTTTTGGCTTTTTGGTCTTTGGACTGAGTGAATGCCGAGAAGAACTCAGCACTGAGCAGGAAGAGGATAAACGCGCCGATCCAAGCAAACCAAGGAATTCCTGGATGAAAAGGGACTATTACTACAGTCGCAACGACCGCAATCAGCAGGTTGAATACGTGATTCGACTTTGTAAGTTTTCCCATAAGCTCACGGGTCCCTCCATGTAGTCAGGCCTTCCCCTTAACAAGAGATTGCAGTAGTCAGGACGCCTCCCGCCGCATTACAGGCAGCGCCCGTTACGATGCCAGCAATCGGGGTTGCGACACCGCTGGCGCCAAGTGTTGCGGGAATACACACCAGCCCGCCCCACACGATATTGAACGCCCAGGCCACCCACTTCGGCATGCAGACCCTAGTCGAAATTGCTCCATTAGATCCTTGGCCGCCTATCGGCTCAGCAACAATGGTCTGCGTCTCCTCGTCAAAACGGAACGTGATATTCTCGTTCCCTCGGTTGTCGAGTTCGATCGAAGCAATTACGGCACCATTTTCGTCGCTCCACAAAGCCACACCATCAGTGATGTTTACGGAGTCGCCTTCAACTATGTTCAGTTTGAGGCCATCGCCTACAGGATAGGCGGACCGTTCGTTGCCTACCTGATCGTAGGCGACCTCGGTTTCTCCTGCCAAAGGTTCTACCGCGTTAGCAACGCCAGACCCCAGAGACGTAAGAGCGAGTGCTGCCACGACAGTGGCAACCAGAGAACGTGTAAATTTAATGCGCATACGTAACCCTTTCTTGAAATTGATTGGGCTGCTGCTCCAGTGAATTGCGACGGACGTTCCTCGCAACTAGACAGACTGGAGCAGGAGCAGGGACTTTGAGCTTACGCAACATTTGAAAACAAACAACCCCTCATTTTAGCTTTATCTACTCATGTACACATCGTCCCAGAGCCGCAATTTCCGGCCCGGATACGGATGTCAAGCAGTGAGGTACCCCACTTGAGCCGCCCGGCCCCCATGGGGCACTTGCTAGTCCTTGGGGCCGGACTGGCCGCCAAGTATTGAGGTCTTGGCATGATTCAGAGGCAGACCCGCTCCAGGGGGCATGCCACGCCAAACTCATGCCACGTAGAAAACTAGGGCCAGGTGTGGCTGCGCGAAGTGCGCTGCTGGCAAAACGAAGCGGCGGCGGGGCGGCTGCCAGCAGAACTCTTCGGACCCAACAGCCCTAGACCTTCTTGACACCGCACTATTGCGTAATGCACACTAGTGCGTACCGGCGAATAACGAAGGGGGTTCCGGGTGGACGGAACACAGCTACTGAAGGGCGTGCTCGACGCCGCCGTTCTCGCTGTCGTGGAGCGCGAGGACGGCTACGGCTACGACGTCGTCAGGCGCCTTCGCGATGCGGGGCTTGACGAGGTCGGCGACGCCTCGGTCTACGGAACGCTTCGACGGCTCTACGCGGCAGGCGCGCTCTCAACCTACGTCGTCCCGTCCGACGGCGGGCCCCACCGGAAGTACTACAGCATCACCCCAAGCGGGCGGGAACTGCTCGACGAGCAGCGCGGCAGCTGGCGCCAGTTCTCGGAAACTCTCAGCGCGCTGATCTCGCCCGCGACACCCTCGACGAGCCCAGAAGGAGCCCCAGCATGAACGTCAGCGTCTCACAGTCCAACGCCCAGCGGGCCGAGGCGTTCACCGCCGAGGTTCGCTCCCATCTGAGCGATCTTCCGGCGGACGAGCTTGACGAGCTCCTCGACGGCCTGGGGGCGGACATCACCGAGCGCCTCAGCGAGGGCGACTCGCTGGATTCACTCGGCGACGCCGCGCACTACGCGGAAGAGCTTCGGCAGGCCGCAGGTCTCCCCGTCCGCGCCATCGCGAAGCCCGCGAAGCTCACGGCAGCCGAACGGGTAGAACGTCTGAAGCAGCGGGGCTCCACGTGGTTCGACGCGACGCCCAGCAGGCAGGGGTTCCGTGACCTGATGGTCTCCCTTCGCCCCGTCTGGTGGGTGCTGCGCGCCGTCGTCGGCGCCTGGGTGGCACTACTCCTGCTCCAGCATCCGCTCGTCAACGGCTTTCCGATCTCCTTCTGGTCGCTCGTATTTACGCTCGCCTTGATCGTTCTGAGTGTGCAGTGGGGACGGGGACGGTGGCTGCCACACCAGTGGCTCGTCCGCGTGCGTGATATCGCCAACGTCGCCGCCGTGATCCTCACGGTGCCGTTCCTCGTCGCAAGCTGGGCGAACATCAGCACCCCGAGGGTCGACTACATCGTCGAGGACATGAGCTACCAGGGCCTCGCCCACAACGGTGGACAGATCACCAACATCTACGCCTACGACTGCGCGGGGAACCTGCTCGAGGCGGTACGACTGTACGACCAGGACGGCAACCCGCTCACCACTATGGGCGAAGACGAGCCAACCCCGCCGGACAGCTGGGTTGAGGGCGAGGACCGCAGCTACGCGCACTCGTTCAACCCTGTCGCGCGCGACGCGGAAGCGTGGAACGTGTTCCCCCTCAGCAACGCCCCGTACTCGGACGTGACGGGAGAGCCCGGCACCCCTGCCGCCGCGCAACCACAGCGGACAGAGCTCCCGCCGCTGTCGCGAGACTGTGTCGACCCTGCGGCGAGCGCCGACAGCGCCGAGGGCGCCGAGGGCGCCACCACGGAGGGGGCTGCCACGGAGGACGCCAACACCGACGGCTCAGCCACCCCGGAGAAGCCCGCGAACGACGGCTCAGCCGAGACTGACCGCCCGGCCGCGGCGGTGGCGGCTTCCTCGAGCCGGACACCTCCCGGTCAGCCGGCGTCGAGGTAGGGCGATGTTATTCAGGCCGCTGCCAGCCGGGAAGCACGCGGACGATGAGGGCACCCGGGTCCACCTGGCCGCGGACCTCGACCGCAAGGCCGAAGTCATCGCCGTCGAGCTGAACAGGCTCAGGGCCCTCCACGGCAAGCGAGTACTCTCGAGCGCGGACATAGGTCACGTTCTTCGTGTCGTTGACGAGGTCAATGATCCGGCGCCCCGCCTTCGTCTTCCGAAGCACGCCGTTCTCCCAGCCGATCTTGTTCCAGATCCTGATCCACGAGAACGGACCGAGCGGCCGAAGCGCGACGACGTCGAGTAGCCCGTCGTCGATGCTCGCGTCAGGGATGAGCAGCACGCCGCCGGGAAGCAGTCCGCAGTTGCCGATCATCACGGTGTAGACGGTGAGGCGCTTGGCCTCCGAGCCGTCCATCGAATACTGGATTTCGAGGGGCTTGTCTTTGACCATCGTGCGCACGCCGGCGTCGACGTAGGCGAGCCAGCCGACTCGCTTCTTCAGCTTCGACCGCGTCGCCCGAATCGCGCGAGCATCGAGCCCCATGCCGGCGAGCACCAGAAACGCGTGCTCCTCCTCGTCCGCGGCGCCGTGCTCGTCCGCGGGGCGCACGATCGTCATGCTCCCGAGGTCGATGGTTCGGCCCGATCCGAAGAAGGCGGCCTCCACCGCCGCTTGGAGGTCGCCCAGCGGCATGCCGATGTTGCGGGCGAGCAGGTTGCCCGTGCCCTGGGGCACGATCGCGAGCGGCACCTCCGTATACCTGAGGCCCTCGGCGATCGCGCGAACCGTGCCGTCCCCGCCGGCGCCGAGCACGACGCTTGCCCCGTCAGCAATGGCGCGCTTCGCCGCGGCAAGCCCCGCGTCTTCGGCCTCAGTCTCGTACCATCGCGTGCTCGACCAGCCGGCTTTCGCCTCGGCCGCCTCGACGGCGCTCCGCAGCCCCGCGACGTCAGTTTTCAGCGGGTGGTACACAACCGCGGCGTGCGGCTGCGTGCGGCTGGGGACCATACTCATGGATCAATCGTAGCCGCGAGCCCGGCGCGCTAGGCTAAGGGGGTGATCGATCCAGTACTTCTCCGCAACGATCCCGACGTCGTGAAGCGCTCGCAGCGCGCCCGAGGCAACGATGAGTCGGTTGTAGACGAGGCGCTCGCGGCTGATGCCGCCCGCCGCGAGGCACGTGGCGAGTTCGAGCGGCTGCGCTCGGAGCAGAAGTCGGTCGGCGAAACCGTGAAGACCGCTGCGAAGGAAGACAAGCCCGCGCTCATCGCCAAGGCGCAGGAGTTCGCTGCGCAGGTGAAGGCAGCAGAGGCTCGCGCGAAGGAAGCCGACCAGGAGTTCGAGCGCGTAGCCTCGCGCATCGAGAACATTGTCATCGACGGCGTCCCCGCAGGCGGTGAAGACAACTTCGTCACGCTCCGCACCGTCGGCGAGATTCCCGAGTTCGATTTTGAGCCGCGCGACCACCTCGCCCTTGGCGAACTCCTCGGCGCGATCGATATGGAGCGCGGCGCGAAGGTCTCCGGCGCACGCTTCTACTTCCTGCGCGGCGTTGGCGCGCGCCTCGAGATCGCGCTCATGAACATGGCCCTCGACCTCGCGATGCGCAACGATTTCACTCCGCTCATCACCCCGACGCTCGTGAAGCCCGAAATCATGGGCGGAACGGGCTTCCTCGGTGAGCACGCCGACGAGGTGTATCACCTGGAGGATCAGGATCTGTACCTCACCGGCACGAGCGAGGTCGCGCTGGCCGGGTACCACTCCGATGAGATCCTCGACATCTCGCGCGGACCCGTCCGCTACGCCGGCTGGTCGACCTGCTACCGCAGCGAGGCCGGCTCGCACGGCAAGGATACCCGCGGCATCTTGCGCGTGCACCAGTTCAACAAGCTCGAGATGTTCGTCTACACCGATCCCGCGAATGCGGAGGCCGAGCACGACCGCCTCGTCGCCTGGCAGGAGGAAATGCTGCAGGCCCTCGGCCTGAGCTACCGCGTGATCGACGTCGCCGCAGGCGACCTCGGCTCCAGCGCTGCGCGCAAGTTCGACATCGAGGCGTGGGTCCCGACGCAGGGTACCTTCCGCGAGCTCACGTCGACCTCAAACTGCACCACCTTCCAGTCGCGCCGACTGCAGACGCGCTTCCGCACCGAGAGCGGCAAGACCGCGCCGGTCGCGACGCTCAACGGCACGCTGGCCACGACTCGCTGGATCGTCGCGATCCTCGAAACCCACCAGAACGCTGACGGCAGCGTGACTGTTCCCGAGGCGCTGCGCCCGTACCTCGGTGGACTTGAAGTACTCAGCCCGGTAGAAGGAACGTAATCAATGCAGGATCGCCACATCATCGCCCTCGACCTCGACGGAACCGTGCTGCGTCACGGGTTTGAAGGCGCGGGTGACCATGCCGCTGGCGGGATCATCGATCCCGAGCTCGCAGAGGCGATCCGCACGCTGCACGAATCCGGCCAGGAGGTCATCGTCTCCACCGGGCGATCCGTCGACGCGACGTTGCCGATCGTCGAGCGCCTGGGCATCCGGCCCGACTGGGTCGTCACGGCGAACGGCGCCGTCACGCTGAAGCGTGACCCGTTTGGTACGCGGGGCTACCGGCGCGAATACGTCGAGGCATTCAACCCGACTGACGCACTGCAGAAGATTCGTCCGCAGCTCACGACCGCGCACTTCGCCGTCGAGCTCGCTGACGGCACGTTCCTGTACACGAAGGAGATCCCGTCGGGGACCCTCCCGTCGAATCAGCGCCGCGTCGCGTTCGAGGATCTGCTCGGCGTGCAGGCAGCGCGCGTCATCGTATTCTCCCCCGACTACCGTGTCGAGGAATTCATGAGCGCCATCGAGTCGCTCGGGCTGACCCACGTGTCGTATGCCGTCGGCACGAGCTCCTGGCTGGACATTGCCCCCGATGGCGTCACGAAGGCGAGCGCGCTCGAGGTGCTTCGCGCGAAGCTCGGCGTGAGCGCCGCGAACGTGTTCGCCGCCGGTGACGGCCGCAACGACATCGAGATGCTCGAATGGGCCGGCCGCCGCGGTGTCTCGGTCGCGATGGGCCAGGCGGTCGACGAGGTGAAGGCCGCGGCAACCGAGGTGACCGCGACCGCGGAGGCGGGCGGGCTGCTGCTCGCGCTGCGCAAGCGCTTCCCTGAACTGCTCGCCAATTAGGCGAGGCTGCGCGCGGGCGCTCCCACAAGCGGTGCGCCCCGAGTCTCACACAGTGGAACGTTTCCCGGCGAACATTTGCTAGGCTCTTCTGCGGAGGGTTGTCCGAGCGGCCGAAGGAACTTGTCTTGAAAACAAGCAGGCGGTAACCCCGTCTCAGGAGTTCAAATCTCCTACCCTCCGCCAGGTGAAAGCCCCCGATCAGGCACTTCGTGCCGGGGTCGGGGGCTTTCTCATTGACAGGATTTTCTCTGCCCGCCTCAGGATGCCCCCAGGGCTCTCGGGTAAATTGGGGAAATATTGCGGACGTTTGTGCCGCAGCGACAAGCAAGGGGAACACCGCATGGCGAGAAGGACGCAGCCGGAACAGCCGCGCCGATCAGTCGTACGCCACGGACGACTGTCTCGCTCCTCGTCGGTGAAAAACTTCAGCAGGTTCCTGCTCACCACGTTGCTCGTCGTGGCCTTCTCCGGTGTCGCGACCGCCGCATACGCCGTGTGGGGCTTCGTGAACAGCGCGAAGACCGTTGATCTGGGCGGCCCGAGCGAGGCGATTGGCGCCGGCAAGCAGTCGATCGACGGCGAGCTCACGATCCTGCTCGCCGGCTCCGACACCCGCGCCGGCCAGGGCTACGACGACGGCGAGGAGGGCGAGCTCAACGACGTTAACCTTCTCCTGCACGTCTCCGCCGACCACAAGAACGCCACCGTCGTCAGCTTCCCCCGCGACCTCATGGTGCCGATCCCGAGCTGCCCGAGCGAGGACGGCGAGGAAGACTTCTACCCAGCCATGAGCGAGCAGCAGCTCAACACGGCAATGGGGTACGGCGGGCTCCCTTGCGTCGCACGCACGATCTCCGAGCTCACCGGCATGGACATCCCGTACGCAGCGATGATCACGTTCGACGGTGTTGTCGGGATCTCGGAGGCCGTTGGCGGCGTCGAGGTCTGCCTGACTGAGCCGCTCGTCGACCCGAAGACGGATCTCGACCTCCCGGCCGGAATGAACACGCTTGAAGGCTGGGACGCACTGCAGTTCCTGCGCACCCGCTACGGTGTCGGCGACGGCAGCGACATCTCGCGCATCAACAACCAGCAGGTCTTCATGTCGTCGCTCATGCGCAAGCTGAAGAGCGCCGAGACGCTGTCCGACCCGTTCAAGGTGTGGAACCTTGCGAAGGCTGCGGTCGACAACATGCTGCTGTCCGAGAGCATGAAGAGCATGCAGTTCATGCAGGCCGCGGCCGGCACTGTCCGCGACATCGACCTCGGCAACATCAACTTCGTGCAGTACCCCACGGTCGACCACCCGTACCAGTCGGGCAGGCTCCTCCCGAACTCCGAGCTCGCGGCCGTGCTCATGGAGACGCTCCAGAGCGGCGCGGCGTTCGACGTCACCGGTACCGGCGGCGCGGTCGCAACGCCAGACGACGCGACTACTGAGACGCCCGAAACGCCTGCAACCGACGCTCCAGCGACTGAGACGCCCGCGACGCCCGAGGGTGAGGCGCCTGCGACCGACGGCAGCACTCCGACCGAGGGCGGCGATCGCGTGCAGCTGCCTCCCGAGATCACCGGCCTGAAGCCCGATGTCGAAACCTGTTCGGTGGGTCGCACAAACTACTAGTCCAAGGATTTCCTGGCTCAGGATTTTCCCGTTAGACTAAGTGGCGTTGCCTGCTCATGGAGACGTGCCGGAGCGGCCGAACGGACTTCACTGCTAATGAAGGGTCGGGGTTAAACTCGACCGGGGGTTCAAATCCCCCCGTCTCCGCCATAGACAGGTAACACACGAAGGCCCCGCTCCTCGGAGCGGGGCCTTCGTGTGTCTGCGGCGTGCGACACCCCGCACGCAACAGCCGGTGCGCATCCTCGACGTTCCCATAGCTTTGGGGTAGCGTGTAGGCACTCGCACCAGGGGGGAGTGATGCGGAAAACATTCGCAGGCACCATCGCATTGGCCGCCGCCGGGCTCATGGTCAGCGGCGGGCTCGTAGCGGCGAGCCCCGCGCCAGCGCATGCGGATCACCCGAACACCGTCTGCTCCTTTTGGGGCGGCGAGGCCGACTCTTTCCATGTGCGCGTCGACTGGCTCGCTGGGCGCAGCTTTAGGGTCGCGATCACTGACTTCACGCTCGTCTCGCAGGCGAGCCCGACCGGCGACGCCTTCGTCCCGCTCCCGCTCGACCCGAGCCTGCGTGTCGGCGCGAACACCGTCGAGGTCGGCGAGGGCCTCACGGTCTCCGACGTCACGATCTCGCAGGCGGTCGCGCTCGAGCACGCGGGCGCGACGCCGACCGATCCGATCGCGAATTACCTCCGGATCGGCGCTGCGCCGTGGGAGTCTGTCGAGGTCAGCGGGCAGGCAATCTCCTGGGTGCAGGACATCGACGCCCGCAGCGACGAACGTGGTGTCCAGCTCACGCCGAGCGCTGGCGGCCCTCCAGCTGAGCTACGGGCCGCGTCCGCTGGCGTGCTCGATTTCACGTTGACGCTTCCCGACACCGCCAGCGGCGAGGTCACGCTTTTGAGCGGACTCACATCGACCCACACCGATGCGACGTTCGATGACGAGGCCGGCACGTGGGCGCCCGACGCACCGCACACGCTCACCGTCCCGGGCTGCTCAGTCACGGTCGAGGCCGTGGACCCCGACGCGACCACACGGGAGGCCCCGGAGCCACCAGCGGAGGCGCCGCCCGCGAAGCGGGAGAACGGTGAGCGCGACCGCGCCGAGGCCGGAGCCGCGGAGGCGCCAGCGCGGAGCAAGTCGGCCGCCGCTGACCCCGAGGCAGATCAGGATCGGGCTACGCCGACGCCGACCACGACACCCCCGGCGCAGCGCTCCGACAGCGAGAGGGAGCAGGACGCACGCATCGCGGAGGCTGGCTCGCCGTCGGGGCTTCTCATGATCCTGATCGCCGGTGGCGCGGCGATCCTCGGAATGACGCTGCTCGCCGGTTCACGGCAGCGCCTGTAGGGTCGCCCCTCCCAGGCGCCGCCTTGGAACCGCATTGCGTTGTTGGATAGCGTTAGGCATTCGCTATCCCGGGAGGCACCACATGAAGCACCCAATTCCAGCCGTCGCGGCCGTCGCACTCACCGCCCTTCTGCTCGCGGGCTGCGCGGGAAGCGGAGAACCCCCGGCGCCCACCGAGTCGAAGCCCTCGGCAGAGGAGGTCAAACAGTTCATCACCGACGGCACGCTCCCAGCGGGGTTTCCTCAGGACGCTGAGGGCGTCCGCGTGATTCAGCAGGGTGCGCAGATCGCGGCGTCGTGGAAGGGCAGTCCGATTGATGCCGACTGCGTCCCGAGCACGGACGGGCCTGGGGCCTACGCGAGCGCGCTGCTCCTGATGGACGTCGGGATTCAGCAGGCGGAGAAGTGCGGCGACATCTGGCAGGCCTCACAGGCGGATGGGTCGCGGATCTTCTGGAACACCAGCCGCGAGGCGTAGTCGGGCGACACACAGCCGCCACTGAGCAATCCTCCAGCTTGGCGTTCTACGGTTGCAACCCACGCAAAACCTAGGAGGCACAGATGAATGACAAGCGCACTCACGAAGCCGACGAGGCCGCCGTCGTAGCCGACCACGAGGACTCGCCAGAGACGATCGATGAGCCGGTGCTCGACGGCGCGAACGAGGCCGACGATCCTGACGTGGATCCACGCAAGGGCATGGAAGACCCGCAACTCATCCGCGACACAGAGGCAGAGCGGCCGACGGTCCACCCCTACCTGTAAGGCAGAGTCCTGTAGGGGGGAGTGTGCGGGCCAAACGGCCCGGACACCGCCCCGCACCGGTCAGCGAATCGCTGACCGGTGCGGGTAGGTTGCTCCAGTCAGGCGGTGCCACACCAGCGCGATCACCACGATCGAGACGGCGCTCACGAGCACCGGGGTAACAAGGTAACTCCAGCTCGCCCCCGTGACGCACACGACCACGGCGTTCGCGACGGCTGGCGGGTGGAGCACGCGGAGCACAAGCATCGCGACGACCGAAAGCGCCGCGGCCAGCGCCCCGGCGAGGGATGAGGCGAGCTCTCCGTCCCACCACCCCGCGTGCGGGATCGCCCCGATGCCGAGGCCGACAGCTGCCGAGACCATGTGGCCGCCGACGACGGCACTGGGTTGCGACACCGGGGCCTCAGGCAGCGCGAACACGAGCAGGCAGCTCGGCGCGAAGCCGAGGAACAGCAGCGTGAGGTCCATCGATGTTCCGAGGGCCCCGAGCAGCGCAACAGCGCCGCCCGTGCCGAGCGCCGCGAACGCGATCCTGCGCCACGGGAGGCGGGGCTGCGTGCTCCTCACGAGCGACCGCAGCCCCTCGCCCCACCGTTTATGCACGGCTCTACCTTACGCGAGCGAGTCCTCCCAGGCCGCATGCAGCCCGGCGAAGCGCCCCCCGGCGGCGATCAACTCCTGCGGCGAACCGTCCTCGACAACGCGCCCGTGCTCCATCACCAGCACCCGGTCCGCAATCGCGACCGTGGAAAGCCGGTGCGCGATGATGATCGCCGTGCGGTCCGCGAGAAGCCGCTGCAGCGCGTCCTGCACGAGCCGCTCGCTCGGCAGATCCAGCGACGCGGTCGCCTCATCGAGAATCAGCACGGCTGGGTCCGCGAGGAAGGCGCGCGCAAACGAAACGAGCTGACGCTGACCGGCCGAGACGCGGCCACCGCGCTTGTTCACGTCGGTGTCGTACCCGTCGGGCAGCGCCTCGATGAACTCGTGAGCGCCAACCGCCGTGGCCGCAGCGACGATCTCTTCTCTGGTCGCGTCAGGCTTGCCGAGCGCGATGTTCTGCGCGATCGTGCCGCTGAACAGGTACGCCTCCTGCGTGACCATGACGATCGCACGCCGCATGTCGACGGGGTCGAGCGCACGCAGGTCGACGCCATCGAGCGTCAACGCACCCTCGGTCGGGTCGTAGAAGCGCGCCACGAGTTTGGCGAGCGTCGACTTCCCTGCGCCGGTCGTTCCCACGAGCGCGATCGTCTGCCCGGCAGGGATATCGAGGTTGCAGTCCGCAAGCACGACGCGTGGGTCGTCAGCCCCGCCGTAGCGGAAGTTCACGCCGTCGAACTTCAACTCGCCCCGCGCCGCCGGCAGCGCGACGGGCTGCTTGGGATCCTGCACCGTCGGCTCCTCCTCCAGCACGCCTGACACCTTCTCCAGCGCGGCGACGGCCGACTGGTAGGAGTTCAGGAACATCGCAACGTCCTCGAGCGGGCCGAAGAAGTTGCGCACGTGCAGCACTGCCGCGAGCAGCACGCCGACCGCGAGCGCGTTGTCGGTGACGCGGAACGCGCCCCAGAGCAGCACGGCAGCGATCGTGATGTTGCCGAGCAGCACAAGCCCCGGATCGAGCACACCAAAGAGGTTCACGACGCGCAGATTCGCGCGGCGGTAGTCGTCAGACACCTTCGCGAACGCCTTGTCGTTGCGCTTCTCGCGCCGGAACGCCTGCACCGCACGGATGCCGGTCATCGTCTCGACGAACTGCACGATGAGTCGCGCGCTGACCGTTCGGGTCGCGCGGAATCCCTTCTGCGATTCGATGACGAACCACCACATGAGCAGTCCGAGCGGCAATCCCATGCAGACGAGCAGCACGCCGGAGCGCCAGTCGATGAGGAACAGTGCGATGAGCGTGAACGAGCCCAGCAGTACCGCATCGATGAGTTCCGAGAGGCTGCCGTCAAGCAGCTCCTGGATCGATTCAAGGTCACTCGTCTGCCGCGAGATGATGCGGCCCGACGTGTACCCCTCGTGGAATTCGAGGCTCAGCCGTTGCGTGTGCCTGAAGATGCGCGTACGCAGCTCGAGCATCACGGCCTGGGTGAGCTTCGCGATGAGCACGACGTACCAGCCGACGAGCGCGGCGCCCCCGCCGCCGATCACGAGGTACGCGAGCGAGATCCCGATCGCCGGGCCCCAGTCGCCCTGCTCGACAGCGCGGGGCAGCGCCTCATCGATACCGAACGCGATAAGCGACGGGCCGATCGCGCGGAATATGGCCGACGCGATGACGACAGCGGCGGTGAGGATGATGAGCCGCCGGAACGGCCCAAGGAGCGAGGCGAGCAGCCTGAGCGACCGTCGCCTGATGGCGCGACTCTCCTCGCGCGTGTAGCTGCTGCGGTCTTCGCCGCGCGTCCCGCGGACGCTCTCGGGGCTCATCGTGCCACCTCCTCGGTGCCGTTGTTGTCGGGTTCTTCGCCGGCCTCAAGCGACGTGATGAGGTAGCGGTAGTGATCGCTCGTGCGCAGTAACTCGCTGTGGGTGCCGACCGCGACGACGCGGCCGCGCTGCATGACCGCAACGCGATCCGCCATCGAGACCGTCGACGGCCGGTGTGCAACGATCAGCGCCGTCGTGCTCGCGAGCACGCGGCGAAGCGCCGCCTCGACGAGCGCCTCGGTGTCGACGTCGAGCGCCGACAACGGGTCATCGAGCACGAGCACGTCGGGCGCTGCGGCAACCACGCGGGCAAGCGCGAGGCGCTGCCGCTGGCCGCCGGACAGGCTCATGCCCTCCTCGCCGACCTCGGTGTCGAGGCCCTCGGGCAGGTCGTAGGCGAACCCCGCCTGCGCGACGTCGAGCGCCTCACGAAGCACGCGGTCGGCCTCGGGACCGGCAGGATCGAGGTCGTCACGACCGAGCAGCACGTTGTCGCGCACGCTGGCAGAGAAGAGGATCGGATCCTCAAACGCCACGCCGATACGTCGCCGGAGCTCCTCGAGCCTGAGCTCGCGGACGTCGACGCCGTCGAGTTCGACCGAGCCCGCCGTCACGTCGTACAGGCGAGTCGGCAGCGCGGTCAGGGTCGTCTTGCCGGAGCCCGTCGCGCCAACGAGCGCCATCGTCTCGCCGGGCCGCAGCACGAGGTCGAGCCCATCGACGAGGTCGCGCTCGCTGTCGCGGGCGTCCGGGAACCGGAAGTGCACGCCCCGGAACGCGAGTTCGCCGCGCGGGTGCTCCACGGTGCGCGGGTGCTCAGGATCGGTGATCGTGATCTCGGCGTCGAACACCTCAAAGACGCGGTCGGTCGCGGTGCGGGCGTCGATGAGGAACGAGAACAGGAATCCGAGCGAGTTCATCGGCCAGCGCACCGCCGCGGCGAGCGCGAAGAAGCCGAAGAGCTCCCCCACCGTGAGCTGCCCAAGGCTCGCGAGCACGATGCCAGTGAACAGGCAGGCGCCGAGCGCGAGGAACGGCACGAGGTCATACCAGAACCAGATGAGCCCGACCTCGCGGGCCTTACGCATCTCCGTGCCCCGGAGCGACTCGGCCTGCTCACGGAACTTCGCGAGCGAGTGACCGCCGCGGCCGAACGCCTTCAGCACGCGAATGCCGTGCACGCTTTCCTCGACCGCGGTCGCAAGGTCGCCCGACTGGTCCTGGCTCGTGCGCGAGAGCGCGCCATACTTCTGCTCGAAGCTGTAGCCGACGATCCAGATCGGCAGCGAGCAGATGAAGAACACGGTTCCCAGCACCCAGTGCCAGCGGAACAACAGCCCGATGCCGATGAGCATCGTGAGCACGTTCACGACGAGCATGATCATGCCGAACGTCAGCCAGCGGCGGATCAGCCCGATGTCCTGCATCATGCGGCTCAGCAGCTGGCCCGACTGCCACCGGTCGTGGAAGGCGACGGGAAGCCGCTGCAGCCGCTCGTAGAACGTCTGGCGGATCGTGAACTCGACCTCGGTCATGGGGCGCAGCACGAAGCGGCGGCGCAGGAAGATGAACAGCGCCTCGGCGATACCGAGCGCGAGGACGGCGGCAACGCCCCAGATGATCGCGGAGCGGTCGCCGGTGAGCAGCGGCCCGTCAACGACCTCCTGCAGCACGATCGGGATGGCGAGGCTTGCGACCGAACCAGCGAGCGCGACGAGCAGACCCGCGAGGATCCACCACTTGGCGGGCTTGGCGAAGGGAATCAGCCTGGCAAGCGCCTTGGGCAGAGACAGTGAAGCAGAGGATGAAGAAGACATGGTCCCTAAAACGAGAGAGGTGCGCACGGAGAGCGCGGATGCTGTGGAGAGAGAGGTGGCCTGGAACGGCCGAGGTCTAGTGTCCGGTCAGCGGGTTGCCTGGACGGAGAGACGGTGTAAACGTGACAATTCGCAACATGGTCTTCTCCTTTCCAGGTCGTAGGGATTCCAAGAAGACACCCTATCCACATCTCTCGAAACGGCGCAAGCACTATTTCTGCGCCACGCCGGACAGCGGGCCGGCGCCCGCACTCCGCCAACTCGCCCCTTCTTTGCAACACGCCCCCTTCCCGACGGTTGGGAAGGGGGCATCCCGCAGGGAAGGTACTCGTTCGCGCGGCGCGGGCAGGGCAGGGCAGGACAAGGCAAGGCAAGGCAAGGCAAGGCAAGGCAAGGCCGGGTGCAGGGTCAGGGGCTCCCCTAGTCCCCAGGTAGGGGCACCGATTCGCTCCCACAGGTGACGCGCCGACCCACACCGTGGCGGGACGCTTGGGGTCTGCCCGAAAGGAACCCCATGTCGCTCATCAGCATTCCCCCGGCCCCGGCCGCTCCGTCCCCCGGCAGGGACCCCCGCGGCGCAGGCACGGCACCCGCCCGCGACGCCGCCGTTGACCTCACTCGGGCGGCCTGCCTGCTCGCGGTCGTCGTGGTGCACGCGCTTATGGTGGGCGTGAGCGTGCAGGGCGGCGAGGTCGTGCTCGAGAACGCGCTCGAGTCCTGGGGCGGCTTCACGGTCTTCTCGTGGTGCGCCCAGATGATGCCGCTGTTCTTCATCGCTGGCGGCTTCGCGTCGGCGACGCACTACAGGCGGGTGAGCGCCCAGGGCACCACCTCCTCAGGCTACGTCGTGGCGCGGCTCGGCAGGCTCCTCCCGATCCCGCTCCTGGCGGCGACGGCGACGGCCCTCGTGCTGGGCGGGCTCTCGGTCGCAGGGGTGAGCCCCGAGATCGTCGCGGCCGCCGGTTGGCGGATGAGTCAGCCCCTGTGGTTCCTCGGCGTGTACGTCCTGTGTTCGGCGCTGGTCCCGGCGATGCTCGCGCTCCACGAGCGTGCGCCGCGGCTCACGCTTGTCGCGCTCGGGGCCGGAATCGTCGTCGTCGACCTCGTGCGGCTCGCGACCGGCGTCGACGCTGTCGGCTTCGCGAACCTCGCGTTCGTCTGGCTGTTCGTGCAGCAGCTCGGCTTCCTCCTCGCTGACGGGGTCACCGCAGGGCCCAGGGCTGCGGCAGCGGCGCTCGCTGGCGCCGGCCTGTGGATCGCGGTCGGGGCGTCCCCGGCAAACCTGTTCGGGGCGCTCAATCCGCCGACGGCGGTGCTCGCCCTCCTCGGGGTCGTCCAGCTCGCGGCGTTCACTGCCCTCCGGCCGGCGCTCACCCGCCTCGCGACGCTGCCCGCGTTCAGCCGCGGCGCGACAGCAGTCAACGAGCGCGCCATGACGATCTACTCCTGGCACATGTCGGCGACCGTGCTCCTCGCCGGCGCGCTGCTCGTCTCAGCCCACCTGGGCGGCAGCGCGGAGACGGCGCTCCCCCTCCCGCTCAGCAGCGAGTGGTGGCTGTCGCGACCCCTCTGGCTTGTCACGGTCGCGGCGGTCGTCTCGTGCACGGTGACGGCTGCGACACGGCTCGAGCGGCGCCTGGTCCCGCGGCTGCGCTTCGTCACGCATCCCGCCCCGGCGCGAACGCTGCTGGCAGTGCTGTGCGGTGCTGGCGGGGTGCTCGTGGTGCTCGCAGCGACCGGGTCGCTCACCGCCTGGCTCTCAGGGACCGCCCTGATTGCGGCCGCAATCGGGCTGTGCCTCGATCGGCGTCAGAAGGCGAACGCCGCGCCGAGCAGCAGGCCGTAGCCGAGCGCGGCGAAGCTCGTGAGCTGCAGCACGATGATGAGCTCGCGCGCCGTCCGGGCGGTGAGCGTAATGATGATCGCGGGAATCGCTGCGGCGAGCACGAACCACACGAGTAGCATGCCCGAGTAGGCCCAGCCGTACAGCAGCGGCACCGCGAACGGCAGCACCATGCACACGACGTAGAGCACGCGGGTCCAGCGCTCGCCGATCCTGACGGCGAGCGTTCGCTTGCCCGCCGCGCGGTCTGTCGGAATGTCGCGCAGGTTGTTCACGACGAGCACCGCGACGGCGAAGAAGCCGACGCCGGCGCCCGCGACCCACATCTCCTGGTTCGAGATCTCAGTCTGCAGCCACACGGTTCCGACGGTCGCGACGATGCCGAAGAAGACGAACACGACGAGCTCGCCGAGGCCCGCGTACCCGTAGGGCCGCTTGCCTCCCGTGTAGAACCAGGCGGCGATGATCGCGACGACGCCGACGGCGAGGAACCACCAGCGGCCGCTGATCACGACGGCCGCGAGCCCCGCGACCGCGGCGAGGCCGAAGAAGACGAGCGCGAGGGTGAGCACATGCTTCGGGTTCACCCTGCCCGAACCGGTGAGCCGCGCGGGGCCGACCCGGAACGCGTCGGTGCCGCGCACCCCGTCGGAGTAGTCATTCGCGTAGTTCACGCCGATCTGCAGCAGCAGCGCGACGGCGAGCGCGAGCAGGCTCAGCGTGAGCGAGAACGCCTGCAGCATGTGGGCGATGCCAGCGCCGACGGCGACGGGGGCGATCGCGAGCGGCAGCGTACGCAGGCGGGCGCCCGACACCCAGTCGCGCCAGGTGACGTGCGCGGTCTCGCCGGCCTCGATCAGGTCGTCCGCTGCCGCGCGCAGCGCAGGGTTGCCTGACCGCTTCGGGTTTTTCGTGCTCACTCTGTCTCCCCTGTGTCGGCCCCGTGGGGCTGCGCGGCGCGGTCGTCGCGCAGCCGCGCAAAGCTTGCCCGCAGGCTCCGAAGCCACGCTTCGATGGCGGGCAGGTCTGGTTTGCCGCCCGGCAGGCGCGGCAGGCGCTCGGTCTCGTTCGCCCACTCGGGTGCCGCGGCGGCCCCGAGCTTCGACCGGATCCCCTCGCGCACCTCGCCGAAGGGCACTGCGGCGGGGTCGACCTCGACGACGAGGACTGGCCGCTCGCCCCACTCCGGGTGCTCGGTGGCGAGCGCGACCGCACTGCCCCAGCCGGGGAACTCGCGGGCGACCCGCTCGATCTCGTCGAGCGAAACGTTCACGCCGCCGGAAATGACGACCCTGTCGAGCCGCCCGGTGACTGTCAGCATGCCGCCGAGCAGCTCGCCGGCGTCGCCCGTGCGGTACCAGCGGACGGGTTCGCCGTCGCGGTTGGGCTCGGTGATGAAGCTTGCTTCGGTCTGTGCCTCGTCGCCGAGGTACCCGAGCGCGAGCGTCGGCCCGGCGAGCTGCACCTCGCCACCGCGGATGCGCACGAGCGTGTCGCCGATTTCGACGCCGTCGTAGACGCAGCCACCGGCGGTCTCGGTCATGCCGTAGGAGCGGCGGAGGCTCACGCCGAGCGCGTGGGCGCGCCTGCGCAGCTCGAGCGATACGGCCTGGCCGCCGACGAGCACGGCATCGAACCGGCGGAGCGTCTCAGCGGCGTCGGCATCGTGCTCGGCGAGGTCGAGCAGTCGCGCGAGCTGCACCGGCACGAGCGAGACGTAGCGTCGCTCGTGATCGAGCTGCTCGGCGGCGTCGAGGAGCTGGCGGGCGTCGGCACCGTCTGGCGCGAACACGGGTTCGGTGCGGGCGACGGCGCTCCGCACGAGCATCTGTAGCCCGGAGATGAGCTGGGTCGGGAGGGCGACGAGCCACTGGCCGGGCCCACCGAGCGCCTCGTGGGTCGCCGTCGCGCTGTCGACGAGCGCCGACCGCGAGAGCGCGACGGCTTTCGGGATCCCGCTTGATCCCGATGTGCGCACAACGACGGCGAGGTCGGCCGGAAGCGGCAGCGAGCGGATCCGTTCGACGTCGGAGTCGCCCGGGTCCTGGCTCGGCGCGAGCGGCAGGATCGGAGCACCTCCCGCGAGTGCGTCGTCGAGCGCGGCGATGAGCCAGGCTCGATCCTCAACTGGGATCGCGCGAAGAACGTGGTGGGCCGTCACCCCCCTAGGGTACCGCGCCCGGATGGGTGGCGGGCGCGGCAGGCGCCGCCCCGCCCGCGTTCCTTAGTAGTGGTACGGGAACGGCGACCAATCAGGATCGCGCTTCTCGAGGAAGGAGTCGCGGCCCTCGACGGCCTCGTCAGTGCCGTACGCGAGTCGGGTCGTCTCTCCAGCGAAGAGCTGCTGGCCAACGATCCCGTCGTCGACAGCGTTCATCGCGTACTTGAGCATGCGGATCGCGGTGGGCGACTTGCCGAGGATCGTGCGCGCCCACTCAATGCCGGTCGTCTCGAGTTCCGCGTGCGGCACGACCTCATTCACGGCGCCGATCTCGCGGGCGCGCTCGGCGTCGTATTCGCGGGCGAGGAAGAAGATCTCCCGGGCGTTCTTTTGGCCGACCTGCTTCGCGAAGTACGCACTGCCGTAGCCAGCGTCGAAGGAACCGACGTCGGCGTCGGTCTGCTTGAACTTTGCATGCTCGCGGCTCGCGATCGTCAGGTCGCAGACCACGTTGAGCGAGTGCCCACCGCCGGCGGCCCAGCCGGGGACGAGCGCGATGACGACCTTCGGCATGAACCTGATGAGACGCTGCACCTCGAGGATGTGCAGTCGGCCGGCGCGTGCGAGCGCCTCGGGGCCGACAGCGGTCTCGGAGTCCGAGTACTTGTAGCCGTCGCGGCCACGGATGCGCTGGTCGCCGCCCGAGCAGAACGCCCAGCCGCCGTCCTTCTGGCTCGGCCCGTTGCCGGTGAGCAGCACGACGCCAACCTTCGGGTTGACGCGCACGCGATCGAGTGCGTCGAACAGCTCGTCGACGGTGTGCGGACGGAACGCGTTGCGCACCTCCGGCCTATCGAACGCGACGCGGGCGATGCGCCCGTCGAGGCTTAAGTGCGCGGTGATGTCGGTGTAGCCCTCGGCGCCGGGGGCAACCTCCCAGACGCTCGGGTCGAAGATGTCAGAAACCTGTGTGGTCATGCCCCCAGCCTATTCGGCTGGGGGCACTTCCGCGTCGCCTTCGCGGCTAGCCGACGGCGACGCCGAACAGCAGGCCGATGAGGTAGGTCGCGACCATCGTCGCCCCGCCCATGAGCACGTTGCGCAGGATCGCGCGAGCTCGCGGGGCCTCTCCGAGTGCGGCCGAGATCCAGCCGGTGAGCACGAGGCCGATGAGCACGGCGAGGCCGGCCGCCGGGATCCTGCCAGCGCCGAGCGGCAGCAGGATCATGAGCAGCGGCAGCAGCCCGCCGATCGTGAATGCGATGAACGACGAGATGGCCGCGGCCCAGGGGCTCGTGTATTCCTCGGGGTCGATGCCGAGTTCCACCTCGGCGTGCGCGGCGAGTGCGTCGTGCTCGCTGAGCTCTCGTGCGACCTCGGTCGCGAGCGCAGCGGACACGCCGCGACGGCGGTAGAACCCGGCGAGGCCCCGGAGTTCCTCCGCTGGGCGCTCGGCAAGCGAGCGGCGCTTCTGGTCGATGAGCGCCTTCTCGGTGTCGCGCTGCGTGCTCACCGAGACGTACTCGCCGCCGGCCATGGAGAACGCGCCAGCGACGAGCGCCGCGACGCC
>WPCJ01309615.1_pt1 | contig 33607 bp, 21 predicted proteins | sample 5399831 | NCBI WGS metagenome assembly WPCJ01 (sample SAMN12869470, study PRJNA574797) | sludge metagenome | isolation source: wastewater treatment of pH10 | place: China:Beijing | collected 2019-05-20 | reverse complement strand
TTGAAGTAAAATTGAAAATGGAGAGCAAAAGATGCAAAAACTTCTACACGAGGGAGTGGAAGTCGAAACATCAGTCGATGGCTTTACTGCCGTTGATTTTCCTGAAGTTACCGCCGAAAAACAGGAACGCAGACATCCGGTTCATACAGTCGTTATCACGCATTTCGAACTGGCCCGGATGATAGAACGAGTGAACCGCCGCTTTGTAAGCTTGCTGAAAACCGAGCTGACAAAGTTAGGTGTGGAAGATATCGGTCCGGCCCAGACCTTGGTTCTGATGGCTATCGGCGATGTCGAGCTCACTGTGGGTGAACTACTGGATCGCGGACATTATGTCGGTTCCAACATTTCCTATTATCTTAAACAGCTTACCGATGGTGGGTATGTTGATCGCGTCGCCTCGCAGAGGGATAAACGATCTGCTCGTATCCGTCTCACGGATAAGGGTGAACGGCTGTGTGCCAGCTTGCGGAATGCAAGCCGGGCTTACAATCATATCCTCACGCGCGATGATGACGATCTCAGAAATCTCGAGATTGCCTATCAGACTCTGCACAGGCTGGAACTTGTGTGGGGTAATGCCGCACGGTTTGGCATTTGATGTGTTTCGACGATTTTCGGCCGCTAGCCGAGCACGTTTCGTAACATGCGTATAACATTTGTGCACAGGCGTGGTTTCGGCCAGTTCGCTGCGTTAGCCGAGAATCTGGCTACCAGTGGACATGATGTAAGCCTGATCTGCGAGACAGTGGACCGTCGCCTCCCAGCGGTCCGCGTCATTCGCCACAGAGTGGAATCTGGTCCCCGCACCGGCGGTGCGATGGCCAGGTACCTTGAGGTGCCCGATCATCACACGAGGATCGGGTACCGTGTGGCTGAAACCCTGGAATCCATGGCTCATCACGGACAGGCGCCTGATATCGTCGTTGGCCATATTGGCTGGGGCAGCATGATGTTCGTCAAGGACGTGCTGCCCTCGGCGGCCGCTTTGGGGTATTGCGAATTTTTCTATCGAGCCAACGGTGCGGATGTGGGCTTCGCGCCCGGCGATAAACCAGATATCGAGACCCGCAAGCGCCTGCGCCTGCGCAATATGGCGCAACTCGTTACCCTTGAGGGTATCGATGGCGGGTTTAGCCCAACGCACTGGCAGAAAAGCCTCTACCCACGATCTATACAGAATCGCATTGCCGTGGTGCATGAAGGAGTGGATACAAAACTCTTCTATCCGGATCGACATGCAACAATTCAGTTGCCGGATGGACGGACCCTGAAAGCAGGAGAATCGCGCGTGATTACATTCGTCGCCCGCGATCTCGAACCGTATCGTGGATTTCCGCAAGCGCTGGAAGCTGCGGCCAAGGTCATTCGTCAGAATGATGATGCGATCTTCGTTTTTGTCGGTGGCGATGGAGTCAGCTACGGAACGCCGCCACCTGGTGGAGGCTCATGGCGCGAGCATCTCGTCAAGAATCTGAACTTGCCGCCTGATCGTATCGTATTTCCAGGTACAATTCCGCACACGCAATTGCGCAAACTCTACCAGATATCGACCGCTCATATCTATCTGACCTACCCGTTCGTATTGTCCTGGTCGGTTGTTGAGGCGATGGCTTGCGGCGCGCTCATTATCGGTTCTGACACACCACCGGTACGAGAAGTAATTCGCTCGGGACAAAATGGCCTGTTGGTGCCCTTTTTTGATACAGATGTGCTGGCGGAAGTAATCATGAATGTCCTTCGCGATCCAGATGCGTGCCTTCAAATGCGAGCCGCCGCACGGAGAACCGTAGAAAATCGTTTCCGGTTGTCGAATTGTTTACAACAGCAAAAAACCTTGATCGATGCAGTATTAAATGGTCGTTAGCTGCTATGTGGCGATAATCAGGCACGCAAAGACCAATTATAAAATATAAATCACCGTATTTATGCGTATTTACGCTGTATATGCAATCTATATGAACATTGTTTCAAATTTTGAATTAAAGTCATTTCAAATATTCGCAATATTATCATATAGTTGATGTTATATGGATGTTGACAATACATAATCTGTATTTTCTGATTGTAGCTGCAGGCCGAAACTCCCAAGTCGGCCATCACACAATGGATGATTATGTTGAGCACACCACTTCCTGCGATCTCGGCGCGGAAATCCCGCCGATATGCCATTGCTTCGATGCGTGATCGTGAAGCGCTGGAAGCGACGTCTCTGGGCGAGCTGACCACCTTTGTCGAAGGAGATGGAAAACGTCTTCGAATGGCGAACACATTTCCGCTCATTGCGGTTGCCGCTTCGCAAGAGGGCGAGAACGAGCTGAAAACGATTCTGCAGCAGGTTTATCGTTTGAGCACCATTCCAGAACTTCCCGTTGTGCGGATCGACGATGCTACGGCTGAAACCGTTCCTCTGCTGGTTACGCAACTGCTTGAGAGCAGTTTGGATCGTCTAGTCGGCCATGTCAGCAAGGTTCATACCGAGCTGGCCATGTTGCGCCGCGAGCGCGAGACCATGTTTGAGAATTACCGGGCAATCGAGGATGCATTTCATGCACGCAACTGGGATTCTTCTACGGAAATATTCAGCCATGCCCCTTTGGTAGATCCAAAGGATGAAGGCTTCGCACGCCTGCTGCGCGAATCGGAGATCGAGCAGCTTTTCCCGATATCAAGCTATGCCGTTTCTGGCTTTGCCCTGCATTTCCGTGATCTGCCTGCCAATCGTAACGGTCAGTTGATCGTAACGCTGGATTATCTTGAAAATGGTGAAGGCATCGCCGAATGGCTGGTGCCTTATGGCGCCCTGCATTCGGAGTGGAATTTCTTTTCCCTTCCGAAGGCATGCGACGGTAGCCATCGTACGTTGCGCCTGCGCATTTCTGCTACGGGCGGGGTGCCTCCTGAACTGTCGCTCGGTAACGTGATCGCCAATGAACGCTATGCGGCGCGTGCGCGTATTCCCCACGCTGATCTCGACATGCGCCCGCTCGCGCTGCGGATTTTCACCGGCTTGCCGGGCGTTCGTCCGGCTTCACTGCCGAACGCTATCGTACCGACTTCGCTGATCGATGGCCGTAAGGTTGATGATTATCGACTACCGGTTGAGTTGTTGCGCAATGTGGCCAACGTTTCCGTTACGCCGATTACGCCCGATTTCCCGACTGTGCGGTTTCTGGAACACGAAGACGCCATCGGCTGTCATCCTCTTGAGGAAGGAATCACCGCAGCTGCAATCCGTCGCGTCGTTGCACCGGGCACCGTGCGAGTTTCTGCTCGCGCCGTGATCGACCATCCGGAAGGCCAGCCCTGCGCCGTGGGATTGTTGCTGGTCAATCTGGCATCGGATGTGAAGGAGGAAATCGACGCGATATCCAATCTTGATCGCCGCCGCCAGCAGGTGTTGTTCAGTGGCTGGTCGGAAGTTGCGCCCAATCGCCCGATCGATATCAATTTCATGCTTGAGGAAGCGATCGATCGCACCATGGATCTCGTTGTTCTAAGCAAGGCAGCCGCAGACTCTGTCGACTTTTCCTGGCTCAAAGTCTTCAACTTCCGGCTGGTCAAGCACATCGAGGCACGCCCTATCCAGGAAATAGCCAAAGAGGCCGCGAATGTACGATAGGTCCAAGGATTTGATCGTTGTCGCCATGCCGCTCTATGGTCATGCGGCGTTGGCGCTTGAAGCGCTGGAAACCGTGCTGGCATCGGAAACGGTTTTCCGCACACAGATTGTGGTGTCGGTCGATGGTGATCCGCGTCGCGAAGTGTTCGACAGCCTGACGCTCTATGCGGCAGCCCACCCCAATATTCACATCATCTTTGGCGAGAATGCCGGTCCCGGTGGGGCGCGTAACCGCGCAGTCGACTATATTCTCGAAGAGATGCCGGAAGTGAAGGCCGTCTATTTCGTGGACGCCGATAACCGGGTGCAACCCCAGACAATCGACACGCTTTATCGAAAGCTTCTGGCGTCGAATGCGGGTTGGGTCTACACTAATATCGACACTTTTTCCGTTAATTGGCGCGCTCACTATGGCGACAGCTATTCGCGGCTGATCCACTGCATCACCGACAATATCTGCGATACGGGATCAATGATTTCTGCGGATGTTTTCCGCAGTGGCGTCCGTTTTGATGATGATCGTCAAAATGGCTTTGAAGACTGGGAGTTCTGGCTTTCGGCGATTGAAGCGGGATTCGTCGGCGCACCGTGTCACGATACCGGTTTTGAATACCGTCTGCGTGCGGAAAGCCGTTTCAAGGAAGCCAATCGCGACCGCTCCGGTTCGATCAGCTTCTTGCGCAAGCGGCACAAGGCGCTGTTTCGACGTCCCACGCTCGTTGGCTTCGAGCATGAGGAATGTCCGCGCTATGGCGTGATCCGCGCAGGTGAGGGGACAGTCAGCCTTTTCACCGACCTCAGCCTGGGCACCTCAGACCTTAAATTCGATGATGCTATCCGCGCATTTTGGGGCAGTGTCTCCGAACCGGATAATTTTCACTTTCCGCCATTTCTCGCTTCGTCCAATACCGAGACTCTGAAGCTTCTGGCGCGTTCACGACTGCTACCGAATATCCTGTCGCGGCTTGAGAAGCTTTCTGACCAAGCCAATATCGTCTTTGTGGAACTGACTAATGTCGAAGACGAGCGGCGCATCGATACCGAGATTATGCCGTCCGGCACGCGCCAGCCGCACGCCGACCTGATTTTCGTCTCAACGAAATTGATCAAGGATATCATCGAAAACGATGCGCTGGATTGGTTCGCATCGTTGGGCACGCAGCAATTGTGGCCCACATCGGCGCGGATGAAGGTACGCTTCCCGTTTCCGCGCGTGCGTCAGCGCCGGGCTCTGTCACGGCCTGAGCAATCGATGCTCAATCTGGTGACATCGATTGCGACGAGCCCGCTCAAGCAAAGTGCGGCCATGCGCTGGACATGGCGTCCGCGCCGCCTGCCTGCACTTTCTGAAATGTATCAGGTGCTGCGTAACGAACTTGGCGGCGGCCCCGTTTTGCCGCTTGCGCATAATGCGGCAAGGAAGAAGACGGCCGCCGTTCTGGTGCCGAATGCGTCGTTCGGCGGTGCCGAAAAAGTCGCCTATGCCGCCGGGCGCGAATTGAAGAACCAGGGGTTTGAAACTCATCTTTTCGTGCTCGGAAATGAGCGCATGGATGTGCTCGACGAGTTCGACCAGTCCTTCGATTATCTGCATTTCTGGAAGGACGGCATTCCGGCCTGGGGAGACACAAATCGGTTTCTCGGTCAGGACTTCATCACCGACGATCACCCGCTTGACTGGGGTATCCTGCGCGGCCAGCTTTCAGGCTTCGATCTTGTCGTAAACAATCACGTCATGGCGGCGCATCCTCTCATGGGGAAGCTCCGTTCGGAGGGTACACGCACCGCCTGCTACCTGCATGTGGTGGACGAAACCGTCTTCCGCCGTCAGGCTGGTCAACCCTATGCGGCGATTGCTTTTGAGCACGCCTATGATGCGTTTCTGACCTGCTCTGATCAGCTGAAAATCTATCTGCACAGCTTTGGCGTGCCCTATGAAAAAGTGTTCTCCGTGCCAAACGGAGCCAGTTTTTCAATCGATACAAAACTGCGTACGCAGGTCACTGCAGCGCGCAAGCAGGGCCGCAAGGGCGAGCCGATGCGTATCCTCTATATGGGCCGACTCGACCGTCAGAAGGGAATCGACCGGTTGCACGACGCCATCGTAAAGCTGAAAGAGCAGGGCATTCCTTTCGAAGCGCAGGCAATTGGCGGCGAAATCCTCTCTGATGATCCAAGCGCATCTTGGATGACACGCCTGAAGGAGGTGGGCGTTAAAGTCTCGTCGCCGGTCTTCGATGGCAAGGACATCGCGAACCATCTCGCATGGGCCGATGTTCTTCTAATGCCGTCGCGCTGGGAAGGCGCGCCATTGATGATCGCGGAAGCGCAGCAACTTGGCTGCGTGCCGGTCGCCACGGCCGTTGGTGCCGTCGATGAGCTCATCAATCATGGTCGCGACGGCATTCTCATCCGCAATGGCAACGATGCGCAGATCGTCTCCGACATGACGCGAATCCTGACCATCCTTGCACAGGATCGCGAAGCCTTGATGCGAACCGCCGAAGGGGCGCTCTCCTCCGCTGCTCACCGTACTTGGAGTTCGGCTTTCTCCGAATTTACCGATTGGGCGAATGAAATACGCCCCGTTTATCCGAAATCCCGGTCTTCCCAACCGGATGTTACAGACGCTGCCAGCACGATCACCGCTCTTCCCGGCCGTGCAGTTGCCTGATTATACCAGAAAGGTCGACCTATGAGCCGCCCAACCAATCCAAGAATCCTCGTCACAGGTATTCCGAGCCACCTGACGCGTCTTATCCAGCGTGCGGACAAAGCGCAGGTTCATTACTCGGAAAAACAGCGTGATTCAGAATCCAGGGATAATTTCATCCAGGAGCTGAAGAACATCAGCAATACGGGAAATTATCTGATCGGCGAAGGCGCGATGACCGCGCTGCTGCCGACTGCCAAGCACATTCCGTTCTGGCATCTCTACAATTGCGTGAACAATGGAACTGGTCTCGAAGAGGTCAACAAGGAATTCGATATCTGCGTCTTCACTTGCGCAAATCTTCTGCGTAAGGGCCTCTCAGCTGATGCCGAAGCACTCGTTCTTTCCAAACTCGACATGCCGGTGGTCATGCTCGGTATCGGCATTCAAAATCGTCCGGACATTGAAGGTGAAGACGGCCTGCCAGCGGGTACGAAGAAATTGCTTGAAGTGCTGAAGGGCCGCGAACATTATTTCCTCACGCGCGGCGAGAATGCCGCCGGTTATCTGCGCGATCAGGGCTTTTCTTATGTTCGCCCGGTCGGTTGTCCGTCGCTTTATTTCCGGCCAGACAATATGCGCAAGGCGATCAGCCGTCTGCCGCAGGTGAAGGTAGGTGAGGGGCGTACTGTCTTCACCGGCTATATGGGGGCGGAACTAGAAACCATTGGCGACATGAACGCGCTCGGTTCCGACGATGGGCGCTCGGCCTATGTGGTTCAGGATGAACTTCTGCATTTCGACATGCAGCTTGAGCCGGACGCCAATGGACGCGCCTACGATTCAACCACCGGCGAACTGGTTGGCCCGTTGACCTACAAGGGATCGGGTGATCTCAAGAAGAAGATCAGCGTTCACGCCTTCCTGGACACCAATCAATGGCGCGCCTGGTGCTCGACCATGGATTTCTCCTTCGGTCGCCGCTTCCACGGCAATGTCATTTCCATGCAGGCTGGTGTGCCGAGCCTGATGGTCGCTGTGGATGATCGTATGCGCGAAATGCTCAATTTCTCCGGTCTGCCAAAGATCGACGCTCGTGATCTCAATGCAGCTAATGACCGGCGTGCCTTCGTGAGCGATCATATCGCTGCAATGAATATCCCCGATGTAGTGGAAAAATATTCGGCGCGCGAACGCAACTTCCGAAGCGTGCTTTCAGAAATCGGCATCGGATAACTCCCAGTCCAATCCGTTTCACAACTCCAGCGAAGATGGATCACCATGCGCATAATGATCACCGGCATTCCGTCATATTTGATGCGGACCGTCGAAAGTGTTTCCGGGGCGAGCGTCAAGCATCGCCCGTATTTCGAACCCATTCGTACCAAAAAGGATGTGATCGATCAGGTAAAGAAGATTGCCAATACCGGCAATTATCTCATCGGCGAGGGCGCTGCGAACGCCGTGCGCGGCCATGATGTGACCTATGTGCCTTTCTGGCATCTGGCCAACAGCCTCAATTCGCCGGATACCTATGCGAAGCTCAACGAAAGCTTCGATCTCTGCCTGTTCGCCTCAGCCAACCTTCTGCGTCCTGGCTATGCGGCAACGACTGAATCCTTTGTCTTTGAAAAGCTGAACATGCCGATTGTGGTCATGGGCATCGGTATTCAGAAGAAGGAAAATCTGAAAGCAGAGTTGCCGGAAGGTACTCGCCGTTTCCTCGAAATTCTGCGCCGCAAGGAGAGTTTTTTCCTCACGCGCGGGCATTTCACCGAAGAGTTTCTGAAAGATGCGGGCATGAAATATGTCCGTCCGACAGGTTGTCCATCGCTCTACTATGCGCCGGACCAGATGAAGCGCTCGCTGACCCGCCTGGCTGATCCGAGCCTTGCGGATGCCCAAAAGATCTCTTTTGGCGGTTATCTTGGCAGCGTGGCGGATACGATTGTTGATGCGCATGCACTGCTCGAAAAGGACAGTGTTGCAAGCTATGTCATTCAGGACGAGGTGATCGTCTACAACATGAACATGGCGGGTGAAGACCACTCGGAAGCCTATGATCAGGCTGCAAGCCGCATCACCGCACCCGTCGATTACAAGCATATGGAAAAATGGCAGCGCAAGAACGAGTTGCTGGTGTTTTTCGACACGCATAAATGGCGTAGCTGGATTTCCGGTCAGGATTTCGGTTTGAGCCGCCGTTTCCATGGCACAATCATCGGTATGCAATCGGGTATTCCGGGGCTGATGATCGCAGTGGATGATCGTATGCGCGAGATGTTGGGCTTTGTCGGTTTTCCGCATATCGAGGCCAGTGTCTGGAATCGCGAGCCGCAGAAAAAGGCTTACCTGCGCGACTTTCTTTCGAAGATCGATGTGCCCGCGGCCATCAATCGCTATTCGGAATGTGAAGCCAACTTCAACGGCGCGCTGAAGGATATCGGCATTCGATGAAACGGACCGTCGGGAGCATGAAACGGGCAATGGCAGCCTTGCTTGGCGCTGCCTTGCTTGCCGTTGCCCCCAGTGGTGTCCTTGCTGACACGCGCTTTGGCGTCAACCGGGTCAATATGGCCTGGCTCAAGCCTGCAGAGCGTGAATTGATTTTCGATCAGATGGTTGAGAGCGGTGTGGTGGCGGTTCGACTGTCACTCACACGGCCACTTGATCAAAGTATCGATGCCGTCCGCCTCGCACATGAAAAAGGCCTGGCCATCCTGCTCGAAATTTCGCTCAACAACGCGGATTTCTATCCTGACGGAACGAAGCCCCGTTCCGGGCGCGGGCGCATCTGGGATATGTATCGGCTTTCCGACATATCGCCGGATCGCTTTCAGCCGATGATCGCAGATGCCTTGCAGAAGATCGATGCGCTGGGAGTGCCTCTGGTTGCAGTTGAACCCGGAAACGAGATCAACTGGGGAGCTTATAATGGCGATCTTGCCATTCTGCCCAAGGAAAAGATGAAAACCGCACGCTCCTTAAGTGAGATGGAGGAGCTTCCTCTGGTCGAAAAGGGTGCGGAAAAATATGTCGGACTTTTGCGTATTGTCCGGGCGGAACTGGCGAAAACCAGATATAGTGCCAAGGCAGAAATTATATCTGCGGGCTTGTCCGATATCCCCTTCGTTGATGCCGACCGGCGCGGAATAGACAGTGTCGATCCCGCTGCCTTTACCGATCTTCTCAAGAAGTACGGTCTCAGTGATGCGGCTGACGGTTATGGCATTCACATTTATCCGGGCAGCAGCGGCACACGGGCCGCTCGCGCAAAGCATATTAGCAATGCGCTTTCTTTTTGCGGTGGTGCGGATGGAAAACCTTGCTGGATCACGGAATGGGGCTTTGCCAATACGTCAAAAGCCTGCCCGGCGAATGATAATAATCGCGAACAGCTGGTCCAGAAGGCGCGTGACCGTTTCCGCCAGATGATGGATAGTGGCCAGATCGCAGCCGCTTATTATTTTGATTGGGATGCAAGCCCTTACGGTGTTTGGCGATGCGGTTCGCTGACGCCAGCCGGTAAAGCTGCAACGGTGACAAAATGAAATTCAAGACTGTAATTATTGGCGGTTCCAACACCGTCATGCTGCCCGGCTATTTGCCGACGCTTCTGTCGACGATGGCTAAACGCGGGTTGGAGCTAGATGTCGTTGCTGATCTTGCAGTGGGAGGAACGACCAGCGCGCTTGGCCTTTATCAGCTCAAGCAGTTTGAACAGCTCGAAGAGTGCGAGCTGCTGCTGATCGAATATGCGATCAATGACGCCTTCGTTTATGGTGATGAACGGCGACCGTTTCGCCATTGGGCAAGGTTTTACGAAGGGATCATTCGTTACGCGCTCGAGCGCAATCCGAATTTGCGGATCGCAACGCTCGTATTTGGTGCGCGCAATGGCTCGTTTCTGAATTCTGTTCCCTCGATTGATGCAGGCATCAATTACATCTCGCAATGGTACGGAACAATCTCAGCCGATATCTCGCGAATGCTGATGCAGCAATATGGTCGCGATGTGGTAAGCAATCCGGCTTTCTATCTTGATCAGGGCCATTATGCGCGCCCTGTCTCGACAACCATCGTTGCGAATTTGATTGCCGATGTTCTCGAACCGGTTTTGTCTGTTCCGCATCGTCCTAAAGCACTGCCATTCGCCATAGATCCAGACCACTTCGCCAATGCACGTGCCCTGAGTGGTGAGCAGTTATGCAAGCGGCTGGGTCGCGTTCCGGTCCAGTACAGCAATCGCCGCTTCTCGATCTCGGCGCTCGATCTTGGTTCAGACAGAATGCGTTTTGAGGTTGATAACGGGCAGCTGCTGGCGCTTGGCTATGTCTGCGATCCGCGCATTCCGCCGCTCGATGTGACGATGAGCGGGGAGGTGCATCGCGCAGCAATGATGAAAGGCGGCGTACGAGATGGAACCTACAAATTCCTCGTTTCGATGCTGAGTTTCGAGTTTCTGTATGGCATGAAATTGCTGGACGCACGCGGGAATGTGGCGCTTACACTATCCAGTGCCGAAGAGGGTTTGGAACACAAGCTGCATGTTCCCAAAGACAGTGCCAACCATGAGGAACTTCCTGCGGAACCGGTGCTTCCGATAACCGGCATCCTGTTTTCCGGCAATTTGAAAATCATGTCGCTGGAGAAGAAGGCCGCTGTAAACACTGTTCTATCGGAAGCCGTCCAATAAGGCCGCTATTCTATAAAAACATTGACGCTGGCGGCGCGTCCAGCAGCGTCAACCACCGTCAATGTCGAGTAGCCGGTTCCATCCGGTTGCCAGTTTGCCGTCCGTCGCCGCTCAATCTCTGCGATGGGCTTCCCATTGGCAAGCCAGCGAAACGGTGCGCGTCCGCCCTGTAATTTCAGCACCAGCGGCGAGGCATTATCGGTCAGGGCTTTCAATTCGACATGCGCGCCATCCGGCGGAAATACGATGCGCGGTGCAGGCACAATCGTGGCTTTGAGAACCGGCAGAGGATCGCTTGCAGACGAAAAGCGTATCTGCGTTACAGGTAGATCGGCGCGTGCTGTCCGAAATGCGCCAGCAGGCGCACGCGGCAGCGGCACGGATGTAACACCGGAACGCACAAAGGCTTCAAACAGAATGGGCGCTGCCGAAACATAACCGGCAAGGCCCGGCACCGAGCCGCCATCGGCTCGCCCGACCCAGACACCCAGCACATAACGCCCGTCATAACCGACCGACCAAGCATCACGATAGCCATAGGACGTGCCGGTCTTGTAAGCGAGGCCGAGGCGTTTCGCGCCTTGCGGCGGCACGACACCAGCCAGAATATCGCCAATCTGCCATGATGCCTGCTCGCTCAGAATAGGAGCCGATGGCTGAACAGGTTCTGAACCTTCGGTGCCGTCATGAAGGGCTGCCCCTCGCCCGCCATTGGCAAGGCCAGTATAGAGTTGCACCAGATCGCGCAGGCTGATGCCCGCGCCACCAAGGCCGATAGCCAGTCCCGGCGCTTCACCTTTCGGCAATTGCAGATTAACCGCCGCCTGTCGAATACGCGTGGTGAGCCGTGCAGGACCAATTGCATCGAGCAGGCTGATGGTCGGCACATTCAGCGACATTTGCAGCGCCTGACGGATGCTGACATCGCCCTGATAGCTCATATCGAAATTGCGCGGACGATAGCCTGCAAAATCCTGCGGGCGGTCCTCGATGATGGTTTCCTGCGCAATCAGTCCCTGCTCGAAGGCCAGCCCATAGATGAAAGGTTTTAACGTGGAACCCGGCGAGCGCACGGCGCGGGTCATATCGATCCAGCCCTGCCGCTTGCCGTCGAAATAATCAGCGGAGCCGACTTCGCCTAAGATATTGCCGTTGCGACTGTCGGCCAGCACCATGGCGACCGATACTTTTGGCCCAAGCTTCGCAGCAGCTTCGCGTGCCACAACTTCAAGCCCAGCCTGCACCGACTTCTTAAGCGTCAGCTGATGCCGGGCCTCGGTCGGTGCCTGTTTCAAAGCGAGATCGGCAAAGTGAGCGGCCAATGAAGGCAAGGGATGACGCGTCGCGGATATGCGCTCACGCGATGCACGCTCGGCTTCTTCGCTCGTAAAAACATCAGACGAAACCATGCGTTTTAGAACGCGATCTCGCGCGGCAACCGCGTTCTCCATCTCGCGATCCGGGCGGCGGCGCTCCGGCAATTGCGGCAGGGCCACAAGAAGTGCTGCTTCCGATATGGTGAGGCGCAGCGGCTCCTTGCCAAAATAGGCTAACGATGCCGACCGTACGCCTTCCAGATTGCCACCATAGGGCGCGAGTGTCAGATAACGTTCGAGAATTTCAGACTTGCTCAGCCGTCGCTCAATTTGAACTGCACGCGCCAGCTGCCGGAACTTGGAGCCGAAGCTGCGGCTTTCGCGCGGCTCGATCAGCCGGGCAAGCTGCATGGAAAGTGTGGAGCCGCCGGAAACAATACGCCCGCTCCCTGCAAGCTGATAAGCGGCCCGAAGAAGCGCTGTGAAATCAATGCCGCCATGATCGTAAAAACGCTTGTCCTCATAGGCGATCAGCATTTTCACGAATTTCGGATCGACATCCTCGATCCGCGTATTCAAGCGCCAATAGCCGTCCGGTGTTGCATAGGCGCGCAGCAAAGCGCCGTCGCGATCCATAACTTCGGTGGAAATGGTCAGCCGTTCCGGCAAAGGCGGAGGATAGGCGCGGTCGAGCCAGTTAAGCCCGACCACGGTTCCGAGTGCGGCGATGCCACAGAACGCGGCACCGCCAATCGCTATTTTCCAACGCCTTTTCATTTGTTTGGCCATGATCTTGTCCGAAAACCGGTTCCCACTTTTCGGGATCATGGCTTACGGTGCAGCCACCTCCATCATGCTTGTCGCCGTGCGCGCTGCAAATTGCGGACGATACATATCCTCAACCGTTGCTGCCGGATGGGTGTAAAGACCCGGCGTCACCGCACGCACCACATAAGCCAGCGTAATCGGCTTCTTCTCGCCTGCAGAGCGGTCGAAAGCGGCCACAAAACGATCATTGCGGAATTCGAGATGCGCTGCCTGTGTGCTTTCAAGCCATGGGAAATTGCCAAGATCGGCACTGGAAACAAGGCCCGGATTGTCGATCTCGAAACCAGCTGGCAGCAGATCGGTCACAAGCAGACGCGACTGCCATTCCTGCAGATCGTCGATTTTCAGAACAACAACATAGCGCTCATTCTGATTGACCCCGGTGACATTGGCAGCTCCCCCATCAAGCGTATAATAAGTGCGCTCGATGTTGAAACCTTCTCCACCCGCAGGCAGCGACTGAGCGGGTGCTGCAACAGCCGTGACGACCGCATCAACCGAACCCTGCCCCTTGTTGGTGACGACCAGCGGCTGCGTTTCAAGGGCTGCACCATTGAGACGCTCGGAGAACGCGCCCTCATGCGCTGTGCCATTGATGTCGAGGCTGATTGCGCCATTGTCATCCTGAAGCCCGCGTGCTGCAAGCAGCATCCATGCCTGATCCTGCGTGCTGAGATAACGTGCCTTTTCGCGCTGGAACTCGACCAGCGTAATCAGCGATGGCAGCACTTTCGGCGCAGGCTTGGTCTCCGAAGCAAGAGCCAGCATTGCCGCGCCATCACGCAGCGGCGAACCATAATCGGAGCGATTATAGTCATAGCTGGACTGGCTGGTTGCGAGCTGGAGCGACGCATTGAACACGCGTTCCGAACGCGGCTGATCACCATAAAGCGCTAATGCTGCACCAAGCTGGGCAACGGCCATCGGGCTTGCAAAGTTTTCAAGCTGGGTATCGGCAAAGTAACGCAGATCGCCAACTGAAGCCTTCTTGTTGCGTGCCAGAACATAGAGCGCATAGGCAATGTCGTTGCCACGTTCCTTGACGTCGGTGGTATAGCCGAGCGCATTTTGCAGATTAGAAAGTGCAGACAGCATCGCCTGCTGCGGCACGTCAAAGCCCTTTTCGCGGGCACGCGTCAGGAAGTCGGTCACATAGGCGTCCATCCAGAGATCACCCGATCCCGGCGACCAGAGGCCAAACGACCCGCTTGAAGACTGGTTGTTGAGCACGCGGAAGATGGAATCCTGTACGCGCTTCTTAAGTTCTTCCTGACTTTCCAGACCCGCTGCCGCTTCCGTACCTGCAGCCATTTCGCTCAAATAAAGCAGCGGTAGTGCGCGGCTGGTGGTCTGCTCTGTGCAGCCATAAGGATAGCGGTCGAGCGCCATCAACAATGCTGGCACATCAAATGCGGCACTTCGCGTTACACCAACGCTGACAAAAGCACCATCAAGCAGGCTTTCAGACAGAAGTCCGCCATCGACTCGCACACTTCCGCCATTGGCCGTGAGATTGACGACATGGCGGCTCATGACCGGCAGATCGACCGGACGCACCGGCAATGCCAAAGCCTGTTCAACATTGAGGCCTGCATCGTTGGAAAGCCGGATCGTCACACCACCCGCACCCGTGGCCACAGCATTGAGTGGAACGGTGATCGACTGCCGTATGCCACCTTTAAGCGCAATGCTTTCAGGGTAGGAGCCAACCTCGACGCCGAGATTATCGGTGGTCTCAAGGCTCACACGATAATCGCCGTCCGGTGCATCCGTATTGGCAATATCGAAGCGGATATTGGCCTGATCGCCAGGGGCCATGAAGCGTGGCAGACCAGCGGTGATGACCACAGGATCGCGGATGATAACATCGGTCACCGCATGGCCAACAGCCTTCTTGGTCCATGCCACCGCCATGACGCGCGCGGTGCCGTTGAACTGCGGTATGTCGAAAGTGATCGTTGCCTTGCCGTCGCTGTCGAGTTCAACAGGGCCGGAGAACAGCGCAACCAGCTTTTCGGTGGGCGGGCTGCCTTCCGCTGCCATATTGCCACCATCGCCACCTGTGCGCAGCTTGCCGGTGACGCCGAGCGAACCATCGATCAGGCGACCATACATATCGCGCATTTCAAGGCCCAGCTGACGCTGGCCGAAGAACCAGTTTTCAGGGTTCGGCGGCTGATAGCGTGTCAGATTGAGAATGCCGACATCGACTGCCGCGACCATGACATAGGCCTGTTCGCCACCCGCATTTTCAACCGAAACCGGGATGGAAAGTGTGGAACGCGGCGCGATCTTTTCAGGCGGGGTCAGCTTGACTGCAAGCTGCTTGTCGGCAGGATCGACCTTCAGCCATTTAAGGCCAATCGCGCGCGCAGGCATACGGCTTTCAATAGCCTCACCCGGACGGAACAAAGTTGCCGTAACGTAGGCGCCCGCACCCCAATCCTCACCAACCGGAATATCGATGGTCGTGCCACCTTCCGGCACACTGGCCGTGATGGTCTGGAGCAGCTTTTCCGCACCAATGGTGATGAGCAACTCACCGGCAAAACGCGGGGAGATTTTCAGTTCTGCCGTGTCACCCGCCGCATAATGTTCCTTGTCGAGCGCGATTTCGAGCCCGTCCGGCGTTTCGGTCGAGGTTGAGCTGACAAACCAGCCTGCATCGAATTCATAGCTTGTGGCCGGGCCCGAAGCATCAGCTGTTTCGATTTCCAGACGGTAACGGCCCCAATCGACCGGCAGACTGATTTCAGCCTCGCTATCGGTTGTAAGGTCAATCTTGCCGTTGGCAATCGCCTTGGTGAAAGTCACTGGTTCGTAGTTCCAGCTGTTGCCGCTGCGATACCACTGATAATTACGCTCGATCTTGACCAGCGACCATTGTGCGCCATCAAGCGCCTTGCGATCACCCTTGCTGTCAGAGGCGATCAGGCTGAACTTTGCGGTTCCACCCTGCGGGACTTCATCGCCAGCGAAATCCGGGCGAATGCCGATGAGATCGGTTTCCGGCTGAATGGCCACATCGATCTTACGCTCAACCGCACGACCACCGGTTTCGCGCATACGAACGGTCACGGCTGCATTTACGAGACGCGTCGTTGACGGCATTTCATCGACTGTAACCGGGAAGGTCGCCTTGCCGTTGTCATCGACTTTTGACAGGCCATCGAGCGGCAGGCGCGTGGCTTCGCCCTGTTCTTCATCGGCGAGGCCGAAATAATAGCCCTTGAAGCGGCCCCACTGACGTTTGGTCGAAAGCGTGACTTCGCCTTCAAGCGCAAGGCCGGCGGCAGGCGCACCATAGAGGAAACGACCGTCCACGGTGATATTGGCGGTTTCGCCAACAGCGATTTCCGGCTTGTCAGACGTCAGATCGAACTCGATCCGGTCCGGCACGAAATCTTCAACCAGGAACATCTGCGTGGCAATCGCTGGCTGCTTGGGATCGGTATAGACCGAAACATTCCAGGTGCCGCGCATGGCGTTCGACGGCAAGGTCAGGTCGATGGCATGACCACCGGCCAGTTTGCTGTCGGAAACAAGACGGCGATCTTCCACGCCATCGGGACGTGTGAAGATGAAGGTGAGCGGCAGATCATCGATTGCGGTTGCGGTGTCGTCACGCGCAAGCGCGCCTACATGCACAACTTCGCCCGCGCGGTAGATACCGCGCTCTGTCCATGCATAAAGATCAAGCGCTTTCGGCACGGCACGGCCCGTCACACCACGATCGGAAAGATCGAAACCGGCGCGCGCCATATCGAGGAATGTGAAATCCTCATCATGCTGACTTGCCATCAGCACCGCTGGCACCATGCCGTCTGTACCGCGTGTCAGTCCCGGCGTAAACGTCGCCCGGCCATCGCTGTCGGTGGTCGCTTCGCCCAGCACTTCATTGTTGCGTGCAAGCAGCGTCAGCTTCACGCCTTTAAGCGGCTCTGCGCTTTCCAGCGAACGGGCAAACACATTGATGCCGTCCTGTCCGGTATAGGTCGAAAGGCCGATGTCGGAAACGACAAACCACTGTGTTGCCTTGGTGCCATATTCATCATCGGACTTCTGAACCAGCGGTTCAGCGGTTAGCACATAGACGCCGGGCTTGCGTTCCGGCAGTGCTTCATCAACCGGGAAACTGGTCGTTGCTTCCTTGTTCAGCTCATTGCCTGCAACCTCGATCTCACCTTCCCAGACAGGCGCACCCATCTGATCGGAAACCGTGCTGATGTCGTAGCTGTCCAACTGGCGCAGGAACTGATAGCCGGAGAGAAGCTGTGCCAGCGAACGGTCGCCGACGCGGTAGAGCTTGACCTTGGCTGTACTCAAATTGACACTGACCAGCGGAATGCCGCGACGGGCTTTCGCAGGCAGCACGAAGCTGTCGCCGGTAAAGCGCACCGATGGCGCGCGGTCCTGCACATAGATCGAAAGATTGACCGGAGCTGGCAGCACTTCGCCAACAGCCGATGGCAGACCCTGACGGAACGTCACTGTATAATTGCGGCCATGTTCCAGACCCTCGACGCAAATCTGGCGGTCCTTGGCGTCAACGGCTTTTGGCGCGCCGTTATCGAGTGTAACGAAGCTCGAATAATCGACACCGCTTTTCACCAGTTCTTCCGAGAACTGCACACAGATGCGCGGCGCCGCATTATCATTATCGACCGTATTATTGACGATGCGGAAGCCTTTGCGGGCCTTCAGATCTTCATAGGCGTCACGAACGGATGCGGAATTGACGAGATCAAGGCTCGCTTCATAGGCCTGCAAGGCCGGGCGCGATGCATCGCGCTTTTCGAGTGCCTGCGCCATGACGGCAAGCGCTTGCGCGCGCTCATCCTTGGTGCGTGAGGTCTGGTAGGCAAACCACGAGGCCGACGTCGCATCGCGCTGGAACTTGGAACGTTCCTGACCATTGGACGGCTCGGTCGCAAGCGCTGACAGTGCATATCCGGCCCAGATTTCGCTTTCGTCCGGCGACATGCTGGCAGCCAGGCGGAATTTTTCCATTGCCGTGCGCGGATCGCCATTCATCCCAGCAGCGCCTGCTTCATTGCGCAGATCGCGCAGGCTGTCGGAGCTTTCAAGGCCGCCGATTTCGCGCTTGAGACGACGGGCTTCATCAACCAGATTGGTGGCAAAGAACGAGATGGCAGGTGCGGCGCCAAGATCTTCAACTTCGCGCGCAGCTGCGGATCGCGTTACGACCTTGCCCGCAATAGAGCCAACGGATTGATTGAGCTTGTTGAAATCTGATTTCAAGAAGCACCATTTCACCTTCGGATTATAGGTGAAGGCGAGGCAGGCGTTGTCACCCAGGCAAATGCTTTTGCACTGGTCGAGCGAAACATTCTTCTCCGTACGCAAGTCGAAGCCGAAATAATCGCTATCCTTGGTAATCTCTATCCGCCGGGTTTCGGCAGCTTGCGTCGTGTGTGGAGCGGCCGACAGGCAGGCTGCGACCGCAAAAGCCCATAAAAACCGGTTGAAACCAATACGCATTTGCATCCCCTCACATCGACCTGTGCCATTTCCAATTCTATTAGAAAAGGCGAAAAGAATCAGGCTCATGTGAAGCCTCACCGCGACAAACTGTCAAGGTGAATAGGGGATATCTACAACTATTAGGATAATTTTAGAGAAAAGTACGATTTGTGGGATACAGGCCTCACAGAACGTATCTGCTACCTCAGGACGCCAGCACGTCATTTCCTTCTACCGGAGTTGCCAGCCTTTCCGGAGGAAGATCTGGAGAAAGATATTAAGAATCCGGAACAAAAAGGTCTTTTGCGTGTTAGAATAGAAGCTGCAGAATGCACATCGCTACGCACCATGGGAGGGAGGGCAGAGATGAGCAATATTCTATTCTGGACTGCTTTGGTAATCGTGCCAGTGCTTTTGGGTACTGCCTATGCTTATGTACAATCGATCCGTCACAGGGACGATTTCTGAAAGGAGAGAACACCTTCAGTTTCCGTTGCTTAGCTGAAGGCAGCTGGAGTTCTGTTGTCTGCAAGGATGTCGCGCTTATCAAGCAGCGATTCTTTATCGATTTTCGGATTCAATCAATTCGTTTCTCTATGCCGGATCATATGTGCAATCAGGACCCGGGTTGAGTTTGCTAGTTCCAGATAAAGTTAATGGTTATCTCAATTTGTAAGCCTTTCAATGGATGGCAACTTTAGATTGAAAGATTTATTCTTTTCAATCTAAGAGTGTTGTCTTTCAATACGTTTTTATTCCCTTATTCAGGGGGGTTGTGACGAATTTTCTAATAAAATTAATAGTTTACGGTTTTAAGTATACTTAGCGGCTGTTTACTCGACAAGAATGTGTCGCATATTGGATCAATCGATGCGGTTCTTTGTTCTGATAGATTATCTCTGTTTCCTGGAAGTAGTTTCACTTTTCGCGTGATATTTTGCGTTGCTTAATGAAAGGAAATGCCCTTCTATTGTTGCAAGTACCGCATTGCAAAGAGCTGAGGGGTTTCAATGCATTGTCTCGATATTGGCTCGCGCGCCATCCGTTTCATGTCCAGTACAGCGCTGATAACCTTGGGGACGGTTTTGCTACACGACGCCCCTGCCAACGCAGCATGTTCGTTCTCGCCGACACTCGGCGATGACACATTCATCTGCGACAGCGGCGCATCAACCGGCGGTCTTACAGATATCAATGGTAATAATACGTTGCTTTTGCCAACCGGAGGAACAGGAACCCTGAATGGCGATGTTGTGTTCGGCTCCGGTATAGATCGCGTCGAAGTTCATTCCGGTTCGATCGTAGGAAATGTCAATCAGGGCGATGGTCTCAATAGCTTTCTCATTACGGGCGGAAGCGTTACAGGCAACGTTCGTCAGGGAAATGATATCGATGAGTTCCAAATAACTGGTGGCGAGATTGGGTCGCTTAATCAGGGTAACGGTTACGACCGCTTTTTCATGTCGGGTGGGCGTATCGTCGATGCTTTTGACGACGGCGATTACGCTGTCATGACGGATGGCCGGATTGGGCGTGTAAATCTCAAGCTCGACAATAACTATTTCAACATGTCCGGTGGAACGATTGACCGCAATTTGATCGCAGGGCTTGGAAACGATACAATTATCGTTTCGGGAGGCATGATTGGCGGCAATATAAGCATCAGCAGCGGAACCGATAGTGTAACAATGACGGGTGGCACGGTTGCTGGTGATGTCTTGCTCGGCATTGGCAATGATCAATTCTCATGGAATGGCGGTGGCATAATCTATGGGAAGATCGACCTCGGTCCGGATAACGATACGGCTATTCTCGCCAATCTTACGGATGCCAATATAGGTGCGACCACGCAGCTTACCGGTGGTAGTGGGGCCGATGTTCTCACGTTCAATAACGTAAAGACGGGAAAAGTTGCCCGTTTCGATAGCTGGGAAACTATCAATCTTACCGATGATACGCGTCTTGTTTTCGATAACGCTCTTACGTTGGGCGACGCCGGAACAGGAACGGGTTGGCTTAACATTGATGCGACGAGCACGGTTTACGGCGGCGCAGCAAAAGGTAGCGTGAATCCATTCACTTCGGGTCAGCTGGCAAGTGTTTTCAATGCAGGGCGAATTGATCTCACCAACGGTGGAACGAGCACTGTCGACACATTTACGATCAAGGGTAACTATATTGGGCAGAACGGTCTACTGTTTGTCGATACCGTTCTCGGTTCCGATAATTCACCTTCTGATAAACTGGTGATCGATACAGGCGTTGCATCCGGCAGTACCAGTATTGCGGTTACGAATGCGGGTGGGACAGGTGCTGCCACGAATGCCGACGGTATCATGGTTGTGCAGGCGTTGAACGGTGCCTCAACTAGCCGGAATGCGTTTTCGTTGAATGGCCGCGCTGCCGCTGGCGCTTACGAATATTTTCTTTTCAAGGGTGGTGTAACAGCAAATACCACTGATAACTGGTATCTGAGATCCACCTTGGTACGCGGGAGTGAGCCACCTGCTGCGACGGACGGAACCGCTGTCACGCCGGAAGAGCCTGAAACAACTGCGCCGCCACCCGCGCTTGAGCAACCGCCAGCGACCTTGCCTGTCGACCCGAACGAAGGAAACCCAGACGATACATCAACCCCGGTAACGGAAGATGCACCGGCGCCGGAGGCACCTCCGCCGCCAGAGCCGGCCGAGGCCCCCAATCCTCCAGACAATACCACGGGCCAGCAACAGAAGGTCGCACTTCCATTCGATGGAGCAGTTCCGCCTTCTCCAGGAGCGACACGGGTTGATGGCGACGTGGTGTCGCTCTATCGAATGGAAGTGCCCGTCTATTCGGCTTTGCCGCCGGTGGCACATCATCTTGCGCTTTCCACCCTCGGGACCTTCCACGAACGCCGCGGGGAACAAGACCTGCTTGAGACTGCAGGATATCTACCTGCCAGCTGGGCCAGAGTTTTCGGGCAGGACATCGACACGAAATGGAAAGGTACTGTCGCCCCGGCGCTTGATGGAAAGCTCTTTGGTATTCAGGCTGGACAGGATATTCTGGGTCGCGAAACGAATGGCGGACATTTTGACCGTTTCGGCCTGTTTTTCGGGTATTCGCGTGCAACCGGAGATATTACCGGGCAGGCACTTGGCTGGAACGATCTTGCTGTCGGTGACCTCGAAGTGACGGGAACGAGCTTTGGTGGTTATTGGACCCATATTGGTCCGCAAGGCTGGTATCTCGACGCCATACTTATGGGAACCTGGTTTGGCGGGGATGCGAGCTCGAACGAAGGGCAGAGCATCGACCTTGACGGGCATGGGGTTACGGCCTCGCTTGAAGGGGGGTATCCTATCGCCCTGAGTGAAAGCTGGACATTCGAGCCCCAGGCGCAGTTGATCTGGCAACATCTCTCGCTCGACGATCAGGCTGATCGCTATTCTTCGATCTCGTTTGATGCAGACGATGCGTGGACAGGGCGGATCGGGTTCAGATTACAAGGCAAACAGGAAACATCGATCGGAAAACTGCGGCCATATTTGAAAGCCAACCTCTGGCAAAATTTCTCTTCGAACCAGACCGTGCGTTTTGCCACTGATCCGGTTGTAACCGACCTGAAGGGTACTTCGCTGGAGCTGGGAGGTGGTCTGACTTTGGACGTAACGGAGAAAGCCAGTTTGTTTGCGACAGCAGATTATACGACCAATCTCGGCGGCGAACGCAACCGGATATGGGAAGGCAATTTGGGGCTTAACATAAAATGGTGAAGGTAATGGCGGTCGGAACCAACCGCCAGATTTCAGAGGAGGGAACAACGGTAATGGGTAGACATGCATATGAAAAACTCGCGAGGATCTGTGCATCCCTAAACACTTCCGAGCAGGAGCTGGCCTACTCTCTCGGCATCTCGCGAGTTGCGTTGAAAGCGATAAATCGCGCTGACGCGCCTCTTTATTTGCGATTGGCATTGGCCGCGCTGGTATCTGAAATGAATCCAGACGAAGTACTGAATTCCAAACGTGGGAATTCGGAAGTAGAAACGCCTCTCCCCCTCTTGTCGGTGCGGTGATTATCAAAAGTTATGGGTATCAAAGGTGTTGTGGTGGCAAAATCTTTCGCCTTGCTTCTTTTGATTGGACTATTTTGTTATCCGCAATTGGCTGCCGCGTCTTGCACGCGAGCAGCCGGTGCTGCGGATTTGATGACACAGCGACAGCTTTCAGCCTTGCGCGCGCTGGAACGCAGCCGTGGCTGCAAAGGAGGCGATGAACGCGGCGGTTTCTTCAATCCTTGCCGCGATTTGTCTCAACGTATCGCTGAAATTCAGCGGCAGCTTTCGTCCAGTTCGCTTTCTTCTCGATCATGCATCGAACAACCGGCCGCCAGTCAAACCGCAAAGGTGAAACTTGACCGGCCAAAGACTTCGACAGTTACAACGAACAGCAAACCATGGGTACCGAACGGCATCAAAGGCGCTCTGACTTATTGTGTGCGTTTGTCGGATGGTTATCTGTTTCCTGCTCCGCATTCCCAGTTTCAGAAATCCGACAGTGTGACGGAAACAATGGCGCAATGCCGGTTCATTTGCCAGGGCCAGAATATTGATCTCTATGTTCTGAACGATCCGAACGGCGAGACCGCTGATATGGTATCCGTTTCGAACGGCAGGCCTTATGTTGAATTGCCAACGGCCTATAACTATCAGGGAAGTGGGGACTTCAAGAAGTGTGACTGGGCCGGTTATGTCGGTAAGGTCAGCGAGCTGCGGGCCAAAAATAAAGGCGGTCGCGCATTCAAGAACGTCGTTGTTCCTTTGCCGGATACCCGTCCGGCACGCAATGACGGCGCCAGCGTTTCGGCAACTGCTTTTGCGCCGATAACAGATCGTAGTGTTCGTGTTGTTGGTCCAGCCTTCATTTTCGATGAGGGTGTGGAGCGCGCCAACCTTTCAGTGCAGTGATGGCACAGCCCTTCGATTTCCCAAGATCAATTTGAATGAGACGTGTCGCGATTGAGACTGAACAGCGTGCGTTCAGTCTGTAACCTTCTCGAGGCGGGCGTTCTTAATTCGCGCCCGAAAATTATCGATCATTGCATTGTTTGAAATCTGTCAGTGTTGTTCGACCTGGAGGAGGTAGACATGAGCAAGAACCGTGGCGTCGTTTATTTGCGGCCCGGGACCGTCGAAGTACGCGATATTGAAGATCCAGCGTTGGCGGCTCCAGACGGGAGGAAGTTGGAACATGCCGTCATACTGAAAGTAATCTCGACCAATATTTGCGGCTCCGATCAGCATATGGTTCGGGGGCGCACGACCGCGATGCCCGGCCTTGTACTTGGGCATGAAATCACAGGTGAAATCATAGAGAAGGGCAGTGATGTCGAGATGCTCGACGTGGGCGACATTGTTTCGGTGCCGTTCAACGTTGCTTGCGGGCGCTGCCGCTGCTGCAAATCTCAGGACACGGGCGTCTGTCTGACGGTCAATCCGTCACGCGCGGGTGGTGCCTATGGATATGTTGATATGGGCGGGTGGATCGGCGGGCAGGCACGCTATGTCATGGTGCCCTATGCCGATTTCAATCTGCTCAAGTTTCCAGATCGCGAACAGGCGATGGAAAAAATCTGCGATCTGACCATGCTATCCGATATCTTGCCGACGGGTTTCCATGGCGCGGTAAAGGCCGGTGTTGGGGTTGGTTCGGTTGTGTATGTTGCGGGAGCGGGACCGGTCGGTCTTGCTGCCGCCGCGTCCGCACGTATTCTAGGTGCTGCGGTTGTCATGATCGGCGATTTCAACAAAGAACGCCTTGATCACGCTAGGAAAGTTGGCTTTGAGCCCATCGATCTTTCGGCAAGTGATCGCCTCGGTGACATGATTGCAGAGGTCACAGGCAGCAACGAGGTCGATAGCGCTATCGATGCTGTTGGATTCGAAGCGCGCGGTCATAGCGGCGGCGAACAACCGGCAATCGTGCTGAACCAGATGATGGAGATAACGCGTCCTGCCGGGGCAATCGGGATTCCTGGACTCTACGTCACTGAAGACCCTGGAGCAGTCGATAATGCTGCGAAACAAGGCAGTCTGTCGCTGCGCTTTGGTCTCGGTTGGGCCAAGGCACAGTCATTCCATACGGGTCAGACACCTGTTCTGAAGTATAATCGTCAATTGATGCAGGCCATCCTTCACGGACGCCTGAACATCGCTGAGATTGTTAACGCTCAGATCATTTCGCTTGAGGATGCCCCGCAAGGCTATGAGAGTTTCGATCATGGCGCAGCGAAGAAGTTCGTTCTCGATCCGCATGGCCTTTTGAACAAGGCCGCCTGATTGAGGCCGGTTTCGAAATACAAAAAGGGCGTCCTCACGGGCGCCTTTTTTGTTTGTGTTTACATAATCTGTAACGTTACAGGTTCTTGAACTTTGCCGGTTCCATGCTGGATAAAATGCGAGATAAAATACAGAATGATGCTTACTAGACGAAAAATTGTCTTACAGAAAAGAGCATTAAATCAGCTAGTTGGCATCTTTATGAGAGCGGAATTCCGCTCCTTAGAAATTAAGAGCTTGCAAGAGGGATTGTTTTCAATACCATATCTGTAACGTTTCAGATTTGGGAGGATATGGAATGTTGACTGAAAGAGCAAAGCTTCTCACCGCATCCGTTTGTCTGGTTATGACAGCGTTGACAATGGCAGATTCAGCTTCGTCGGCCAATCTTGAAGTTACGCATTGGTGGACATCTGGCGGTGAAGCTGCGGCTGTCAAAGTTCTCGCTGAAAAATATGATGCGCTCGGCGGCGATAAGTGGGTCGATGGAGCGATTGCCGGTAGCGGCTCTACCGCACGACCGATCATTATCAGCCGTATTCTCGGTGGTAATCCAATGGGCGCAACCCAACTCAATCACGGACGGCAGGCTGAAGAGCTGGTTCAGGGCGGCTTGATGACCGACCTTACAGAGCTCGCCGAAAAGGAGGGCTGGGCCGATTTTATTCGCCCGAAGAGCCTCTTGGAATCCTGCACTTTTGAAGGGCGTCTCTACTGTGTGCCACTAAATATTCATTCTTGGGAATGGATGTGGATCAATCCGCAAGCCTTTCGTGATGCCGGTGCTGAACCTCCCAAGAACTGGAACGATCTCGTCGCTGCAGCTCCGAAGCTGAAGGAAAAGAACATCGTGCCACTGGCGACGGGGGATGGTTGGCAGGTGAATGGCATGTTGACTGTTCTGACAACAGCAATTGGCGGTAAGGACCTTTATCTGAAGGTCAACAAAGACAAGGATGCCGATGCGGCGCGCGGTCCTGAAATGAAGAAAGTTTTCGAAGCACTGGCGCAGGCGCGCTCACTGGCCGATCCGGGTTATGTCGGCCGTTCGTGGAACGAGGCAACCAATATGGTGCTAACCGGCCGCGCAGGTACCCAGATCATGGGAGACTGGGCGCAGGGCGAGTTTGGTACTGCGGGCAAGATTGCAGGCAAGGATTATGACTGCTTGCCGGGGCTCGGCGTTCATCAATATCTGGATACCGGCGGTGATGCGATCTACTTCCCGAAGAACAAGGATCCGGAAGTCACCAAGGCGCAGCTCAAGCTGGCAAGTATGCTCGTTTCCAAGGAAACGCAGGTTGCCTTTAATCTTGCCAAGGGCTCGCTGCCGATCCGTGGTGATGTCGATCTCGATTCAGCCTCAAGCTGTATGCGTGCTGGTATAGATATTCTGAAGAACCCCGACAACATCGTTCCGTCTGTGGAGCAATTGCGCGCACCCGATACGCAAGGGCAGATTGAAAGTCTGGCGGCTGAGTTTTTCTCCAATCCTGACATGACGGTCGATGACATTCAGGAACGCTTTGCGGAGATTATCGAACAGGCACAATAGTCTCGTTCGAGTCCGGCGCCATCTACGAGACGACGGTGCAGGGCTACTCCGAGAATCGGGATAGGGAGGAATATCATGGCCTTGATGGAAGAGGACAATCGTCGAAAACCACCGAGCATGTTTCGCAATCTGAATGCAAAGATTGCAGCACTTCCGATGATCGCGACGGTTCTCGTGGTCTTTGTTGGCTGTACGCTCTGGACGGTTGTGTATTCCTTCACGTCTTCCAAATCCCTGCCTATGTTGAACTTTGTTGGCTTTGATCAGTATACGCGTTTGTTTTCGGCAACCCGCTGGCATGTGTCGATCCGCAATCTGGCGATCTATGGCGTCTTCTGCATGGGCTTTTCGCTTGTGACGGGGTTTATCCTTGCTGCCCTGATGGATCAGAAAATCCGTTTCGAGAACACGTTTCGTACGATCTTTCTCTATCCCTATGCTCTGTCGTTCATTGTGACGGGTCTTGTCTGGCAGTGGATATTCAATCCGCAACTTGGGCTCGAGAAAGTTATTCGCGATATAGGCTTCGACAATTTCCAGATGGCGATCCTGTCGAGCCGAACTTACGTCATCTATGCGATTGTCATTGCCGGACTCTGGCAGATGACAGGTTTGGTCATGGTTTTGATGCTGGCTGGACTGCGCAATGTCGACGATGAAATCTGGAAGGCTGCGCGGGTTGACGGCATTCCGAAGTGGAAAACCTATCTCTTCATCATCCTGCCAATGATGCGCCCTGTCCTGGTAACAACTGTCGTTCTGATCGCGACAGGCATCGTAAAACTCTACGATCTGGTGGTTGCCATGACCAATGGTGGTCCCGGCATCGCATCGGAAGTCCCGGCAAAATATGTCTACGACTTCATGTTTGGTTGGGCCAATTTGGGGCAAGGACTTGCTGCTTCCACGATCATGCTAACCACTGTTCTGATCATTCTCGTTCCGTGGACGATGCTTGAATACAGCAGGAGGAAAGCCCGATGACGGAAGCTGTCCTGAATAGGAAGGTGCCAACAGAAAATGAGGCTGTAGCAACCCGGATCCACCCAGCGCAGAGGCCGGCATCGCAACCTTGGGGTCGTAAGCCAAACCGGAGCTTTGCGCCTGCCACCATTATGCTCTACAGTATTTTGTTCGTTGCTGCCGTCTATTATCTGCTGCCGCTCTACGTGATGGTCGTCACATCCCTGAAAGGCATGCCTGAAATCCGGCTCGGTAATATCTTTTCACCACCAGTCGAGATCACATTTGAACCATGGGTCAAGGCGTGGAGCCAAGCATGCACCGGCCTTTATTGTGAAGGCATCAGAGCGGGTTTCTGGAATTCGATCAAGATCACCGTGCCAAGTGTGATCGTTTCTATCGCCATTGCTTCGGTCAATGGTTATGCGTTGGCAAACTGGAAATTCAAAGGATCGGAAATCTTCTTTTCGGTCCTGTTGTTCGGTGCATTCATTCCATATCAGGTCATGCTTTATCCGCTCGTCATAATTACGCGCGAGCTTGGCATATTCGGCACACTGACCGGTGTTGTCTTCATTCATACCATTTTCGGGATGCCGATCCTGACGCTGTTGTTTCGCAACTATTTCGCCGGTCTACCGCCTGAACTCTTCAAGGCAGCGCGCGTGGATGGAGCCGGGTTCTGGCGCATTTTCTTTCAGATCATGTTGCCTATGTCGCTGCCAATCTTTGTCGTCGCGATCATTCTGCAGGTGACCGGTATCTGGAACGACTTCTTGTTCGGCGTGGTGTTCGCGGGAACGCAGAATTTTCCGATGACTGTTCAGCTAAACAATATCGTCAACTCCATGCAGGGCGTGAAGGAATATAACGTCAATATGGCTGCCACCATTCTCACAGGTGCTGTGCCGCTGCTCGTTTACTTTCTTTCAGGCCGTTACTTTGTTCGCGGTATCGCTGCCGGCGCAGTGAAAGGATGAGTTCATGAATTCAAGCGTCTCCATCCAGGACCTCTCGCTCGGCTTCGGTTCGGTCAACGTGTTGCAAAATCTCAATCTTGAGATCGGAGAGGGTGAATTCCTCGTGCTTCTCGGCCCGTCCGGTTGTGGCAAGTCCACGCTGCTCAATTGCGTGGCGGGCCTTCTCGATATCTCCGAAGGCAGCATTTATATCAAGGGGCGCAACGTTACGTGGGAAGAACCGAAGGATCGCGGCATCGGCATGGTGTTTCAATCCTATGCGCTTTATCCGCAGATGACTGTCGAAAAGAACCTTTCTTTCGGTTTGCGGGTTGCCGGTCTGTCGAAGTCGGAAATAGACAAACGTATCCAGCGTGCCGCTGAAATTCTTCAGATCGAACCCTTGCTGCAACGCAAACCTTCGGCACTTTCTGGCGGTCAACGCCAGCGTGTTGCGATCGGTCGCGCACTGGTGCGCGACGTCGACGTGTTTCTGTTCGATGAACCGCTTTCCAATCTCGATGCAAAATTGCGCTCCGAACTGCGCGTCGAGATCAAGCGTCTTCACCAGAAGCTCGGCAATACGATGATCTATGTCACCCACGACCAGATCGAAGCCCTGACGCTCGCGGATCGCATTGCAGTGATGAAGGGCGGGGTGGTCCAGCAACTGGCCGATCCGCTGACGATCTACAACCGGCCGAAAAACCGGTTCGTCGCAGGTTTTCTCGGCTCGCCGTCGATGAATTTCTTTTCCGGGGAAATTACGGTCACACAAAGCGAGCTCGTATTCCATATCGGAGAGACTGCTGTGCGGCTCGACGGATATGACGGGAAGCTAGCGCCAGGACAGAAGGCGATCCTCGGTGTTCGTCCAGAGCATATCAGGCTTGACGTCGAAAACGGCTTTGAAGCGACCGTCGATCTGGACGAGCCGATGGGCGCCGATAGCCTTGTCTGGCTTCGCTTGAACGGTCATCCGCTATCCGCGCGAGTGGAAGCCGGTAAACGCTATCGGGCGGGCGAGCAGGTCAGGATCGGATTCAAGCCCGGTGCCCTGTCACTTTTCGACGCCCAAACGGAGGAGAGGCTTTAGATGAATAGCGAAAAACGCTCCCCTTAAGAGCCTCCTGCAAGAGGCGAAACTATTGGCTTTCAATGGACGGCACGAAGATCGCTTTGGGCCGCGCCGGGATGCTTTGACCTCAGAAAAGCCCGAGACAAATCAGGACAGAGTTTGAAGGATGAGGACATGAACGGATATTCCTATCAACTTTACAGCTCCCGCAATTTCCAACCGCTGGAGCGTACACTCACAATGCTGCGAGACCTCGGCTATCGTCGGGTGGAAGGCTATGGGGGGATTTATGGTGATCCGGCACGACTAAAGAAGGAGCTCGACGCTTTCGGGCTCTCCATGCCTACCGGGCACTTTGGTCTGGACATGCTCGAGAACGAAGTCGACCGTGTTCTGGAAATCGCCAAGGTTGCCGATATGAAGGCGATTTTCTGCCCGTATCTCGATACTGATCGTCGCCCGGATAGCGTTGCCGGTTGGCAGGAGTTCGGAAAGCGCCTCGCTGCCGCCGGAGAGCCTTACCGCAAGGCGGGCTATGCCTTTGGCTGGCACAATCACGATTTTGAATTCCGTCCCCTGGCTGACGGTTCAGTGCCACAGGAGCATATCCTTGATGCTTCGCCTGATCTTGCGTGGGAGGCGGACATTGCATGGATCATCAAAGGTGGTGCCGACCCGCTTGAGTGGATCAAGCGCTATGGTGGCCGCATCCTTGCGGTTCATGTCAAGGATATCGCGATAACCGGTGAAAAAGCTGACGAAGACGGCTGGGAAGATGTCGGGCACGGAACTGTAGACTGGGCTGCGTTGTTCGCAGCTTTGCGCAAGACGCCTGCCCGCTATTTCATCATGGAACACGATAATCCGTCGGATGATACCCGATTTGCCAGCCGTTCCATCGAAACCGTAAAGAATTTCTGATTTGGAGAATGAAATGACCAAGACACTTGGTGTCGGCATTATCGGTTGCGGTAATATATCTGCTGCCTATCTGCGGCTGTCTCCGATGTTTCGAGGTATCGAAATAAGGGCATGTGCCGATATTAACCCTGCCGCAGCAAACGCGCGCGCAGAAGAGTTTGGTGTAAAAGCGCAGACTATCGATGAGCTGCTCCAAAATAACGATATAGATATCGTCGTCAATTTGACGGTTCCCGATGCCCATTATGCTGTCACAAAGCAAATTCTGGCCGCAGGCAAACACGCTTATTCGGAAAAGCCTTTGGTTCTCTCGATGGAACAAGGGTTGGAATTGAAAGCGCTTGCCGATGGCCGCAATCTCAAAGTGGGTTGCGCGCCGGATACGTTTCTGGGTGGAGCGCACCAGCTGGCGCGGCGCGAAATCGATAGCGGTAATGTCGGTCGCATCACGTCAGGTACATGCCATGTCATGAGCCATGGCATGGAGCATTGGCATCCGAATCCGGACTTTTTCTTTCGAAAGGGCGGCGGACCGATCCTTGATTTAGGGCCTTATTACATCGCCAATCTCGTTAATCTGATAGGGCCCGTGAGACGTGTTGCGGCTTTGACCTCCGCGGCTACACCAACGCGTACGATCAGCTCAGAACCCCGCAAAGGCGAAACCATTCGGGTTGAGACACCGACAACGGTTCACGCACTGCTGGAGTTCGAACAGGGGGCAACAATAACCCTTTCGGCAAGTTGGGACGTTTGGGCTCATCGCCATGCGAACACGGAATTATATGGCACCGAAGGATCTCTCTATCTGCCAGATCCCAATTTTTTTGGCGGAGAGGTGCAACTGGCGAAGCCGGGCAAGCCAGCCGAACCAGTTGAAAATTGGGAGCACCCCTTTGGAATTGCCAATGAACAGCACCCTCAAGGTATGATGGCCAATTATAGAACAGCAGGCTTGGCAGATATGGCGGCTGCAATTCTGGATGGTCGCGATATGCGTTGTTCGCTGGAACGTGCACTGCATGGGGTCGACGTCATGCTGGCTATTTTGAGATCAGGCGAGGAAAAGCGTTTCATTGACATCGAAACGCGCTGTACGCGCCCGGAAGCACTGAACATTAAAGCGGCTGAGGCTTTGTTGCTGCCAGTTGAAAATGGAAAGAAACGGGCGGCGAACTGACTTTGCATCGCTCCTCCCGAGCGATAGGAGGCCATTCCGGGCTCACGGGTCCGGAGTGGCCTCCGCCCATTCTTATCCGATGGTCTGCAAGGACCTCACATCGATGCCGTTAATCCGGCCCAGAATGGCTTTGCCAAGCTGCTGCCCGGCCAGCTTGAAACTTTCCTCGACGACAATCAGCCCCGGGCGAAACCAATGCAAAATCTGCGTCGATTGTTTGGCTGCGACATCGACTTCATTACCGATACTCAATCCCGCATCTTCTACACCGGCAACAATTGCCAGAGCGGCTGCACTGCCAGAGCAGATGATACCGTCCGGTCGATCAGGCCTTTTCATCAATTGAGCTATATGCTGCCGCAAATCCTCAAGCGGTGTATCGAGATCAACGTCTTCGAGCGGCGATCCACCACAGTGAAAGGCACGCAGACCTTCATAAAATCCACCTACCATATGCCGGTAATAGGTGAGATGCGCGGGTGGAGTCAGTAAAGCGAGCCGCTTTCGTCCGCGCGCTGCCAGTTTGCCAACCATATCCAGCGCGAAAGTGAAATTATCAAAGTCGTGAAAAGGATGCTCAATGCCCGTATCAGTGCGACCATGGGTGGCGAACGGAAAATCATGTTCCGTCAGATAATGGACGCGTTGATCGTCCGGTTCTGTACGCGAAAAAATAATACCGTCAGCTGAACCCGTTTCCACGATGTAGCGGATTGGTTCGATTGGTGCCCGCGAATGAAAATAGGGTGTCAGAATGAGATGGTATTGCGTTTCGGCAAGAACATCCGCGACGCCATGAATGACCTGGCTGGTAAAGCCCATGATCTCGTCCTGTGTGTTCAGGACAAGGGCAATGACATTCGTCTTGCCGGTTCGAAGGCGCACACCGGCACGATTGGGACGATAACCGATCTGTCGGGCGATCAGTTGTACGCGTTTTCGTGTTTCCGGACCGATTTCCGGTGCATCCTTTAAAGCACGCGAAACCGTGGTCACGCCAAGGCCGGTCATGAATGCAATTGTCTTCAGCGTTGGACGTTCATTTTCAAAGAACGATTTGGCTGGATTTTGCGGCTTGGAAGCCTGCGGGCTCCGTTTTTCATTCATGCGTATTTCGTCCGGCAGCGAGGAACGATGTGTACGGGAAAAAGCTAGAATTCGCTTTATCTATCAATAGCTTGTTTTGACGGACTTGTCATCTTTTATGATGTTGAATCGATATTTTCAGATACCATTTCGAACGGTTTTTATTGCGTTCCGCACGTACTCGCTGAGGCATGCTTTCCATCGTCTCGGTGCTTGTCATTGCCAGCGATAAGAACTTCTCCTTGAACGCTGTTTTGACTAGATTGTCATGAAGAAATTTCAGTATAATAGGACAATTCTGGATATGTCATGATGGAGTTGGTAGACGCATGTGGGAACCCATGTTGGAAATGCGCAAGGGCGTCACCAAGCACAGGCTTTTGACAGATAAAATTGTCGACGATATCGAGAAGGGCGTTCTTTTGCCCGCCACGCGCATGCCGACCCATCGGGATTTGGCGCACAAGCTCGGGCTTTCGGTACAGACGGTCAGTATCAGCTACAAGGAAGCCGAGCGGCGCGGCTATTTGCGCGGCGAAGTCGGCCGGGGAACCTATGTTTGTAACCGGGTGACGGAGCGGGCTGATCGCTTCATGCTTGATCGGGATCCGAGCGGGACGGCGGATCTGTCGATCATTCGCGCCGTCTATACAGAAGCCCACGAGAATGCATCGCGTCGTCTGCTGGAGGAAATGAGCCAGTCGGACAATGCGAGCTTCATGCGCCCTTGCCGTCCGATTGCGGGGCTGGATCGGCATCGTGCTGTCGCGCGGGACTGGTTGCGTGGTCTTTCCGTGGATGTCGATCCGGGCCGGATCATCATTACGAATGGCGCTGCTCATGGCTTGTTTCTTGCCGTCGCTGCTGTCGTCCAGCCGGGAGAGGTGGTACTGACGGAAAGCCTGACCGACCATGGAATCATTGGTCTTGCCAATGTGCTTGGC